>JAABUX010007525.1_pt1 | contig 12761 bp, 13 predicted proteins | sample 5561851 | NCBI WGS metagenome assembly JAABUX01 (sample SAMN10711883, study PRJNA513361) | rock metagenome | isolation source: Antarctica rocks | place: Antarctica: Victoria Land, Richard Nunatak red sandstone | collected 2016-01-03 | reverse complement strand
GCGTGGAGGTCGCGCCCCCGCCACGCCAGACGGACGACCTCGGGCGGGCGCGGGCGCGGGCCAAGCTACCCGCCACGGAGGCCGTCGCATGACCACGGTTCAGTGGGGTGGTACCCAGAGGCACTGTCACGCTCAAAAAGAGGGTCAGAGGGACGGTGTAAGACGTCACAGTAGGTGCGCGGGATTGACGCTTGGAACGACATGAAACGTCACATTAGGTGCGCGGGAAACGTCACATTAGGTGCGCCGATCCTGCAGAAACGTCACATTAGGTGCGCCGATCCGTACGGAACGTGTGGTGAGGCGCGGGCATCAGGGGGCGAGGGAGAGGCACATCCACACTCAAAAAGAGGGGCACGAGGGGACGAGAAGGGGCGAGGTGGAGGATGGCGCGCTTAATGTGACGCAAACGGCGCAGCGACTGTGACGTTAGGCGCACTTAATGTGACGGCTTACAGCGTGGCTGGAGGCCTACGGCATGGACGCCGTGGACGCCACCATCACCGATGTGATGGGGACGTTCGGCATGAGCTTGTAGATGCTGGGCTGAGGTTAGTAGACCTACAGCCTTATGAGCGCATCGCTAAGGACTAGATGCTTGTCGCTTCCCCATTGTTACCCTGCCGTGTCCGACGCTGGCGCGCGGAGGTGGCCCTAGGCTTACCTACAGGCTCGTCAGGCAGGACAGCAAACCCGTTGGTCAGTGGCCGGTAGGTGATCGACACGTTGCGCTTTTTAGCGAGGCGAGTAATCGCCACTTTGGCAGCCCGCACTTCCTTGGAGTCGCTGGTCTCGATCCTCATGAGTTGGCCTTGCGCTACGTTGTCAAGCAGGTCATCATAGACGGAGCGTGGCTTCTCTGCTTGGACAACGAGCGTGGCAAGCTCTTCCTGGGTGGTGCGATGAACGGTTACCATGTCTACCTCTACTATTGCTAGGTGTGTCATCTCACGCACTAAGTACGATTCTAGGTGTTACAAGTCAAGCGATTGTTGCGCTAGCGTAGGAATCGGTGGCTGTTCGTCCCACGTACGGCCATCGAGCAAGCGTCCTCCAGCTTTGGGTGTTCGTCCCCCCCATTGCTTATGGAAGAATAAAACTCCGCTAGATTGGCAGCGATCGCGCAGATCTCGCACCCATTGAGGGTCGCATGGCCGATGCCCATGGCCGCTCTCGCCACCAGTTATGAGCCAATGAATTCCATCTAAGCCGAGTTGATCCAAAGGACCAAGAAGCGGCTCGGCGCTTATAAAGCGGACGTGCGCGGGCACTTGTCGTAGGTGATCGGCCCGCCAGTCGTAGCGGTCCTGCTCTACAGATACACCAGCCCAAATATGCGGCCGCCATGGCAGCGTAGGCCCGAGCCGTTTGAGGCGCGCGCTCCGCTTCGTGAGCACCTGAAAGATGTGCCAGTCGGCCTTCACCATCGTCTCGAAGACGCGATGTATGTACTCGTCTGGCACATCCCGGTGGAATAGATCGGACATAGAGTTGACGAAGATGCGGCGCGGCCTGCGCCACTTCAGGGGTAACTCTAACCGCTCCGGCCACAGCTTTAGGTCGAAGCCTTGCTCGTATGGATGCCCGGGCACCCCACGAAATCGCTCAGCGAACGTCAGGGCATAGCAATGATCGCAGCCGGGGCTAACTTGGGTACAGCCTGTGACCGGATTCCATGTGGCGTCAGTCCACTCAATAGCTGATTTATCGCCCATATTGCTCACTAATCCTGAGATACGCGTGCGTCATATTCCTCCTCGATCACGGTCTGATTATCTGGTTGGAACACGACACGTATCGGTCGGGTTTCGAGGACTTCTCTGCAACGTTGGGCGTCGAGTTCAGCGCGCTCTCGTGCCGAGCTGGTCGCGCTACTTGTCGGGGAAAAGACCTCGAACGTGAACCCGAAAGAGAGCATCGTTGCCTTGCCGTCGACCGACCGAGGTCGATACGTGTAGCGATGCGTGCAGCGCACATCGTACCCCGCGCCAACCCCCTGGTGAATAATCATCACCGGCAACGCATACAGCAAGCGCCCGTGATACGGGAGGCTTTCGATGTCGTTCCACTGCGACCCGACGTCCTCCCTGAACTCGCCTAGGGCGCGGGCTATGGAACTGCTACCGTCGCCGCGCCCTTGCACGGTGAGTAACAGAGTGAAAGGGCGCGGCTCGCCGCCGGTCTCATGCCTGGTCTGAACCTCGATCAGGCGCTTGACGGCGTTCCACTTCCGGGTCGCAATGTTATCCCCACCCCAGAAAAAGCCGCAGTAGTCTAGATTCACGGCATCCACGGGCAAGAAGCGGTCGAGCATCCCATCGTTGAGCAAGGCGTCGAGATTGCCATTGATAACAGTAATAGGCTCGACGCGATAGTGATAGGGTAGCAAAGGGGCGTCTCTGAGGATAATGTAGTAATCCAGTAGGTCGGATTCGACCAAAACGAGATCGTTTGGTCCCTCGATGACGTTTGTCTTGACCAACTCCCGCAGTTCGGTTAGCCGTCGCCCAGGGAGCGTGAGGTATTTTATGCGGCGGCCAGCTTGCAGCTTCCGTGCTCCAATGAGTGGATACCAGCACTGCTCACGTACGTACGCTTTCTCTTCGCCCCCCAGCGGAGGCCGATTAGTCTCTTCCTGCGTATCACTCGCCATCCGAGGAGTCCTCCGCAACTAACCGCAACGAGAGGGCAGCCTCTATCTCCGAACAACTCCGGCCAGCCTCTCGCGCCTCGTTGGACGCACGCATGGCGGCCGCGACCGCGCACACCTGATTCATCGCCTCGACCGAAGTGCTCGTGGGCAATGCCGATTCACGCACGTCAACAACTATATCTCCCCCTATGACCTGCGCTGTCGTCAGGTCGGCGAGGCTGGGGACAGGGAGAACTTGAAGCCGCTGGTCGAGGCTGACGCGATATCGGCGCGAACGCTCGCCCTCACTTTTGTCAGGCCCGCGTCTAGCGAGTCCGCGGTCTGTTGCGCCATCGATCGTACGGGCCTCGGAGCGCGCGCTTGTATCCCCCTGGGTCGAGCTCTCGGTAGCTCCGGTAGATATAGTGGTGGGCGCGTCGGATGAGCTGCTCTGATCCGTTTGTGCGGCATCAGGTCGAGGGTTCGAGGAGTGAGATATGACGGTCCATGCTGATGATCCCCAACAAGTGCCGCGGGCGTTTCGTTAGTGTCCGACGTGGCAGGCCCGAAAGCGAGTTGCGTCGGATTCGGTGTCGGCGGCGCCAACTGAATATCGTCTCCCACCACTGTGTCTTGGTTAGAAACCTCGTTGCGACGGGGCTCAAACCGATCAATGAGGGTGTATACGTTAGTGATGCGCTTGTAGACGGCGCTTCGGAGTTCCCGATAGACCCGACTATTTTCTTGAAACCCCTCACGATCTCCACGCAGAGCCCGCTCCAGCTCGGGCGAGTAGTCGATAAAGATTTCCCCGCTAATTGATTGGGTGCGGGCGGCACGATTGCCACGGGGACGTTCTCCCTCTTGCACTGGATCAAACAGCGCAAAGTTGTAAGGGCCAATCCCGACGTTCTTCACGCGCACCTGAACGCCAGTAAGCTCCTCAAATCGTATCTGGGTGTTCTGTCCCCAGATATATCCTCGGATTTGCACTTTGGACTCGGGCAACTGCTCATGAATATAAATATGTTTACCCTGATGGGTCAGCGATTTGTCTTTGCGCTGACCCATCGACGCCCCGAGGTGGCGGTCTAAGACGATCATTGGACGTTGGAGCTTGACACCTTGGAACGTGATTGCACGCATACATTCCCCGTCCAAACGCCCCATCATCGCTCGGATCGGCGGCGCTCCCAGGGGAGTATTGGCGGGATATGGTACTGGGATCAGCAGCGCCAGCCGGTGCATGAAGCGGAGGAGTGGAGAGAACTGACGAAAGGTCTTGCGCTGCCCGCGCGTACTGTACGCTTCATAGTCTTGATAGCCCCGCTCGTCCAATAGGCCAAGGTCGGAAGGGTCGGAGTGATTCTGCTGCCATTCAGACGCATCGAATAACTCGTTCGTCGCCTCCTCGTTGAGCCCAACAAGGTCGATAATAGTAAATCCTTTGTCGACTTCTGACGCCTCTAAGCCCGCTGCCTTGAACGTGCGCTTCTCATACTCGTACTCACCGCCCTGGCCGTAGAGTTCAGTATCTCGTATAGATGGATTGTTGAAAAACTTTGCATACGGGATCTTGATGTGCAGCACCTGCGTGCTGCCCCTCCTCTTTGTAAGAATCTCGACGCGTTGCGCCCAGGGAGCGATGGCCAAGGAACCGATGCCAAGCATGCCGATAATGGGACGTCCGCTGGTGGTTGACTCTGCCCCCGTTCTCTGCCTACGCCCCTTTCCAGCAAGTCGAAGGTAGTTCTCGAACATCTCAACCGTCATGCCCTCGCCATCGTCGAAGAAAGTAAGCTTGTATACTTTGCGCCCCAGTTCCTCGTCATAAGTGACGGACAGCGTCATGTTCAGGTTGTCGGCGTCGGCGTCGCTCGCGTTCGATACGACCTCGCGGAGCGATGACACGAGGCTTGTGTAGGTGCGCCAACTGAGCACTTCAATAAGTCCAGACGATGGACCGGGTGCAACTCCCTTGGTGAACGGTGGATTGCTCATGCCGTAGCCTCCTACCTACCATAAACGCTAGATGTATACACGGGCTGCCTGGGAAAGCTTGCCTTGGGCCTCGAAGGTGTAGCTAGGTGGCCACCTTATTTACGTGCCCATGTTAGGTCACGTCCGATTAGAAGCTCGACTCTCTCCTCATGATGCGTGTTGTTCACTTTCGGCAGCGGGATATCTAATGTATCCAAGTCGTACTTCTGAGCTAGCCGACGGACCTCATCTGCATCGTCATACGTCATCAGGAAATCACCAGCAAGAGCCTTTGCTGTACGGAACAACCTTTCGTGATCGAGGGCCGAATGTTTGTAGAGCCTTTTACCCGCGGCTACGTATGGAGGGTCGATGAAATAGACGGCATCTGTTCGATATGCATGTTCTCGCATAACCCTGATACCGTCCCCTTGAATGAAATCTATGCACTCTCGCATCGCTACGATGTTGAGGATACGCGTGCTCAACGTCTCCGGGTACCATCGCGACAGTAGTCCCTTGGAGTGTTCACCATTCTTAGCCTTTGTCTTCTCTCCCCTATTCAAGCGGCCAGCACGCGGGGCGAGGACGCCACCATGATTGACACGATTCTTCACGATAGTTGCGAAAGCACGTTGTCGAGTGCTGTATCGTTGTCGAGACAGGAGGGCTTCAACCGTCTCTGAGGTCATATCAAACTGTGTGATTTGATCGGCTAGCCATTGCCCTCCGTCACCAAGGATGACCTCCCATACGGCGGCCACGTCCTTGTCGCGCTCCACCATCATCACATGTTCTGCCAAATCTTCGGCCGCCACTGTCAAACTGATGATGCCTCCGCCTGCGAAGGGTTCGATGAACAAAGGCGCTCGGGGTTTAGGATTCAGCCAGCGTTTGATGTAGGGGACAAACCACGTCTTACCACCTGGATAACGAAAAGGGCTACGTAGTGGGACTGACGACACGTTTACGGGTCGGTGCAGACCCAGGTCTACGAAGAGTGGGGGCTGATAGAGATGATTCACTAGACGCTGTACCATTGCGCCTTTCTCCCAACGAATACTAGTGCTAGCGTAGCAGACAGCGAGCAATGTTATCTCTCCGTTACCCATGCTACTCATCTAATGGTGTTGAAGGTGGTGTTGAAGGAATTGAGACGGAGATCATTCTACACGTTTGGGACTATTCTGACGGAGGCGACGATCTCTAGCGTATTGCGCCATTGGGGAGGGCCGATAGTCGGGGTCCTTGCGCTTGTCCCAGCCTTGGCCGCCTTGGTGGGCCAGGCGATAGCGGTCCAGTTCGTCGGGGGCGATGGTGAGCAGGCGCTTGCCCAGGCGGGTAGCTGCGAGGGTCCCATTGCGAATTGCAGAGCGGATCGTGACCTCTTGGAGGCCTAGCTCGGCGGCGGCCTCGGCAACAGTGTAGAACCCTTGTTCACGCGGCATGATGGTGCCTCCTCTCTGGCGTGGCCTGTCGGTGGCATGGTATACTATTGGGTAGACGTGAGGCGGGGAGCCATGCCATCGTTCGCCCGCCCGCGACGCCGGCCGTTGTCCTAACCGACGGCCGGCATTTCTGTCTCCAGCGGCGTGAGAACCGGCAGCCCGCCGGGGTGAGGCGCGCGCTGGCTGCGCACGCCCCACCCCCTGGCCCTAGTGCTTGGACACTAGGACCACCGCGAAGGCGGACACGGCGGCTAACGCCTCCACGGGGAGGACACGGACGCCCACAAGGACCCCCGTGCCTGCCACCATGGCCAGCGCCAGCCGCTCACGCCGACTCAGCGGGCGGTCTGCCGGACCTTTTGCCATCGCTCGCACCCTCCTAACAGGCTTGAGCCTCAAGAGAGCACAAGCCGTGCTCCCTTACCCATGTTATACATCATCGTTATCAATGATGTAAAGACGCGTTCCATAATGCGGTGCGGTCCCTCGCGGGCGTTGTGGTGACCCCTATCGCGCGTCGGGATGGCCGGGGGTGTCTCTTGCGGCCCTGGCAGGGCTCCTGGTGGCCGGAGGCGGGCGTGAGGGGGTGTGGGGGATCCAACGCGTCTGTGGCCCTGACGGGGCTCCTGGGGGCTATAGGCGCGTCGGGGCGAGGCCAGGTGGTGTAAGGCGTCACGTTCGCTGCGCCGATTGCAGGTGTAACAGGGCGGGAAACGTCAGGTTCGGTGCGCGGGAAACGTCACGGTCGGTGCGCCAATCTTGCAGAAACGTCACGGTCGGTGCGCCGATCCGCACAGGATGTGTCTGTCGTCGCTGGCCTTGTGGGGGCGAGGCGGAGGCGGTGTCACGCTCAAAAAGAGGGTCATAGGGGCGTGCAGAGGGACGGGGTGGAGGATGGCGCAGCGAACGTGATGTTGTTGGCGCAGCGAACGTGACGTTAGGCGCAACGAACGTGACGGCTTACAGTGGCGAGCAAGCCGACCCGTTGCGCGCGCCCCGTTTCCACAAGGGCGCGCGCACGCTCAAACCAGTAGCAGACGAAATCGGCAAACGCGGGGACACGCCCCTGGTACAACCGGAACAGATTGTCGACGTACGTATCACCCAACTCCTGGCGCACCTTGTTGCCGCCGACGAAGGGCGGATTGCCGATAATGACGTCGGCCTCGGGCCACGCCGGTTCCGCAGGGCAGCCAGCCTCGTCATAGGTGAGCACGGCGTCTTGGCGCTTGATGTTATGCAGCGGCTTGAGGATGGGGTCCTCGGGGATGCCAAAGCCGTTGTCGTGGAGCCACTGGATGTAGCCGATCCACACCACGACCGAGGCCAGCTCGTGCGCGTAGACGTTGACCTCGATGCCGTAGAGGTGCTGCGGCCCGACGGTGTCGGGGAGCAGGCCGGCGACGCCACTGGCGGCCGCAAACGCGCTGACCTCCTTCCAGAGGTCGAGCAGGCGCTTGAGGGCCACGTACAAGAAGTTTCCCGACCCGCACGCGGGGTCTAGGACGCGGACGGCGGCGATCTCGTCGGTGAAGGCGAGCAGCAGGCGACCGAGGGCCTGCTGCTGCCGCGTCCGTGCCCCTCCGCTGGCCGCGTCGCGCTTCCCGATCAGCGCGCGTGCCTCCTCCTGCACCGCGGCCCAGCGCCGGCGCAGCGGGGCCATCAGGACCGGTTCGACGATGAGGAGGATGTCGTCGCGGCTGGTGTAGTGAGCGCCGAGCTGGGAGCGTTTGGCGGGGTCGAGGCTGCGCTCGAAGGGTTCTTCCAGCGGGCGCGCACGGTGGTGGGCCACGCGCCGGAGAAGGTGACGACGGACGGGCACGACGCCTACCCGCGTGCCATCCGCGAGACCCTGGGAGCCAACGTACAGCACCGCACCAGCCGCTATATGAACAATCGGATGGAGCAGGATCATCGGGGCATCAAGCAGCGATACTACCCTATGCGCGGCTTCGGCTCCTTTGACGCGGCAGCCCGCTTCTGTCCTGCCCATGACGAGTTGCGCGACCATCTCCGCTCACGCCGTCACCTGAACGAGACGGTGTCCTTGGCCGAGCAACGCCGCCTCTTCCAGGAGCGTTGGGGCGAGGTGTGCGCGCTGATGCGGGCTGCGTAGGCAAGAGTAGACAGGTCATACTGCGGGCTAACGCCCGCAATGGCCCGCTTGCGTTCCGAGTCCTGACGCATCCCGAGGAAGCACGTCATGGGTTGTGACGAGTGTCCATCGAGCGTGGGTCGCTGGCAAGAAGGCTACCCACACCGGAGAAGTACTCTTTCCCCTATGCAACGTGGTACACGCGCGCACCGACCCGTTGACAGATCGAGAGGATAGTTGTATAGTCGAACTGTCGATGATAGGTGCAGGATCGAACGATGACAGACCATCCAGGACGCGCGGGCACGGGTCTGGCCCTCCAGGAGCAGATGATCGCGCTCATCCGGGCCTTCGGGCTGCATCAGCCCGACCGCACCCCCTGCGGCCAACCCGTGCCCGTGGCCGAGGCGCATGCGCTCCTGGAACTCACTCAGGAGGAACCGCTGTCCCAGACCGACTTGTGTCTGCGGCTGCGCTTAGAGAAGAGCACCGTGAGCCGCCTCGTCGGGCAGTTGGAGGGGCGCGGCTGGATCGCGCGCCAGCGCGATGGGCGCGCCGTCTGCGTGCGCTTGACCGCTGCGGGACGGACCACGGCTGCGACGATTGCGACCGCACGTCAGGTGACGTTCGACCGCCTGCTGGAGGCTATCCCCGACACGGACCGGGAGCCGGTCATGAACGCCCTCAAGATACTTGTGGAGGCCCTGCGTGGTACTCAGAACGACCGTCCGTCAGAGACGGATGATGCATAAGGCGCTGCTGCACCTGCTGGCACCGGGTGCGGCTGCCCTCCTCCTCGCCGGGAGCGGTGTGGCCACTGCGGCGCACAGCGCCGGTGCCAGCACGGATACCGTCGCGCCCGTCGCCAACGGCGGCATCGAGACGCTGGTGACCACGACGCCGGGGCAGGTCGTCGCCCTCCGCGGTCAGCTCCAGCAGGATGCCCGGCGGTTTCGCGCCGGCAACTTTTCGACGCGGAATGTCGGGCCGAGCATCCCGGAACTCCGCGCCGGAGCTAGCCGCGTCCGCATCGCGTACACGCCCGTGTCGCACGGGGGCCAACTCCGCTACACGACGACGGACCCCGTGATGGTCGTCGCCCTCCACGAGTGGTTCGCGGCCCGCAACGGCCACACGCCGGCGATGCCGGGCCAGGCGCAGATCGACCAACGGAGCAAGACGATCATGCCCTTCGACCTGACGAAGACGATGCATGGCTTCCAGAATCTTCCCACGGGTGGCCTCGAGGTGGTTATGGCGACCGACGCGACCGACGCGACGCAGATCGCGCTCGTGCGCGGCCACCTGCGCAAGGAGGCGACGTTGTTCAGCGAGGGCGACTTCTCTGGCCCGGCCTACATTCACGGCGACGACATGCCGGGCCTCCCCGAACTGCGGGCAGGCTGGACGCGTCTGGCGGTGCGCTACGCGGCTCTCTCGAACGGGGCCAGCATCCGCTACACGACGACGGACCCGGTGATGGTCGCCGCCATTCACCAGTGGTTCGCCGCGCAGACGATGGAGCACGGTACCCACGCCATGCACATGTAACGGACACGCACGCCCATCTCGCCCTTTTTCCATTTATTCTCGTCCAGCGGAGGGAGAGATAGCCCGAGCGAGGCGTGGCCAGACCCAGGACGACCCTCCCGCGGTGCCCCGTTCCGCGCGCGGGCCGGCCTGAGTGGACGCGCCCCGCTCGGGTTACATCCGCAGCATCGCACAGGGGCATGAAGGGTCGATGAGGGAAGCGTAAAGAGGTTGTGAAGGCCGCTCCAGGGGACGAGCGGCGCCTGAAGCGGCGTGGGCGTGGGCTGTGTCCTGCTGTGGCCAGACGACGAGCAGGCGGCTGTCATGAGCAGGGGAGAGCCAGAGGGAAGCCAGGGTGCCCCTGCGCCCGGGTCCCGCCCGGGTCCTCGCAGTAGAGCGGACGAGGGGGGCCTGGTGCGCGCCGTCATCCTGCCTGCGTGGCAGGGCTAATGGCAGCAGGGAAAGAGGTCACGGCACGCGTCGCGGGCGGTGCGCGGCCAGGGCGCCGGCGGCGAGCAGGGCGGTGACGCCGCCGAGGTAGAAGGGCACGGCCGGGCCGACGCGATCCCACAGCAGCCCCGCGAGCACACTGGAGACCAGCGCCATGAGACCCGTCACCGCGGTGTACAGGCCCAGCGCCCCGCCCCGCTGGTGGCCCGGCACCAGATCGATGATGTAGGCCTTGCTCACCCCGTCCGTCAAGGCGATGTAGAGGCCGTAGAGCGCGAAGAGCGGCCACACGATCGGCGACCCCGTGGCCAGGCCCAGCCCCCCATAGACGACGGCGAAGATAGCGAACCCAACGACGAGCACGGTGCGCCGGTCGAGTCGGTCGGACAGGATGCCGGCCGGCCAGCCCGCGGCCGCATAGACCAGGTTGTACACCGCGTAGGCCAGGACCGCCGCTACGTCGCCCAGGCCCAGGCCGTGCGCGCGAAGGATGAGGAAGGTGTCCGACGAGTTGCCGAGCGCGAAGAGCAGCCCGATGCCGAGGAAGGTGCGATAGGCGCGCGGGGCGTCCCGGTAGGTGAAGGCGGCGGGCGCCTCCCCGCGTGTGACCGCGCCGGTGGGGGCCGCCTGGCGCGCGGGCTCGCGCACGCGGCCGATCAGGCTCACCCCGACGATGGCTGGCACCGTCGCCAGCAGGAAGACGAGTCGGAAATTCTGCGCGGTCCAGGCGAGCAGGGCCACGCCGGCCAGGGGGCCGATGACCGCGCCGATGGTGTCCACGCTGCGATGGAAGCCGAAGGCCCGCCCGCGCTGCGCGGGGTCGCTCGACGCCGCAATGATCGCGTCGCGAGGCGTGCCCCGCGTGCCCTTCCCCACGCGGTCGACGAGGCGGGCCAGCAGGACGAGCGGCCAGACCGTCGCCAGCGCCAGGAGCGGCTTGGCGAGGGCCGAGAGGCCGTAGCCGGCGAAGACCCAGGTACGGCGCCCGCCGCGCTGGTCAGTGATGCGGCCGGAGATCAGCTTGAGCACGTTGGCCGTGGCCTCAGCGAGCCCCTCGATGAGCCCGACCACGGTCGCAGGGGCGCCCAGGACGCCCGTGAGGAAGAGCGGCACCAACGGGTAGATCATCTCGCTCGACACATCGGTGCAGAGGCTCACCAGAGAGAGCACGAAGACGTTGCGCGTGATGCCGCGGATAGGCGATGGCTCGTCGTGGACACTCTCCGGTTCCGCGCGTCGCGCCTCGGTTACCTCGTCCGTTGTCCTCTCGGCCATGGTCCTCTCCTCCCCTTTCTTTCCATGAATAAAGCATAGCGGGGCGATCCGGCGAACGCTGCCGGGTTCCCTGCGTCCGACCCTCCGCGCACCGATCATAGAGGCATACACACCGCGCCAGGGGATGGGGTGCATATTCCGGTCGTATCGGTGACGGATAGAATGGCGCTTATCGACGACTGGAGCGCGCAACAGCACACGTGTAAACGGGTCTTGGCACCCTCTAAGCGACGTTTGCATCCGTCAAAATTGCTACCGGAATGTGTACCCCATCCTCCGACGTGGTGTGGAGGCATAATAGTAACGTGGTTTTTATTTGGATAGCGCCGTGCTGCCGTGAGGCGCGCGGAGCACCCACGGCGTTAGCGCATGGAGCGGGCACCCGACGAGAGAGGGCGTCGGGTGCGTGAGCACGCCCAGGAGCGCGACCGCGAGCAGCGCGCGTCCGGACGCACGGGCGACCGGTGCAGGCGCGCATTGTCGGACGCGCGGACCGCGCCGCGTTTCGCCGGTTCCGCATGCACGTCTCGCCTACCCGCGTAGGTACACGGGGCGACGCGCGCTCCGCTGCGTCGGCACATCGGCGGCCCCATCCGCTGCCTCCGTCCGGGTCCGTCTGTGCAAGCGGGAGACACGGTGAACTTCCCACAGGAGGTAGGCGACCGCGATCGCGACGTAGCCGATCGCGATCCGTTCCAGCACCTGTATCATGTATCCCTCCCGGGGCGCTCCCCTGCCTCTTCTTGTCGTTCAGTCCCCAGTCCACGGACGCCGTGCGCGCGGCGTCCATTCGCGCGTCGCGCTCGCCCCCGCGGCGCGGGCGGTGTGCGGCGGTTCAGGATGAGGAGGTAGAGCCCCAGCACGAACGGTATGCCGCCGATGATCGGGTTCACGTGCGCGACGAAACTGAGGATCGCGTCACCCATGCGGCCTGCTCCTTTCTCCCGTTGTCTCTCCCCTGGCCGTCCCTGGCCGTCCGCTGTGTTGGCCGTTTAGCCTATCCGCTTGCCCTTACGCTGCTCGCCCATAGATATTGTGGAGGCCGCCCAGAATCGGACGGGCCTGGATTGGCCGACGCTCACCGGAGGCCATGTGCTGGGCTACCAGTGTAAGACGTCAGAGTTTTTGAGCCAAAAGGACGCGTAAAGGGCACAAATCCCTAACCGCACAGTTGTTGAGCCAAAACCGCACAGTTGCTGAGCCATCGGGCAGAAACGTCAGAGACAGTGAGCCATCGGGCAGGGACAGGGTGTCATACAGCGGAGAAAAAGGGGCTCTATCGTGTGTGAGAAGGGACAAGAGGCGCACAAAGAGACGGATGGCTCAACAACTGTGCGGTTTTGGCTCAACA
>JAABUX010007522.1_pt1 | contig 12763 bp, 16 predicted proteins | sample 5561851 | NCBI WGS metagenome assembly JAABUX01 (sample SAMN10711883, study PRJNA513361) | rock metagenome | isolation source: Antarctica rocks | place: Antarctica: Victoria Land, Richard Nunatak red sandstone | collected 2016-01-03 | reverse complement strand
TGCAGAAGGACGACGAGGTCGGCAAGCTGGGCATGCGGATCGGGCGCGACCTCATGCAGACAGCCGGCAAGGCCCTGCGCATCAACATCACCACGCTCGGCCCGCTGGTGCTGCCGCTGTCCGAGAAACTCATCTACGCCGGCAACCTGGTCGCGCGCAAGGCGCGCCCCCCGGCCTCTGCCAGGCCCCAACGAGGCGCCTGGCCGCCAGCAGGCCGCAGGGTGCCTGGTCGCGGTGGTTCTGACAGCGGGTGTGGGAAGAGCGCGTCTCGGGGGCACCTTTGCTGGCCCTGTTGCCGGCGCCCTGCATGCCTGCAGGGGTGCGGGGTTGTGGGGATTTGGTCGGCAGGGCGGCTGACTGGTGCTGCCCCGGACGGGCAGGCGCTGGGCCTGCGCTCGCTGAAGCCGTACGTGCCCGACTTCAGCACCGCATTCCAGCACTTCTGCATCCACCCGGGCGGCAAGGCGGTCATCGAGGAGGCGCGCTGCCCGGCCCGGCCTCGCGCCTCGCTGCGCTGCCAGGCACCGCCGCACAGGGCGTGCGGCGCTCCGCTGCCGGCGTCCCCGGCTGTGTGCTGTGTGCAGGCGCACAGACGTCCTGCATTGTGTGCCCAGACACGGCTTGAATGTGGCGGTGATGGGTGTTGCAAGGACCAGCGCCTGCGCCTGCCACCTGATCGGGCGGGCGCGGCCCACCTGCGCAGGTGGGCAAGCAGCTCAAGCTGGCGCCGCGGCAGTGCCTGCCGATGGTGGTGCCCTTCGAGCGCTTCGGTAACACCAGCTCCAGCAGCACCTGGTGGGCCCCTGCCGCCCCTGAAGTTTAGCGCGCTAGCGAAATAGGGTCAGGGTCAGGGCAGGGCGGCTTGCACTTTGCCCAGGCATAGTGCCGGACATGCTCGCATCAATTCTGGCCGCGAGCCTCCTGGCGTGCCGCCATGCACTGCACGCGGCCTCATGCGCCGTGCATGCAACCCAATCCGCCTATCATGACCCAGCCTGCCCTGCCTGCGCCCAGGTACGCGTGGGGCTATGTGGAGACGAAGCAGGGCGTGCGGCGCGGCGATCGCATGTGGCAGCTCGCCTTCGGCAGCGGCTTCAAGTGCAACAGCGCGGTCTGGGTCGCGCTGCGCGACTGCAACGACCAGCACGACGCCTGGACGGACACGCCGTCCTGCTGACCGGTGCTGCACGCGGAGCCACCGCCCTGGTGACGGACGCAGGGGCCCCGGCGGCCCCAGGGCGCCCACAACGCAGAGCCCGCGCCCTGTCTGCAGGAGGATGCGGCCGCCGCGGCACACGCGAGCAGGCGCCTCTCTTGCCGCCGGGTTTGTGCGGCAGGTGCCCGTGTCGCGCCTGCAGCAGGGCGCGCAGGGCCGCGCTGCGCAGCGGCCGCCGGCGCGCCGGGAGCGCTGTCGAGCGTGCGACCTGCCGGCCCTTGCTGTCGCAGGCAGGTTCAAGGGGCGTGGCCGAGCAGGCCGCTTGCGGCCGGTCGAGACAAGTCCCACATCGAGACAAGTCCCGGCTTGGGAGGACTGTTATAGGGCGAAGGCTGTCAAGAACTGTGCACGGCATCGGCCATGGTTTTGAGTTTGGCGCTGCATGCTGCCGTCCAGTGGCGGGTATGCTGGCATGCGATGGTGCCTGGCTTCAGCTGCGCCCGCGAGTGACACGTATGCGGCGCACCTGCCTTCAGCTGCCCTATGTCAACGAGTGAGGTACTCTAAAGCTGCTTGCTGCGCACTCCATGCTGCAGTGCTGCCAAGTGGGCATGTGATGTTTTGGTGCAAGAGCAGGGCGCCCTGTATATGAGACCGTGGAAGTGTGCTCCACTGTTCGCACGTATGGTATGCCCCTCTGCTGCGGGCTTTGGAGCACTGCATGTGCATTACAACTATTAAGCTGGGGACCCGAGCGCGCTTGATTCTGGTGGCCCCTGAAGGGGCTACCCGCATGCTTTGAACAACAGGGCAAGTCGGGAACTCCTCCTGCATGCAGCCTCTGCACTGTTTTGTGCTTGGCGACACTCCTGCTGTGCCCGCAATCAGCGTCTGCATGGGGTGTGGGGCGAGGGCGGCATTCATGCCCGCCCTCCGTGCAGCGCGCTTGCGCAGGGCAGTCGGCCCCTGCCACATTGAACGGGCGCCGCGAAGTGTCAACCTGTGAAGTTTACGCAGTGCAGTGCGCCTGGGACGTTCAGAGGCTGAGCGGGGCAGGCCCTACAGCAGCCACAACGCTGCCCCGGCCCGCTCCGCAGCAACGCAATGCTGCAGCCCAGGTTGCAGCATGTGGGCTGCAACAGTGCGCGGGCGCGCTGCACACGCATTGGGTGTTTTCTCGCCGCCTGTGTGTGCTGGCTTTGATGGCGAAGTGTGCATGTTTCGTTGAAAGCTGTTTCTGCGGCCACTCTTGTGGCAAGGGCAGGACCCGGGCTGCGAGCGCGGCCGGGCGCTCTATGCAAGTGAGGAGCTCCATGCTGGCAAGCGTGCATGCCGTGGCTGTATTCAGTGGTTGTGCCTGCTGTAGGTAGTGCGCATTGCGCATGCTGTTTTTTGCATGGCGATTTTCGCATGCTGCAATTTGGAAATAAAGGCTCTGCATGGCTGTACTCTTTGTTACATGCAATTTCCGTAATTTCTTTGCCGGCTGGCATGCGCATTGCGCACCACAGCTGATCAAGTGCAAAGCGCACCACAGCTGATCAAGACAGACTGTGGACATGGTGCGGGGAGGCCCAAACACCCGGCTCCATGTTTGACACTCTTCACACGACAAGCTGGTGAACGCAGAACAGCATGTCACCTTGTGCTGTCCTGCCAAACGCCACGCTCTCCATATGACTTGGATGCCTGCAGCATCAAGTCACAAGGAACCAGGGAACGGGTGTGCAGTATCTGTGCTGCAAAATCGGAAGGGACCCACGGAACCAAAGCCGCGCGAGCTGGGATATGGGACGAACCAGAGGATGCGTCCCTCACCGGTATCACTCCAGTCCGTGCTGCAAGTGGCGCAAAACAGCCAGATGTGCTGGAGGAACATGTCAGAAGAGTGAGAGGCGCAAAAAGTGTATGGACCCCCTCCCACCGGGGCTCGAACCCGGGACCCTAGCCTGACTCTCGCCATAAGAGCTATGCGCTAACCAACTGCGCCATGGGAGGCCATAATATCGTCTTCCAAAATCCATCGTCTCAGCGGCATTTCACACATTTCATATCAACCAGGACGCCAACCATCATTACAGGGAGCCTGAGCGTCCGAGTTCTGTCCAGCGCCTGTTCTCTAAGCACAGAAGACACCGTGCTTGCTGAGGAATCACCAATGAAGCAGTGACTGTGAGCGGTTTGCACAGGCGCACGACAAGCGGGAGATGTCTTGAGAAGTCAGCTGCTCACTCCTGTCAGATACCATATTCAGGGACTCAGCGTCCTGCGCAGGTCCAGGTGCGTTGCGTATATTCAAACATTGCCTGCAGACTAAACTGATAAGCTTTTTTTGTTTCGCGCCGTGCGTGACTGTGGTTTATTGCACATGCAGGACTGCGGGTCTGCTTGCAGAGAAAGCCAACAGAGGTTTGGCACGCACCTGTTGACGCCATACAGAGCCGTGGTCATTTTTTTGTGGATGGAGTCCGCTCAGTCCGAAGCGCAGCAGCAGGCATCGGTGTCGCAGGGCGGTGCGTCTGAGCACTGTTGAAGTTTTACACTCTGGCCAAAGCAACCCGCGCTGCTCCTGTGCTGCTGGCCCTGCTTGTCATCTTGCAAGTGCGACTTACACCGTACAACCGCGCCAGCGCCTGCGGCAGACGCGGCTGCTGTGGCGGCTGCCGCAGAGGCCTACCGGCGCCTGCTCAGCGGCGGCGGTTCCGGTCAGATGAACCTGGCAGCAGTGCGGGCTCCTGCTGAGCCCGTGGCTGGCGGTCCAGTCATTGCTGTGCCCCTGGCATGCAAATATGCATTGGAAGAGCTTTGAACTTCCTTCCGCCTTGCTGCAGGAACCTGCAGTGAGCAGGTGTTCTCCAGCCACGGTGTGCGCCAAACCCTGGGCGGCGGCGCAGGTGCGCACGCGCGGCGAGGACCTGCGGCGCACCCTGGACCAGGTCATCCTGCTGCTGCAGCACCATGCTGAGCGCGTGCAGTGGTGGGCCTGCCCGCGCCCGGTTGTATGGCCGCAGCATTAATTCGCATTAATTCGCACCGAGCGGTGCACTCGAGAGCGGCGCACAATCAGCGGAGCACCGGGGGAGGAAGCGTGACTGACCTGTGACCATACAAGCCTTCCCTGGCTGGCGCAGCGCCGCGCAGCGTGTATGCCGAGGGCGCTGCCCCAGGCTGGTGGCGCGCCGAGCCGGCTCTGCGCGCGGCAGGACCGAGGCGCTGGACCAGTTTGCGGTGGTCAGCGTGCAGCTCGCGGCGCTGGCGGAGCAGCTGCGGCCGCTGGCGCGCCTCTATGCGGCGCGCCCCCGCGCGGTTTCGACGGTGGTATAGTCAGGTGGATGAGCCCTGGCTGCGATGGCGGGCCAGACAAAGTGCTTTTTTACACCCCCCAGGCGTCAGGCAACACACACACACCCTACGTTCCTTCCCCCCGGCGCTGTTCTCCCCTGCAATCCAGCATGGAGTGCGTTGTTATCATGCTTGCGCCCGCCAACTTGTGAGGCCTGCCGCGCCTCTGCCTTTGAAAGCTCGCTTCTCCTCTGCTCAACATGCCTCTGGGCGCTCCTCCTCTCCGCCCGACGTCCACCTTAACATTGTTCTGCAAGCTGTATGGGCCAATGTCGCACCTGAGCCACATGACCTGATTTTTTAATTTGGACTTTGCGCAGCTAACACCAGCCGCAGTGAGCCAGCAGTTGACTGAACAGCGGCGTTGCGCTCCTGCCCTGCGCAGGCGCACCCGTGCGCAGTGAACGCGGCCAACGCTGCAGCGCTGCCGGTCATGCTGGCAACGCGCGCGCTGCCCGAGATGGAGGCTGAGCAGGCGGCTCTGCTGGCGCGCCACCGCGCCGCCGCCGGCACCGCGCCGCTCGGCGCGCAGTACGAGGCGATCGGGGTGCGCGCACCCACCCCCGCGCACGCGCAGGGGCTCGGGCGACGCGGCAGCAGTGTCCTTGACGGAGAGGGGCGGCCGACAGCGCATGCGGGGGTGTGCGTCCGGCGAGCGACGTGCGCGCGGGGAGCGCGGTCATGCGCGGTTGGGGTTGCCGACAGTGGCGGCAGCCGCTGTGGGGGCTCATCTCAACCCTCAAACTTTGCTCTGAACGCGCAGGTGCAGGTGGAGCGCTTCAACGCACTGGTGGACGCGGCCACGCTGCACGCGGCCGACAAGCCGGGCTCCGGCCCGCTCGATCCCAAGGCGCGCGGCGACGCAGCGCCGCGCAGGAAGCCAATTGAACATTGTGCCGCAGTGGAAGGCGCAGGGGGGTACAGGAAATGGTAAATAGCTCCTGCTTGCATCCGTCCGTGTTCAGGCTTTCTTGGGAGACTCGTGCATGTGCGGCAAGCCTGGAACTGTAAGGCAGTGCCAAAGTGCCGTGAACATCTCTCACTGACACTGTGCTACAGCTCTGTGCGCACCCATACCATGCCTGTGTGACCAGCTGGTGCACTGGCGGGTCTGCAGGGGCTGCTGCGAAGGGAGCTGGCGCAGCAGCTGCGCGCGGCGGCCGCGCCGCCCAGCAAGCGCGCAGTGTCGGTGCGCGTGTTCTGCACTGCATGCATGTCCTGAATTGTGACAAGCTTAATTTACTGTGTCACATCTCGCTGTGGTCGCATGATGAATCCATGGGGGTGGCAGAGGCTGCTGCCGCCTAATCAAGAGCGGGCATGCATGCAGCCGAGATCTGCACAGCCGCCGACCTGCACTTGGGTGTGTTTTTAGCACACGGCGTCCTGCGACATTCATGGCTCCAGAGCTCCAGCGGCCGCATAAAGTCCAGCACTGCGTCCCATTGCGCAGCCATGCTGAAGCATGGCCTGCACAGCTCTTCATATGGGCGGCCCTCAGGCGGGCGGCATGCCGCTGCGGTGCAAGTCCGGCCATGCGCAGGTTGCAGGGGTCGCCCTCCTGCGCCCTGGACGCATGCAGCAGCACAGTGTTGTGTGTCTGCCGCGCGGCAGGCCAGGGACGCGCGTGGCGCAAAACGCGGCCCGGGCGCGGCGCTGCTGGCGGCCGTGTCGCGCGGCGACGGCCTGCAGGCGTAACAGGGCGTGAGGGCCCGGCATGCGTGGCAGGCGCGGGGCTGTTTGCTGCTGTGAGCTCCAGTCAACTGGACAGTCAGCATAGTGCATCTTGCAGAGGTGCATGACCTGTTACGGCTGGCCCGTTCTCTAAGCGCCATGGTTTGTACTTGGTTTCTGTATGGTTTTACAGCCCTGCTGATGCACTGGAAGTTGCCAGCCAAAGCATGCATGTGTCGCCTAACTGGAGCAGGTTTGTGTAACTCGACAGGTAAACAGGTAGTATAACTGGCACACCCGTGAACAGTGAAGGCCAGCACGGCACACGGGTAGCTGGACAGCGTTGCCCGTGGGGCAGAGACTCCCCCCCCGGTGTAGAATACCAGCGCTGGTTGAAGTGGGCCCACATATGTTGTGGCGTGTGCTTCCTGCAGAATGCATGGAGGCTAGAAACACCCCTTGTAGTGAATGACCTGCATCAGCCAGCGAGGCTGACCGAGCCACAAGCGGGGTGCGCGCACTCAAGCAGAGTCAGGCATTGACCGGAACTGAGGCCCCTCAACTTCGCATGCAGAAATACCCCGACCAATGAGAGCGCCCGCTGCAGGTGCTTGCTCACCAAACCCATTAACATATTTAACATATTGCTGTACTATCACAAGTGAATTCTAGCAGGCAGGCGCTTGTTTAGTTAGACACAGAGAAGTAGCAAGGATGAGTCGACACGCGTGCGTAGCAGCCTTGTGCGTGGCACTTCTGGCTGCGAGCGGGCATGCAGAGCAAGTTCTGACACTGAACGGCGAGGAGGCGTTCGACAAGGCTGTTGCAGAGAACTCATTCCTGGTTGCAGAGTTCTACGCACCGTGGTGTGGTGCGGGCCTCCCGCCAAATCTGCGCTGCGGCCGTGCGTGATTGCCCAATTCGCTCATACGTGAGCGGTGAACGGGCGGCAGGGCACTGCAAGAACCTTGCGCCAGAGTATGAGAAGGCCGCCATGGACCTTAAGGCCAGGGGCTCGGAGATTGTGCTCGCCAAGGCGATCCACCCACCCCGCCTCCCGCTTCGGCCAATCGCGTCCTTCCAGTGCTAACATACTGGGCAGATTGCTGCTGTCAGCTGTAGTGGTGCCAGGGGCATCCTCTGCCACTGAGTGCAAGCCAGGGACGGCTGAGCCTGCATGCGCACAAAGTGCAGCCAGTTCTGCATGCTTGTCTGGAGCACAGCTCCCTTGATGCGCGCGGCACTGCATGCCCGCGCGTCACCCCACACACAGCGCGCGACGATCAGAGCCGAACGGCGCGGCGGCGCCGCCGCAGGTGGATGCGACCCTGGATGCGAACAAGCCCCTGGCGTCGCGGTACAGCATCGGCGGCTTCCCTACGCTGAAGGCACGCCGTGCACTTTCCTTTGAGTTTTGCTGTATCCTACTTGACTAGCCATGGCTGATGTATGCCAAGCTGAAGGCACGCTGGGGGCTCGATATGCTTGCACACTGCCGCTCTCCTTGGTAGCAGACAGGCAGCTCTGCTTTGATTTCTTTCTTAAAGAGCAGGAGCTCAGGCTTGACAACCTGGGATTTTGCAGATCTTCCGGGATGGCAAGGTAGACACGCCCAGCGACTACAACGGCCCGCGCGAGCACGCGGGGATTGTGTCGTACCTGGAGAAGATCTCTGGACCCGCCAGCACCGAGCTGAAGACCGCGAGTGAGGTACGGTTCTGCAGCTGCCTGTCCTGAACTTCACAACCTGCCCCCTGTCGTGCCCGCTCCGCCGTGCAAGCTGCTGCAAATGCATGCCGGTCCTTGTTGCCTGGCAAAGCTGAGGGCCGAGAGTGCAAAGCACCGCACCAGCGTTATCAGAGCGTGCAGGAGCAACTCTGTTATGGCGACAGAGCATGCCACCGACTGTGCGTGGGAAGCTGCCCGCGACGGCCTGGTGTTCTGGGGGTCACTCATCGCCTTGCGCCACCCGGCTCATGCCTTGGAATGCTTTGCCCGGCCGCGTTTGCCCGGGCCCCAGGGGTCTTGGGCGCGCGCGCGCGCGCAGGTTGCGGACTTCCGTAAGAAGGACCTGGCGCTGCTGGGCGCGTTTGACGCGGGCGCGCCCGCGCTGGCGGCCTTCCTGGCGACCGCGGAGGCGCTGCGCGAGGACTTTGACTGCGCGCACGTGCTGGACGCGGCGCTGGTGCCGGAGGCGCGCGCGGCCCCTGCCCCGCGCGCAGCGCGCCCGCGCTTCGTGAGAACGCATCCTACAACGGCAGTGAAATACTTTGCAGTGAGGAGGCTGCTGCCCTGTGCTGCGTGGCGTTAATAAAGAGAATGCTGTTTGTATTCAGCTAGCACAAACCGCATCAACGCGCTTGCTGTGCTGCCCTGGGCGGCGGGGGCTGCGCCCCGCCGCGCAGCCCGCATGCTCGTGCTTGGCAGTAGGTGAGGTGCTGGGCTTCATGCAGGCCCTCAGTGAAATCAGCCCCTGCCCTGCAAGCCAGCAGGCCTTACGCAAGGGAGCGCGGCTGGTCGACGCGCAGACTCGGTCAGCGTGGAGCATGGGCGCTGAGCCGAGCGGTGCATGTGCTCGCAGGCCAAGAGCGGTGGGGCAACTGTCCTGCTGCTCAAGTCGTACGACGAGCCGGTGACGCCGTACACCGGCGACATCACCGAGGACGCGCTCACGCAGTTTGCGCTCTCGCACGCCGAGCCCGTCCTGCCCGAGATGGACCAGTGCGCGCCCTGCCACCCAGGGTGGCTCGCCCAACTCGTGGCGGGCGCGCGCGCGTCAGGCACAGGTTCAGGTTAGGGTAATCTTATGCTAACACCCGCGTCGGGCGCGCGCCTGCCAGCCAGGGTCCCGCCGCATGCGCGAGCACGCGCTGCGCTTGAGCACCGCCGGCGCGCGCAGGACGGTGCGCAACAAGCGCGCGCTGCAGCGGATATTCGGCGACCAGACGCGCCCCAAGTTCCTGGCGATCGTGCCCAAGGCGCGCGCGCGCGGCGCCCCCTGCAGCCGTGCCGCCCTCGCGGCGCCTGCCTGTGCCGGCGGTGCCAAGGAACATGCACACGTGGCGCCGGTGGCCAGAGGCGCTGGAGGCCAGAACCGCACTCCACTGAAGCCATATACCTCAGCACGGCAGAGAGCACGGTCCCAAGGAAACGTACGAGACGAGCAGCAGCAGCCTGGGTGTAAGTGCGCTCATCCTGCGGACGCCCAGCAAGGGGGGGGTTCCGGCGCTGTGGCAGGGCCACCAGGCGGAGAGCAAGCTGAAGGACGAGATGACCGCCGCGGCGGGCGACGCGTCCAGCAAGGGCAAGCTGGGCTTCCTGTGGGTGGACCCGGCCACCGCCCCGCAGGTCCACCCCCGCGCGCCGACCCCTGACCATGGCGCCCCGCAGCGCTTGCCTGTTCTGCGCGGTTGCACTTCAATGATGTGCTCTCGGCAGTGCCGGCGAGCCTTGGTGACGTACGTGAGGAAGGCAGGCAAGCAAGGGCCGCTGGGCGCTCGGCCGGGTCGGCACAGTGCGCGGTCGGCAGCGCACGCGCGGTGCCAGCGGCGAGGCGCGGCTGGCGGGAGCCATGGCGTTGCAGCATGGTGTGAAGCATCGTGGGTGCATCCCCGCCTGCGCCCTGCCTGATGAGGCTCACCGTGTCCTGGTGGCCGCGCGCAGGTTGGGAAATTCTTCGGGCTGGCGGACGGCGACCTGCCGGCGTTCGCCATCCACGACCAGGCCGGCGACGGCAAGTACCTGGCGCGCAACGTCAAGGCCGGCTCCGTCAAGAAGTACGTCAAGGACTTCCTGGTGCGCCACCTTTCCCTGCGGGGCCGCCTCCCCGTGCCCCCAGCAGCCGCCCCGCCGCGCGCGCGCCCCGGCAGGCCGGCGCGCGGCGAGGCGGGCGCCGCAGGCCATATAGAAGTCGACAGGACGCCCGCCACCTGGGCCCAAACACGCCCGTCGAGGACCGCTTGGACGGCCTGGTCGCGGCGTTGCGGACTCGGCTCTGCCCAGCGCACAGTGCCTTTGGTCGGGGTGCAGGATAGACAAGGACTTAGGGTAGGCCAGGCGTCGAGACGGCAGGCGCGCCGCGCGCAGGCCGGCAAGCTGGGAAAAACAGTGAAGAGCGGAGTGCGGTCTGGGAAAAAAAAATGCAAATATGGAAATATGCCAAAAAGTCAAGTGTCAACCGCGCCGCGCGCAGGCCGGCAAGCTGGAGAAGACGGTGAAGAGCGAGCCGGTGCCGGCCAGCAACGACGGGCCGGTCAAGGTGCTGGTCGCCGACCAGTTTGACGAGCTGGTCATCAAGAGCGGCAAGAGCGTGCTGATCGAGTTCTACGCGCCGTGGTGCGGCCACTGCCAGAGCCTGGCGCCGACGTACGAGCAGGCGCGGCCCCGGGCCCGGCGGGCCCCGGCTGCCTGCACGGCCTGGCGCCCTGCGTGCAGTCAGGGTATCGTGGTAGGTTTAGGGTGTGGTAGGGCAGCTCTGGTTCGCGCCGCGCAGCGCGGTGGGCACCACCCTGCGGGAGGCCAGGCAGCGCGGTGAGGGCGTCCGCTGCATGGCGCCTCTGTCGTCAGCGGCCGGGCTTGCTGCACCCATGACTCAGGGTTGTGGCAGCCTTTCTGCAAGCCGCGGCCTGCTGTGCTTTGCCCTTTCTCGGTGTGACAGAGGGTTGGCGGCAGAGCAGCGATGCCCGCACAGGTCAGCGCGTTTGCAAGCCGAGCTCGGCTGCGTTCTGCTGTCTGGGATGCGCACGCGACTATGCTTACATGTGAACACCGTCGCACAGCTCCATCACATAATTGTTGACAGTCAGAACTGGTGGGCTAGGGTTTGGCAAAACCCAATCTCTGTCCCCCCGTACCGATGGTTGTGCGCGCCGCGCCAGGTGGGCGAGGCCTACGCAGGCAACGACAACGTGCTCATTGCCAAGATTGACGCCACTGCCAACGACATCCCCTCTAAGCTCTTCAAGGTCCAGGTGCGCTGGCGGAGCCCTGCATATGTAGGGTTTGGGGGTTCTGCATGGGCACGCAGGCTCGCTAGCGAAGGCTGTTTATGCGGTGCGGGCGCATTAGCGCATTTCATGCGCAGGCGCTGTGGACAGGGAGCCCTGCATGCCTGTGGTGCCCTCCCTGCATGCGCCGCACAGCACCCTGCATGCAGAACATCCTCACAACAATCAGCAGGCGGGGCCGCGGAGCTCGCTGCGCCCTGCACGTGAAAGCATGCCTGCACCCGACTGGACTGCCATCGACAGCAAGCAAGCCAGCATCACGCCGCGCGTGCCGGACCCGCGAGCCAGCGCCACGACGGGCTATGCAAATATGCTGGCGTCCAGCACACATGGAGGCCTGTGCCCTCGCAGGGCTTCCCGACGCTGTACCTGTACAAGGGCAAGACGAAAGAGGTCGTCGCATACGAGGGCAACCGCTCACTGGAGGACATGGTCGAGTTTGTGGCGCTGCACAGCGGCCAGGCCGCGCCGGCGGCCGCGGCGGCGCCCGGCGCGCCCGGCATCGAGCCGGCCGGCGCGGATGGCGACGAGGAGGATGCCAAGGACGAGCTCTGAGCCCGTATCTAAACAAGTCTCAGAGAGAAATCGCCTGCCTGGCTTCGGGCGCGCATGCGCCGAGGCTGCAGCGAGGCGGCGCATACCGGCCTGGCCCGTGCGCGATTCGGTCGGCGAGGCCGAGGCGCTTGGGTCGGCGGCGCCCTTCGAGCGCGCGCACGGGGCAAAGCATTTGCGCTGAGGGCCCTGTGACGTGGGCCGAGGAAGGGGAGGCCGGGCTGATTGATTAGGGGTGGCGGTCGCTGCGCCTGCGTTCTGGGCGCGCCGCGTCTGGGCGGTGTGTGGGCGGCGACTGGTTCTGGTATGCTTTTTGGGTAGGCCGTCAAGACTCCGGCCTCAGCTTTGCTGAACGGCACTTCTTTGCTTTGGGGCACGTTGGTGTGCGGCGCATTGCCGAGAACATGCACAGCCGCGGACGCTCTGTGTGACCGTGTAAGCAGGGCTGACCTGTGGGCAGGCGACGAGCGTCGACCAGGCACTCCAGAGGTTCACATGCCTTTTAAGCAGACCAGCTCCATGCTTCCTTCCCCGCAGCCCGAACGCGCTACAGGCCAAACGCCTCTGGCGGCGGCGGCAGCAGCTGGTCTCCCCGTGAGTCCATGAGCTGCACCAGCGCCAGGTACGCCACCTGCGCAAGTGCGCGAGTCCCAGGCCAGCATCAAGCTGGGAGCCTTGCGCACGAGCGTGTATAACAGAGGGAGCAGAGGTGGGAGACCTCGAAACGCATGGCTCAGGCCCGCGGCCGCTAAGCGACCGCGCATTTAAAAAGCGGCAGACCTGTGCGTGGACGTTCACTGGCGGTGCTGCAAAAGCGGGCGCACCCCAAAAGCTATGGATACGATGCCTGTCACGATCGCGGTGGTTTGCCCCTTTTGCAGCCCGCCTGGAATGTCTGACCGCATATGAAGCAGTGTAAGAGGCCAGTCAAGGACTCGCTTGCGCGGCAGGACACAGGCAGCAAGGCGCCCACCCAGCTTTGCAGGCGTCTCAGTCTCTGTTGGAGGTGTAGGCCGGCGCTCAGTGCCGGCCA
>JAABUX010007521.1_pt1 | contig 12766 bp, 11 predicted proteins | sample 5561851 | NCBI WGS metagenome assembly JAABUX01 (sample SAMN10711883, study PRJNA513361) | rock metagenome | isolation source: Antarctica rocks | place: Antarctica: Victoria Land, Richard Nunatak red sandstone | collected 2016-01-03 | reverse complement strand
TTGGAACGTTGCCATACACAGTCTGTCTCCTCACTCGTGACAAAATTTCTGTTCGTAGTGTGTCATGAAATACCAGGAAACACAAGTGATGTTTCTGATGTCCGCACTTTTCTCTTGCACTCCCTGCGCGCTCGCATGGTGTCCTGACGCCGCGGTGCTGATCCGCATCAAGGTCACGCAACGGTTCGGCCCACTGCTCCGGTCATCGACCTATCTACGTGTCACACCCGAAGGTGGTCACAGACAGCAGCTCGCGACACCCGTGTGACAGCGTTCAAGCTACCCATTGGACGTGTTGCTGGTCTCGTTGGCCCTAATGGTGCTGGCAAGACAACACTGCTTCACCTCGCTGTAGGTCTACTTGAACCGAGTGATGGCAGCGTTCGAGTATTTGGTGAATTACCACAACACACGCTGCCACGCGTTGGCTTCGTGGCGCAGGACCGGCCTTTGTACCGCGCCTTTAACGTAAAAGATATGCTGGTACTTGGGCAAAAGCTGAATCCGAATCGGGACATGGACTTGGCAAGAGAGCGGCTGAATCGTCTCGCTATTCCACTTCATCGACCCACGGGAAAGCTTTCTGGTGGTCAGCAAGCTCAAGTAGCACTTGTCATGGCTCTGGCGAAACGACCAGAGATGCTCATCCTAGATGAACCTATCGCGAATCTTGATCCTCTTGCGCGGCATGAGTTTCAGCAAACGCTGATGGATGCCGTTGCACAGGATGGACTGACGGTGCTCTTCTCCTCTCACCTCATCGCGGATCTTGATCGCGTCTGTGATTACCTCATTATCCTCTCAGCTTCTCAAGTCCAGGTGGCAAGTGACATTGAGCCACTTCTTGCGACACATAAACGCTTGATTGGTCCGAGAGACCGAGAAGCGTCCGTTGCCAGAACTCATACTGTTCTTCAAGCTCGTTCAAGCGAACGACAAAGTACATTGTTGGTACGCACACAAGGACCTGTACTTGACCCAGTCTGGGAGGTGCAAGAGGCATCACTTGAAGATATTATTCTGGCTTATCTTGCTCTTCCTCCAAGAGTTCAGCTTCCTACTGAGCATAAAGACATTCAGGAGGTGACACGATGATTTGGGTTACATGGCGACAGCATCGCATTGAAGCCTTGATAGCGGGGATACTCCTAGCAATCGTGATGCTCGTTTTATTAGTCACTGGCATGGATATGCTCTCCACCAGTCAAAGTACCGGTCTAACAAACTGTATACTACGGCAGCTTGCATGCAACGAACTCGAAGGCAACTTCATCAATCGCTTTGGAACCAGCATCAATATCATGACTGTCACGCTCGGCATTTTACCTTTATTAGCAGGTATGTTCATAGGAGCACCACTGGTCGCACGTGAACTGGAACAGAGAACCTACCGTCTGATCTGGACGCAGAGCATTACCCGCATGCGCTGGCTTCGTATAAAATTGGTCTTGCTCATTTGTACTACGCTTCTGGCATTTATAGCACTCTCAACGATTACTATGTGGTGGAGTACTCCGTGGAGCGCAGTCACTTCGCCTTGGTCAACCTATGATGTGCGCGGAATTGTACTCCCTGCATATGCGCTCTTCGCGCTTGCGCTTGGAATCGCTTCAGGTACTCTAGTACGTCGATCAGTTCCTGCAATAGGCATCACAATCGTCCTCTTTCTCCTTTTGAGATTAGCAATTACACTCTGGCTTCGTCCATACTTTTTGCCGCCACTTCCCTTTATCAGCTCTTTAGATCAAATAGGAGCGCCGTCACATTCTGATTGGACAATTCATATTGGTACGATTGACCGAAGTGGACAAGAGATTTCAGATACTACAATTTCTCAGATGTGCCCACAATTGAGTAAGGATGGCAGTGCGAGTGCATTCTCGGCATTTCGAGCATGCGAACAAGCCCAGGGCTTGCAGTCCAAAAGTTACTATCAACCTGCGAATAGGTTCTGGTTATTCCAAACAATAGAAGCTGCAATTTTTTTACTACTAGCAATAGCTCTGCTCACTCCGACCGCGTGGCTAGTGAGCAAGAAGGTTACTTGAGAGTAAACTTACTGTCATTGCTCATCGTCAAGTGGGGATCGTTGGCGATGAGCAATTTTTTATGAAAAAGGATTTTGTTTAGGAGGTACTGGTCGAGAGAACTCTTGGGCCAAAAGTAAGATCAATCCCTTGAGTATAAATGGACCAGATTACAATGAGCTTTGTAATCTGGTCCATTTATACTCAAGGGATTGATGTCAACTTCGCAAACTCATTAGCTTTCTATCAGTTATATGATACATCGTATCTTTTCGTCAGAAATACACTGCCTGGCCAACGGCTTACACCTTCCCAGCGAATTGCAGGCAACCTTGCGGAGAGATCAGTACACAGAACGCTGCTACCTGCCTGTAGGCACACTGCTCTACTGGTACGATGGGTCCCTCCTAGACATGGAGGATGCTGAGCTGGCTCAGCGGGAGGTGAAACAGCGTCCACAATGTGGAATGGCTCTCCCTCTGTCTGCTTCTGGGTAATGCCCGCGCGCGCCTCCTATCCAGTCGCGCTAAATTCAGGCAGGACAAGCTGCCAAACTGGAGTAATGATCTTGCCTGGTTTCTTCCGCGCAACTGGCTCTGGCCTCCTCAAAGCTAAGAGCCACTCCGTCTCAGAGAGCTGCCAGAGGTCCAGTTGTGAGCTGCGGAAATGCGTCTCCAGGCGGCGAGCATTCTTGACCTCAGTGATTTCTCCCGTCTTCTTTTCAATGGAAAGCTCGTAGAGGGAGAGGGCTGTTGCCTGGTACTCGACCTTCAAATTTCCCTCATAGACCCACACTGAGACATCTTCCCCTGTCAGGCCCCGCTCGCCATACCAACGCCAGTGCTTGAACCTGACGTAGCCATGACGATCAATCTGGCGCGTGAATTGGGTCGCGTAGAGCGCACGCGAGAGCACCTCTTCAGGAAAGGTTCGGCCCAATACTCCCCGCAGTACCTCTGTGGGGCTGTGTCGCCCGTCCTGGCGCGTCTGGTGAGCGTAGTGTTTTTCGATAGTGTAGTTCACCCACCATGTCCGATGCGCCTGCTGAATCTCCGGCCAAGTACGTGCATTGGAGAACGCATGGTCTGCAAGTCTGCGCTGTATGGAGAACAAGGTTTCCGCATAATTCTGCCACGGCTCCCCAGGCTCGATGCGCTCCTTACGAATTCCGAGCATGTCATAGAATTGGAGTGCCTGAGAACTGTAAAATTGTCCTCCGCCATCGGTCACAAGAGCCTCTGGTGCTCCATAGCGACGGATGGCTTCAGCAAGAACCGAGAGAAAGTCCCACTGATTCTGGGTGGGAGAAATAGTTGAGGCAAGGACACAGCGACTAAAATTTTCAAAGACCGTGATCACATACACCGGCTTCGGATCAGGCAGCAGGTGTTCTTCGATATATCTAATATCAGCGCTCCAAAATTGATGGCGTCTTACAGCTTTGAACGGCATTTCCAGTTTTTCGCGTGGTTGACGCTGTGGCTTCTCCAGGCCATACAGTTGTCTGTTGGCTTCCATGATCCGACCACAGGTCGTCGGGCTGACTTCGATCCCCATGCGTGCAAGTGCAGCACTCATCCGCCACTTTCCGAGCAGCGGATTTTCCTGGAGTTTCCTGACTTCGTTGACAATGTTCAGCGTGACCTTGCGTGGTCCCTTCCTGGCTCTGGACTTCTCATCCAGGCCCGCCACTCCCTCCTCGGCCCAACGCTGAAGGGTGGCATAGATCGTCGGACGACTCACGTGCAAATACTGAGCAATAGACGTGATTGACCAGCCTTCGCTATGCAAACGAACGACTGCAAATTTCCGTTCTGCCGGGTCAGGGATGAGATGCCAGGGCTGATAGCGTCGAACCTGGAGGGAAGGCGGTGGTCCAGAAGTTGCAATGCGCTTCACATGTTTGTGATGGGGGCGTCTGCCATACCGAATGTAGCACACCTCAGCCATCTCACGCCAACTCATCGAGGGAAGTTCCGTGTACAGGTCCACAATGAGTTGGTGGATCTCTGGAGAGAGGGTTTTGCCGGTTTCTCGCGCTCCACCTTGCTCCCCGGAAGGGAACAGGCTTTGCATGCCGAGTTTTTCAAACTCATCCGCTTTGCGGGCCAGGGTGCGCCGGGGGACATCGATTTCTTTGGCTCGCTCCCCTGCGGTTTCGTGGAACAGAACGAGGGGTCTGATCGCTTCATACCATTCTTGCTCTGGCCACAACGTCCACTGTTTTAGCCTCCGACCACTCGTCGGTGCGCTCACGGCGATTGCGTTTCGGACCTGGCATCTCCCTCTAGCCTTTCCGAGACAACGGTGCTTCTTTCAAGCGTACCTGATGGGCGCGGGTATTGGCAAGGATTCGCAGGCAGATTAGCCCATTTGGACCCTCGACATGTGCCAGTTTGAAAGCTCCATCGGCGTAAAGCATGTCACGGTCCAGGCTCGTACGCAGCAAAAAAAGACGCCCTACCGAATAAATGCACTGCAAAAAACGATGTCACAGCAACATCACAGCAGCATGGAAGCGATGTCAAGCGAAAAGATGCGGCGTTGCAAGAGAGGTAGGTGAGCTTTGTTCCCAGGCAGAGCAGTATCTTGACTACTCTCAGTATATATACGCATGCTCTCTTCCCCCTTTCCAAAGGAGAAAAAACAGACGAGTCATCTTTCCCTCGAGAACAGACTCATCCATGAAGAATGAGAAGGAGTGTCTACCTATAAAAGTCTTTGGAAGGAATGGTTGCATGGTGTCTCCTGGTAAATTCACTGAAGGGTGGACCGATTTTGCACTGAAGGGTGGAACTTTGATCTGAAGGATGGGAATCGACGGTTCTCAGAGAGGCCATGCCGCTTCTGATGCGGCTTCTTCCATTGACATCTTGGAAGTTGGAGCCCTTTTGCCTGGTTGATACCAGTTCGCCTTCGCGTTTTTCGACCCCACAGATCACTGCTTGGCTGAGATGCAGACGAAGACAGACGGCGGAGAAGCACACTGTGCCTACAATGGGAAATAGATCGAGACCTCGCCCTCCCATCGTGCTCCGTGGCTGATGCTGCGTGCGAGCACCATCTGTCATCCTGTTCAAACAGGACCGACATCTGAGCCGAATTTACCTGTCTGCATTCAATAAAACCAAGCCTGAGGCGGGATGGGGAAGCAGCTTCATACAGATTCCCATCCTTCAGATCAAAGTTCCACCCTTCAGTACAAAATCGGTCCACCCTTCAGTGAATTTACCATCTCCTCCTATTCAATGCCAGTGAGCGCGACCGGTAGATCTACATAGGGGTTGTCGGCGCGGTGCAACTGCTCCGGACAGCGTTCGGTCACACTCTCCGATATGTGGCCCAATCACTGCAGAATGGGCCACATATCCTATCCACCCTCGCCTCCCTCTTGCGATCTATCGAAGGACTCCGTTTTGTATCATTGGTTGCACCATGTTGTCTGAGAGCGACACGTCGCGACAGTGCCGCCGCTAAGGGCCTCTTTTCTCTGTAGCACAATCGTCTTAGCGGAGTGCGTGTCGCGACCTGTCGTCCGTTCTATGGGTATGAATATGGAAGAAGAATGTGAAGACCTGACCACCCAGGAAATGGCGGAGCAGGCCGAGGTGACGATCCGAACGGTGCAACGTTGGCTCAAGAGTGGGAAGCTCAAGGCCGAAGTGCTTCCACATGGCAAGTACCGCGTCAATCCGTTTGACCTGGTGGAATTGTCTCTCACGGCGACGGAACGGGCTGCCGCGACCCCGAAGAAGCGCCGACTCAGCTATGATGAGTTTCACGATACCATGATCCACCTCACCATCGAACTCGAGGCACTGGATATTCGACTCGAAAAGGCCGAGCGCACCATTGAACAATTAAGGAAGCAGGGTGCATCGACATCGAGGACCGCGCCCACGTCGGCAAAGAAGAAACGCACCAGCAAGGCCCGCTCGACGACACTACCGAGTGACCTCGTGACGTGGCGTTCGTTTGCGCGACTGCATGATATTCCAGAGCGTGCTGTGGCGAAAGCGATTAGGGAGCATTTGCTGTGGCCGGAGCAAGGGTATTGGAAGGTCAAGGGCGTGGTGGTGAAACAGGCCCTAGATTATGGTGGTCAGAAACAGTTCGTTGAATTGTTTGAACGCTTTCCCACGTTTCGAGAGTGTGAAGACTGCCCACATAGTGCCCACGTATGGTAGCAATGAACCAATTGTGTAAATGGTTAAGCTACTGTTTACTTGCCAAAGAACCTTTGTGTGAAGGTGGCAATGAAACTGGCTTCGATCACTAAACCTACTACAGCTTCTGCTGCTGCATAGGTCGCAAGAGGATCACCTGGTTTGAACTGCTCGGCAAAGAAACCTCGTCCGTGGAAGGAGGTAAGGCTGACAATGAGAGCTTCGTGCCAAGTCAAATGAGGCCCAGATGCAGCCCCTAACGCATAGTAGCAGAGAGCGAACGTAAGGATAGTTGCAATATACCAGCCGAGGCTTCTCCATGGCTTGTATCCATAACCAGCGAGTACGTCAAGGAAGAGGGATAAAAGGTACTGCCCATAATCGGCGAATTGCTGAAGGAGTAACGAGAATTGGGACCGGATACCTTGCATCCAACTCTTGATCGTCAGTACCAATGGATGTTTTGCTTCAAGTCGTAAGAGAAGTTTCTGAAGAAGCAAGGGGACTCGATACAATGCAGTCTGATACAGGAGAAGTAAGATCATAATAAACCACACGAATCCCCAACCTTGAAAGGAAGTGATGAAATGCCACCATTGAGGTGGGAACAACGAAAGTAGCGAAGAGGGAATAGCTTCTAGTACTGAGAAAACAAGACCAATAAGAGGTAAGGCGATCCCAAAGAAGTTTAAAATGTCAGATGAGAAAGGCGTAGAATACGTTTGAGTTGCTCTTGTAATAATACGAGGCCAGGTATATACGAGTGACATTAAAAAGAACAACATGAGTAGTGCTGGGTAAATAATAAGTTTCGTCCAGAAGCCCTCCGATACAGCTTGACCCTCTATTGTTGCTTTGAATGTGAGGATCATATTTGGTCCTATAACAACCAGTAGTAGTGTGAGTATAATAAGTAGAGGAAACAACGTGACCTTTGAGGTATGTTGGGGGTTTTTGCATATCCCCCCGAAACGGTGTACTCGTTTCGGGGGGATATGCAAAAACCCCCAGTTTGGTCCACCATCGCTCGGCAAGTGGCTCTGACCTATACGGCCACCATCATCGTTGCTTTCGCTGCACAACAGGCAGGCCGTCCTGATCTCATCCGCTCACCTAAGCGAGTTTTAGCTCATACATGGGAGGGCTTCTGAAGGAGGAAATAGCCTCAGAGCAAGGAGAGACTCTTGACAAATGCTCTCTTTGCATGTATACTATTACCAATGGTAAATTACTACACAGAGGTAAATATGAGCAGCGAAGAACGGCGACAACGAGAGCAGCAGGAACTCAAGCGACGTATTCTGGAGACGGCACAGGAGATTGCTCGAACGAAAGGCTGGCGTAGTGTGACACTGCGAGAGATCGCTGATCGCATTGACTACACACACGCGGCGCTCTATTCGTACTTCGCGAACAAGGAGCAGTTACTCTTAGAGATTCTGCATGAAGGGTTTCACCTGTTGCTGGCAGAGCTCTCCAGGGCAACTCAGGGAGCTACGACACCCCTCGATGCCTTCCGTCGTCTTGTGTTGGCTTATTGGACGTTCGCATGGAGCAATCCCGAACTCTACCGGCTGATGTACGGGTTAGATGGCCTGCCCTTTGGTGTCGCAGAGACCTGGAGAGAGGGAACGCAGATCGGAGAGGCTGCTGCAATCGTGATCAAGAACCTCCTGGAAGAGCAGGGAAGACCTATTGAGCAGATCGACGCCAAAGTCTTTTTGTTCTGGAGCACCCTCCATGGTCTGATTTCCTTGTCCATGCTGGGCCGTCTTGCGGGTTCTTCCCATGATCTCATGCCTCTCGTTGAACAGGCTATCCACGATGCGCTGCGTGCCTGGCAGGTGACCGAAGAGCCACAGGAGCATCCGGCGGAAACAGCAACAGTTCGAGAGTGAAGAGAGGCGTGGCAGTACCGCCTCCCACCCTTTTTTTTGCTCTGTATTTACCATTGGTAACATTTTAACGTGTGGTAAAAATTACTCCACAGTCAAACAGTTGAACGAAGCGATTGTTTCTGAAAGGAACGATGATGGAAACGAACATACTCAAACTTGTGACTGATGGTCTCGTTTGTGTCGCTGTTCTCAGTGTAGGTGTCATCTATGGCACTGATACCTTCTTTGCCGTGATCGGACGCAAAGCCCTCGCACACAGCAGCGAGGCCGCCATTGCCGATGTGATAGGACATGTCCATGAGGTAGCAGACGCACGCATGCCCATCTTTGGGGTTCTCGGTCTGCTTGCGAGCCTGGCTTTTCTCGTGATAGTTGGACTTGGAACCCTCGAAAGTCACCTCGGCCTGATCGCATTGATCACCCAGGTCCTCTTCCTGGTTCTCTACACGATGTACTCGAAGCCCATTAACGTGCGGCTCAGGCAAGCGGCTCGCTCGAAGCTTGTGCCAGCAGATACTCGCCAGATGCAAGAACGGTGGGACCGCGTGGTCGTGATACGAGCGTGTCTGCTTTTCATCACGATGGCATGCCTTGTTCTTGCTGCGATCATCTTGTAGTTCTCCACTGAAAAGAGACTTTTTCATGGACGGTGGCAGACACACGTGTATGGAAGACGCTTCTGAAATTGCGAAAGGAACATTTGTTATGACACAATCCCCGATTCTCCTGGCCGGCAAATTTGCTGAGACGCTCAATACAAGCAATGTGGACCTCTTTGACACCTTTATTGCAGAAGCCTATATCAACCACAACCCCTTTGTTGCACCAGGGTTACAGGGTGTCAAGGAGTTTTTCGCGGGCTGGCTTGCTGCTTTTCCTGACACTGCTGTGACGGTAGAGGATGCCCTCGTCACAGGAGACAAAGTCGTTGGGCGCTATACCTATCGTGCTACCCATCAAGGATCTTTTCTCGGTATTCCCACCACAGGGAAGCAGATTACCATGAGAAGCATTGACATCTGGCGAGTACAGAATGGAATGTTTGTTGAGCACTGGGACGAGTTGAACATGTTGGAAGTCATGCAACAGTTGGGAGTCGTTCCCTCTCTTTAGGAGATATGGTCAGGATCTTTGCTCAAATGTGGGGGTTTTTGCATATCCCCCCGAAACGAGTACACCGTTTCGGGGGGATATGCAAAAACCCCCTTCTCCCCAGGTGCGCCTGCGGGCGACACGCGCGTTGCTTCTGTTGCATGGAATGCGACCCGCGCCACTCAGAATGCCAATCATCGATCTCACTGGTGAGGAGTTGGGGGAATAAGGGAGCAATCAGGGGCGACGCGTTCATGTGTTCGTGTGATGCTCCTCTCTGAGACTGCTTCTGTTCATCCTGTCCTGTCCTGTCCTGTCGCTTAAAGCTCACCCTTCCGCGCGGTTTAGCATCGATGTACCACGTCATTATCTCGATTTTCCTAGAGTTAATATGCTCGTCTTGCGTAGAGAGCTGATAGAGCGAACAGGTCACGTTCTATGAACTGTTATAGCTCTATTGGGGTACTGAGACGACATTTGAGGCATGGCAGGTTACTAGATCGATGAATAGCCCTATTTTCTCTTGTCTGAAACAGGTTTCTGCGCTCTAGTATAGAGAGGAATGTTTCCCTCTGATGGCTCGTGTAGTAGCGTGTATCAGTCTCTGTGCTTGTCACATGAAGGAGAAGACGATGCGAATACTGCTTATCAATGCTCCATTACAATCCATCGTATGTGATTGGGGAGTAGGACACCAAATTCCTTTAGGTCTCCTGATGATAGGAGGTCCCTTACTCGACAAAGGCCATACTGTGCGTCTGCTTGATGCTGCCCGTCATCACCTTTCGGATGCGGAAATTGTCCATGCCGTAGAAGCGTTTCCTGCTGAGGTGGTGATGATCGCACACGTCGGCTCCACCTCAGCGCATCCCTGCTGCCTGCGAGTCCTGCACGTGATCAAAGTATTCGATCCAGGAATCGTTACGGTGTATGGAGGAGTACACCCGACCTATCATGATCGCGCCATTTTGACGCAGGCTCCCCAGGTGGATATCATTGTTCGTGGAGAAGGGGAGCAGACAACAGCGGCTCTGGTGGACCAACTCGCCCACCAGAGAGTGGAGGGAGGCAATGCCTACGACCTCTCAGCAATAGATGGATTGAGCTGGCGAAGACGAGGAGATATCGTCAGAAATCCTGCGCGTCAGCCCATTGAGGACCTTGATTGCTCCCGCATCGCCTGGGAACTGATTCAAGATTGGGATTCCTACCAAGCCTTTGGATTAGGAAGGGCAGCCGTCGTTCAGTTTTCGCGAGGATGCCCTCACTTTTGTACCTATTGTGGGCAATGGATGTTCTGGAAACGCTGGCGGCATCGCACCGTAACATCGTTTGTTGACGAGCTGGAGTGGCTCCATGAGCGATATGACATCCAGTTCTTCTGGCTTGCCGATGAGAATCCTACCACAGTAAAAGACGTTTGGAGCGGCGTTCTGCAAGAGATCGCCCGGCGTCATCTCTCGATAGGACTCTGTGCCTCTATTCGTGCTCAAGATATTGTCCGCGACATGGATATTCTCCACCTGTATAAGCAAGCAGGATTTCTGTATGTCCTGATGGGAGTAGAGACGGTAACCGACGAAACGATGACCAAGATTCGGAAAGACTCCAGCGTGGACGACGCGTTTGAGGCAGTCCGTTTGCTGCGCCAGCACCATATTCTCTCCATTGTTGACTATATCTTTGGTCTGGAGGATGAAACACCTGGGACCATTTGGCGCGGCCTCCGTGGATTACATCGGTACGATGGGGATTTTCTCAATGCCCTCTATCTCACGCCTCATGCCTGGACACCGATGGGTCAACAACTCAAAGATGTGCCAATTTACGAAACCGACCTGTGGAAGTGGGACTATCGTCATCAAATTCTCAGCATTTCGACGCTTTCGCCAGCGCAGTTGTTTTGTGCGGTGAAACTGGTTGAGTGTTTCTACCACCTCCATCCGCGCCGCCTCCGTCGTCTCTTCACGGCTCACGATCCTCAAGTCGGCAAGCTCTTACGTTTTAGTTTCTGGCACATCACCCTGACGTTCTGGGGCGAAATCTTCCAACGTATCACAAGCTCCTCTATTCGCAGGTTGAGGATTCGACGAAGGTAGGAAAAGATCAGTGTGAGATTGGCCCACTTTTATGGAACCCCGAAACATTCGGGTTAACGGTGAAGGTGAGAAGCCGATGCTCGCTCGCCGTCGCGGAATTCTCACCTTTCCTCACTTGGTTTCAGTATGGAGAAGCTGTAAATCCCAAAATTAAACGGCTCTTACGCACCCTCGATGACAGCAGGGATAATCTTTACAAATGTGAAGTTCTCAATCCGCTCCACAAGTCACTTCAATCTTTCAGTATTAGCCCATCAATTTCAGAATCATCGAGGGTGCGTAAGAGCCGTTTAATGGTTCATACACACTTTTGGTGAAGAATATTGGCTTCAAGCAAGGCGAGAAGCGCGGTGACAGAAAAGCAGATGCAGGGATGGAAAAATTGGTCTCCTATCAGGAAAGGACTGGGTTGAGAGCACCTAGGCTTCACCAAGAGTGTGTATGATCCGTTTAATGTTGGGATTTACACGTCCGGCATTGCTCTTGCGTTCCTTCTTTTCGATCTTCGTGTTAGGCTTCCCTATAGCCGGTTTCTCATGGGCTATTATGTTGCCAGTAAGGGGTCACTAGATTGGCAGGGGCAGAACATACTCTAAAGCGACAGAATTGGCTTAATGTAACTGTTTTTACTGCAAAAAAATAGAAAAACGGAACCTTGAAAGCTCTTCAGGTCAGCGGAACCTTTTCACCCATTGAGCTAAAGCCGCCTGTAGAGAGCATCTATTGCTTAGAGTATGTTCTGCCCCTGCCAATCTAGTGACCCCTACCAGGAGTGGTCAAGAGCCTAAAATTCGTCTCTAGGCGAAAATGACCGTTTATGTGATCCCGAAAGGCGAGAAAATGACCTGTTTGCTGCAACGAAAAGAATTGTGTCGGACGGGCTAGAAATGCGCCGCTTCTGCGCTTCAATTGCTGAAATACGTGAACGGATATGCGTCTGGAAACGAAATGTTATTTGACAATCAACACGAATATCAGGCCATCACTCTCTCGAAGTACCGTGTTGAGTTGGAGGAGGACCGAAAGCAGATCAAACAGATCAGCAAACCCCACCTGGCGACGACGCCATTCCGTTCGCCTCAACTCACCTTATGGACGCTCGGACCTGATGAGTGGCGTCTCTACTGGCGGGCACCATCGTATCAGTCGAGGAGAAGAATTCACCACGTCGAAGGCATAGTTCAATTGCCGTTATTTGATTACCAAACAGTCGCTCTCGCTGCAGGCGCAGAGAAAGAGCGCGTTGTGGAACCAGTGCAGCCCCATCTCTCGCTCATTTGGGAGAAGCGCGACTGACATCGACTCTTGCGATGAAATGCATTCTCACTTACTGGAAACGTAGTAGCACGCGAGAAAGGGTAGTGTTGCAAATAAAAAGCTGATCTGCTACAGTGGATGAAAACGAGCAAAAAAGGATCCCTTTCATGAGCGAGCAGAGTCAGAGTCCCTTCAAATGGCGTCACTTCCAAGCCGACATCATTCTC
>JAABUX010007520.1_pt1 | contig 12768 bp, 22 predicted proteins | sample 5561851 | NCBI WGS metagenome assembly JAABUX01 (sample SAMN10711883, study PRJNA513361) | rock metagenome | isolation source: Antarctica rocks | place: Antarctica: Victoria Land, Richard Nunatak red sandstone | collected 2016-01-03 | reverse complement strand
ACTTAGCTGATGGCGCAGCATGAATCAAGGCCTTGCGCCGTGCAAGGCGTTAGCTGAGCCGAGACGGTAAATTCATCGATGGGTCGCAGTGGAGCCGCAGAGCCGCTTGGCCAGGCGCCGGCCGACACCAGTAGGGGAGGCGTCTTCCGACCCTGCACTTGAGGCATGGGCAGCACCAAACCAGGCGAAAGGTTCTCGTGCTTGGCTTGCGAAAGCATTGCCACACATGATTACTGGCGAAGCTGATCGGCGGGGGACGCTGCCGCAGCAGAGGTAGCGAGTCTGAGCTCGATGCACGACGGTGAGTCATGGCCGGTATAAAGTGCAGGCTTTTCCAAACCCTGCCTATCGAGTGGCGGCAAGTGATTTGGCCTTCGATCCACTCAGATCTTCGTTCGCACCGCTGCTGGCGGCCCTCCGCGCTTTACTGCTAGTCTCTGTTGGCACGGCACCCGCCAGCTTGCCGCGAATCTTCTGGACGGCCCCAGTCGGTACGCACCCACGCACGCGTGGGCTGCCGCCGTTGTCGAGTCGGCTTGCTGCCTTGTCCCTCACGACAGCTCAGTTGCTGCACTCGGGCCTCCAACCGAGTGTGGCGGTGTGCCCTCTCCGCACGACGCGTCACGCAGCACCCTGCCAGAAAAGCCCAGCCCCCTTGTGCCGTCAGGCGTGAACCCCCAAACCTCACTGCTCAGCTAGCCGGTCTCAGACCGCGATGCCCGCTGTATGCGGAAGCAGCAGCTCATACCGCCCGCTAGTGGTCCGCGGGGGCGCCGCGGCTGACACTTTCCTGTGACAGTTTGTAGCTTCCCTCAGCTTCCCTGTTGTGGCGGCTCCCCTGGCCGCAGAAGCATCTCTTACAAACATTGCTGCAGACAGAAGCCCATAGCAGAGTCGCATCTGCAGGCATCATGCGCGACCAGACGGCGAGTCTACCAGCCGCCGCTCTCCACGGCTTTGAGGACACGATGCTCGCCCCCACCCAGCTGCCTGCCGCCAACATGGGCGGCCTCAAGTCCGAGTCCAAGGCCGAGTCGGTCGGCGACTCCCGGTTCTCGAGCGTCGACAGCTTCGACACGCTGCTGTCGCCGCCAAGCACATCGCCGCCGAGCACTCCTGGCCGGTCAGACAGCGAGCTGCTGGTGAGCCTTGCTCTGCGGGTGACAATGTCCACGCGCAGCCAGCGGTCTCGACAAGCAGATGCTCGCCTGATACCTGCTGCGTCCGGCTTCTCCTGTAGGCAAGCTACCAGCCGGTCTGGGGCGGGCCATGCCACGCTTGCATGTGCGTCAGCAAGTCTGTTGCCTGCAGTGCCACCGTGTAGCAAATCAATATGCGAGTGGACGCGCTGCTTCATGACCGCGGTTCCTCTCTGTGGCAGGTCCCGCGCATCCGGCGCGCGAGCACGTCTTCCAGCACGCTCGAGCAGCAGCCGCCAAAGAAGACCAGCCGCCGCGACTACTCAGACTTTGCATTCGTAACCTTCTTCGCGCTGGGCGACCAGGGCGACAGCGGCCACAAGTGCGCGACCTCGCTTAACCCCCGCAGGCACAGCGAGCTCAGTTGCAGCCGCCGGGTCATGCCTTGCCGACATCTTCAGGCAGATTTACGCCGCAATGCACATGTCTGTGCGAGCCTATGCCCTCCTATGGCATCGCGTCGTGCATGCCGAACGCCGCCGACTTCAGCTGCCGTCCTGCGCCGCAGGGGCTTCCAGTTCACGTCGCTGGACACCAAGTACGCGCGGGTGCTGAAGAAGAGCCACCCGGGGTCGCGCCTGGCCCTGCTCACCGACATGGACACCCAGTTCAACTTCAACGGTGTCGACGACATTGAGGTACGTCCATAGCCCTTCTGACTGCTGGCCTTGAACGCACTCACGCGGCTCCTCAGTGAGGCCATCTGCACGGCACCCTTCGCCACGCAGCCTTGCCTTGGCGCCCAGCAGATGGCACATGGTCATTGGTGCTAAACCTCTGCCGCTGGTCGTGATGTGCGTCACGCTTGCATTTGAAAGGACTGCGGTGATGTGCAGGTGTTGCGATATCCATTCGACCGCAGCGTGCTGGGCCGGAACGCATACGCGAACCTGTACCAGTTTCAAGCGCAGCTCGAGTACTTGAAGAAACTGCAGTCGGTGCGCTCATGTACCATCCTCCTACTTTTCCGAGAGGCTGCCGGTGCGAGTTGTCGTGCTGCATTGTGCACTTGGGCCTGCATGCATGCATGGCACATCTCCGCTGTGCGCCACCTCACGCGGACCCTAGCATGGGTAAGGGTGGCATATGCGGTGCGCTCCGGTGTATTCGTGCAGCTTCGCTCGTGCTGGATCATGCCCACCTCCTTGTATGTACATCAGCCCACGTGCTATGCTGCTTGCCGTGCACTGCAGCCTGACACGCCTGGCGTGCAGGCATGCCGGATTACCGCTGTGTGGCCGAGGCACCCATTACCTGTACCTCGCACCCTGTCGGCAATCTGCCTGTGTGCATGCCACTTTCTCCCATCCGCCCCCAACCCGCCCCTGACACTGCGCACGCTGATCACAAGCACTGCATGGCACAGGCATCCCTCAACGTCACATTGCGATGCGTTTGCTTGCGTGCCGACACCCAGTAGTCCAGCAGGCAGCCAGATGTGTGAGCAACATGTTGTGAAGAGCTCGCTGGAAAGGTCCCGTCGAGTGCGCGAGCGTCGCTCTGACCTGGCAGCGGCATGCATGTGCAGGAAGGCGCGCACGTGAACGTGGTCTTCATGGATAACGACATCTTCGTGTTCAAGTCCCTGGCGCGCATCTTCGAGAATGAGGACTTTGACTACGGCTGCACCATCTCCGACTCCAAGGCCATGCCGGTGCGGTTCCAGCCTGTGTCGGTCTCAGATGCGGGCATCACACCCGCTGTGTCCCATGCTGGTGCTGCATCGAGGACTCGCAGTGTTGCTGCCAGCCCGTCCTATGCAGGCTGCGTTGGCTTTTGCACTGCCTGTACCGTCAACATGCGTTGGTGGGTCATCCCTGTCCAGGCAGCACATATCCTCTGGCATGCGAGATTGATTGGGGCTCCACCTGTCCGCAGGTCAACATCGGCATGCAGTTCGTCAAGGCTGGGCGCTATGTGGAGGCAATCCGGTTCCTGGAAGCGGTCATCACACAATACCGCCTAGACCCGGTGGATGAGTTCTGCGCCGGCCAGATCGCCATCGCCGAGGTGCTGGGCCTGTACGACAGCTACGACGCGCAGCTCGGCATCTGCGCGCAGGTGCTGTTCGATCGAGAAGGACCGGCGTCATCGAGCTATCAAGCTGCCAGGACATGCGTGGCAGTATTATGCTGCGCATCTACAGCATCCCATCCATCTGCAACGCACCAGCTTGTAGTCCTTCGGAAAGAGGCCTGCTGTGGCCTTGGTCATCGTCCAGAGCACAAATCCTCTACTGGTTGACCACTCGTCAAGGCGCTGACAGCGCCCTTATCCTTTGCACAGGCCGCAAAAGACTGCTACGCCGTGAGGAACGTGGGCCCGGGCCAGCACAGGGTGGCATTCTTGTCATGCACGCGCTACAACTACTGCAACCTGGTGCGGCCGCGTGACATTCGACACCCTCGTCACCGCATGAGCCATCGATCTGATCACCTTTCGCGCATGCCGGCGTGTCGCCTCACAATCTAGCAGTGGCTGGCGGGTCGCACAGCCTCACGCGGGCTCCATGTGCGCAGGAGGATTCGTGCTGCACGGACCCGCACCGGTGGATGAAGCCGTTGGTCTGCCCCCAGGACTTCCTGGAGAACGACGTGTGCGCGCTGCACTTTGTTGGCTGGCGGAAGTCTGGCATGCCCGCCGTCTTCGAGGTTAGTCCGAATCCTCTTGCGACATTACAGCCCCAGCATCCCGTCTGTGGGTTAGTGTATCATAGCCCCTGTCCGTCATGATATCCTCCTACACGGTTGGGATATCAATGAGTGGCATCCTGACCGAGTTGACTGTCGTTGGCGCTGCTGTTGGCGTGACAGCGTGATGGCGGCATATCTTGTTGTCTACTGAGCGCAGGCGTTCATGCGCGGCGACTTGGAAGCCGGCTTCCAGGCGTTCGTTGACAACTACAAGCGGTGCGACCCTGTCCTGTCTCCTTTTCAGCAAACGCTATTGAAACTGCAACGAGCAACATTGCAAACCGTCGTGAGGGCTGCCAAAGCGGAGTGTTGCCTGCAGATTGGTAGGCAGAAGCGCTGCATCGCATATTTAGGAACAGTGCCAGGCGTGGCAGGAAACATCCCACCACCGCAGAAAACCAAGTTTGAATGCGTGTTGGTGCAGATTCACAGGCTACGACAACCACGACCACCACGATCAGCATTCCCACCACCACAAGCAGCCCGTCGAGGTCCCCGGCTTCTACAAGCTCGGCTTCGCATGATGGGGACTGTCGCATGCTGTGACCCGAGCGTGGTCCCAGGCCCAGCTGCCAGGCGTGCCTCTGCCCCACGGGCGAACACCAACGAATAAGCGGCCAGCGTGCGACGCGACAACAGCGCACCCGTGCCAGCCGGATCCTGAATAGAGCGCGGACAACAGCCGTGCACCCAAGTTGGATAGGGGGTATCACAACTACAGCACCGAGTCCCTTCTGTGCGTTCGCTGCTCACGCAGTTTGAGTCGTATTGAGGGTCCTCGCAGCTGTGACTTCCTGTTTGCTGGTTTGTATAGCCTGCGCCATGCCTGAGCGGCTGCTCTTGCGCCGCCGACTTTACACATGAGTGAGTTAGGTTGAGGGTTCTGAGGCCTCTATCCCGGTGTCCACTCGAGCCCGTATCTTTGTTGCTCCAGCGCTTGGGTGAGCCTCGATGACTGACGAGCTCCATTTTTCTACCTCTGCCTGCTGTCTCGGAATTGTATGTGTTGGTAGACCAGCTGCCGTAGTACAGAGATTGATCAGCTCGGCTTGTGGGTGTTGGATGACCGTGTTTTCTGCATTTGCCTGAACGCGATATACTGGAGGCACCGTGCTAATTAAGCTGTTGAGCGTGCATCTGAGCTGAAAACCTGCCATGGAAAGAGCAACATCATGTTTGCGCATGCCCGGTGCCGCAATCCTGCACTTTCATGACCCCATACCAGTCCACCGCAATCCTGCTGGGACGTGCTTGACGCCTTCGGCACACCCCAAGCGTGCCGATAATGGTGTCAAGCCGCATGACATACTGCTCTTTCAAGTATATGCACCACGGAGCTGCAGAGCACCCGCGATGTAATCGCAACCCGCTGCTGATGATTACCTGCGGACATGCAGCGGACCCGGAACAGTTTGGGCAAGTGTCTGCTATGATGTTGGCTGTCTTACACCAGATGTTATTAAGAATCCTGGCGGCGGATCCGCGGCGATCCTAATCGGACACGATCCTTCTCACTCGGCATCTCCGCGAGCTCAGCGCCTGCCTGCAGGACTCAACACAATTCCATCAAATTTGCTGATACCAAAAGGTGCTCCGGCCTCTTAAATCCCCGACGGCAGCCCGCTGCAGCCCTTCAACAGCACTTCTGCTAGCTCAAGTTTGGCCTGCCGTGATGCTGCCGGCGTTTGCACCATCGACAGATGTGAACGTGGCCGCCGGAGACATGATCAAGAGCAGCCTCAAGAGCGCCTCGTTGACAGACTCGCAGCGCTCCAGCGGCGACAGCTTTGCGGAGCTGTGGTCACAGGCAAGCGCTTCCGGGATCCCTTGCAACCTGCAGGGCCTGTGCTGCCATAATGCTTCCTCTCCGTCCACTGTCTGGCGGCGCTTAGGCTGGGCATCCCCTGTCGCGGCCTTTGTGTGCTCCGCCTTACCAATCCCACGGGCAGATTCCATGTAAGGTCATGTGTGTAGAGTAACGCAAGCAAACAACACCCAGCAGCTATTGAGTCGTCGCATCTGCGTCTGCCGCTGCAGATGCTGCTGCCGTGCATGACCATGAGCAGACCCGCCGCCTCAACCTGTTGCTGCGTGACGCAGGGACTAGTTGCAGCAGCGAGGCTGGCGCCCCCTTAGCTCAGCAGCAGAGCGCCTATGCCACAATCAGAAGACAGATGATTGGCAGACTGACTAATCGATTGCAACTCCGTGAATGATGCATATTAACACATGAACAGATCCTCAAGTAATGAACCAGTGACAAACTTGCCAGAAAATCTGGTCCGGGCCTGCATGTTCGTGGTGTAGTTCAGTTCATCTCAGCATAATGACTGTAATCATTGCTCGTAAGCTCATCGAAGAAAGGGTCATGCTGCTACCTCCGCAAGCATGTTGCTGGCAATTTGCTGACGACATCAGTTACACCTCAGGCGGCTGGACGTCCTTGCAATGAAGCACGGACAGCTGCAGCAGGCATCCCCTGGTTGAGAGCCCTCGAATGCATGGCAGCAATGAGCCCACTGTGGCAGCAACGCAATTTGCAACCACAGCGCGCTATCGGTTTAACAACAAGCAGACCGGATGTAGGATCGCTGCCGGCAATGGTAGCACAGGGTTCCGAGTGCAGGATCATTTATGTCATGGATGACTGCTCCTGCTACAAAACCATGGCATGCCATGCATTAGCGCTCCAAGTCGCGGGCGAATGGTCGCATGTGAGATAAGCAGCCATTTAAAAATACCACAGCATTGCTCCATATACTGTGCATACAGCTGTATCTGTATCGGTCGGGACTCATACCAATCACCCATTCACACGCGCAGCGTCCACCCTTCCCATGCGCCGCCATTTGACGCAAAGTGCGCCACTTGAACAGCAAACGGTCCACTATGTCGCATCCCGCATCATTATCCATCGGCGTCTCGCCGACTGCCGCCGCATTGCTGTACACCACGCTCGCTGCAAAGACTGGCTTTCGATTTGTGCATGATCGCCACGTCAACGCAGCGTGCACAGCATGCGAGTGCTGGGACAGCGCGGGGGACGAGCTTATTACGTTGTGCGATCGGTGTCTCGACGTATATAATGCCGGCGATGATGGCGCCATCCAGTTTCACAGCTTTCGTAGCAGACACTCGGCAGCAGCACTCCATCACCAATGGCGAGTATGACCATGTCTCAGGCGCTTGCCGGCACAGTGCTCACCACATCCAGCGCCCCGCGGCGAGCCACCCGCAGCTCGCCTGCGGCCTCGAAGAACCTCACTATGGCAGTGTTCCGGCCAGTTTTCCGACAGCAGCGGCCGCAGCCCCAGCAACGGTGCGGCCCCCGCAAGGCCTGCGGTCCCGGCATGGCGTTCGGCGCCGGACCCATGGGCTTCACGGTCAACGGCCGGCCCATGAGCGCTGAGGACATGATGCGGGTGCGCATCGATCTGCATCGCCACACAGGCCACGTCTCTTGCAGGCGTGCTGTGCAGCGCGACGTGCCAATGCTTTGCTGTCCGGCGCTGCTGTTCTCCCGTGCTATCCTGATGCTTGCCGTGACGCACCAGCGGAAACGTTGTGCACACCCGTTGTTGCCCTGTTGCTGGGCTCGTGAGCTGCGTTCAGCGTGTGCATCATGAGTTGCGCAGCCAACGTGCGCTGAGCTCACATAACTTCCATGTGACAGGAAGCTGAGCGCCTCTGGATGGGCTCTGGCTGGGCTGACGCGGCGCGGAACGGTGCTACCGAGGCGGGTGCCACGCGCCTAGCGGTCGACGTCATCGAGACCGACGACACGTTCACCTTCACCACCGATGTGCCGGGCGTGTCGCGCGAGGACGTCAAGGTGCGCTGTTCACCCCGGGTATAATACCGTGATTGCTCCTGCCGGTCGCTCCAGCCAGGCTTCCTGTGCAGCAGTTCTTTTAAATGTGGCAAAGTATGTGATGGTCGCCAATTGCGGCCCTGCCTTTGCCGCTATGCCTGTTATGCGCCTGCTGCAACGCCCATGATTGCATCATGAGCATCGCACTGACCTGCTACATGTTCTCTGCACAGGTGCAAGCGAAGAAGGACGAGCGCGAGCTCACCATCAGCGGCAGCCGCGCGGCGCCGGCTGAGGCAAAGCCCAGGTCTGAGGGCGAGGGCAGCGAGGGCAGTAATGCGCAGCAGCAGGCCGGCCGCCGGCGCCGCATCGAGCGTCGCTTCGGGAAATTCTCACGCACGTTCAAGGTGCGGATGGGTTCAATTTTTGCCGCCTCAATTGCGTGCTGCATATCTCGCAACGCAGCCTTCGTGCAGGGGCTTGTCTGCATGCTGTGTTTCTGACCCCTCCTGACCCCTCCGACTGACCGTTCCCATCGCCACATTGCCCTTATTCTTACAGTCAAACTCCCAGTCAAACCCAAGAACGGCAGCCTGTACTTACCATCATTCGCTGCTGCCCGCAGCTGCCAGACAACGCCGACATCAGCGGCATCACGGCGCGATTCGACAACGGCGTGCTGACAGTCACCGTCAAGAAGATGCAGCAGACTCCGGTGGAGGTCACGGACATTCCGATCGGCATGTGACCTCCAAGCTACGACGCGCCAGCGTGTCGGCCAGCTCGCTGGAGGAGCAGTGTCCGCAGAAGGCAAATCGCCGCGACTACTCCGATTTCGCCTTCGTTACCTTCTTCGCGACTGGGGCCATGGGCGACAACGGTCACACGTGCGGCGCAATGCCTAGGTCGATTGGCGTTGCTGTTTTGCTCGCATGCATGCACGAATGGGCCACCATGACGTTCCTGCGCTTGCCTGCAGCTGCATATCACAACTTGCCGAGCACCCAAAGCACCCGCACTTGCTTGGGAAGTGGTGCTGGTGCGGCAGCCGGTGCATGCGTCTCAAGCGGCCCATTGCAGCCGGCAGTTTCGTATGTATTTCCATCTGCCTGATGCTGTGATGACACTATTCGCCTCTGGTTGGCATCATTGGTCAGCACCCTGTGACGCTGCATGTCGTATCCTGACACGGCACGAATGTTGCAGCTCTTGACCATGGCCTCATTCCGAGCGGCTGTGCAGGGGCTTCCAGTTCACATCGCTGGATACTAAGTACGCGCGCGTGCTGAAGAAGAGCCACCCAGGCTCTCGCCTGGCCCTGCTGACCGACATGGACACCCAGTTCAATTTTGATGGCGTGGACGACATTGAGGTGCGCGCTCGTCTCAAATCTAGCAGGTAGCACGGATGATGCCAGGCCTCAGATTCACCAGCTCAGAGCGCATGCTATATGGTCAGTCTACTCCACTGCACATATATTGGTCGCAGGCCATGTTGACACTGAGCGCTGCCCATGGTTCCATGTGAGATTGTGCGTCCGCCCGTTTGCAATGCGTGCAATATCGTGCAGCCCATCCTTTTATCGCACGTGACTGGCTGCTGCGTGTCCGCAGGTGTTCCGGTACCCGCTGGACCGCAGCGTGCTGGGCCGCAACGCGTACGCCAACCTGTACCAGTTCCAAGCGCAGCTGCAGTACCTGGAGCGCCTGCAGCGGGTGCGTCCGTTGCCAGCGGCACCTTGTCTGAGCGCGCGCGTGAGGTTCAGCAACACGTATGTTGATTGTCACATGGGCTGGTCGTGGTGCGCAATTCGCCGTGACCGTGGCAATGGTGATGGGCCACCAGGGATTCGCACAGTATAGATCAGCTTCTTGAGGACTGCGCATGGATGTGGGCAGTCCAGAGCACCAGCCTGCAAGAAACCCCACCGCAAGCTGTCTGCAAAGGACGGGCACGTAGATCTGTGTCCGAATGCAGACCCCTGTCTTCACGCAGATGGAGCACACGCCAGGGCGCACTGCCTTGGGTAGCGCCGCGCGTGCTGCCGTGCTGCTCACTTTGCCAGCTGAAGTATCCGGCGTGTATGACATGCAGCATGTGCCAGTCAGTTTAATACTGCTGGCCTCCACATCTCAATTGCTTGCATGGTCTGCCGGCAAGGGCAGTGGCCATTGCTTTTCCCACGGGAGTCGGCAGCCAGCAGTTGCCAGTGCGTGTCCGCTTATAATATTGCTGGCACAGCTTGGACAAAGCACGTAACCAAAGCTCTGTGACTGCGAGCAGGAGGGTGCGCAGCTCAATGTGGTTTTCATGGACAACGACATCCTCGTGTTCAAGTCCCTGGCACGCATCTTCGAGACTGAGGACTTCGACTACGGCTGCACCATCTCCGACTCGCCCATCATGCCGGCGCGTCGCCTGACCTGCGCCTCTGTTCGCCTGGCCTGCTGGCACCCTGTATGCCACAGGAAGGCTTGCTGGGCTGATCCGCACGATCTGTCGCAGGATGACCCTGCTGCGCCGCTGGCGATGTCTCCTTGTCCAGGCGTGGTGAAGCAACAATTGCAAAGGCATAGCTTCCGCGTGCCGTCAATTGCTGTTTTGCAAGTATATGCATCGCAGCCGCAGGTGCATTGCATCGCAACGTGTGAAGCGCCAATGCTGTGAAGGCCTGAGGCCCGCGTGGCCCCAGCGGGCTGGACGCTCCAGTTTGTAGCTCATCATCAGCCAAGACGTCTAGTCGTGCGCTTGCTGATGTTGGGCGGTGCTGCATGCAGGTCAACATCGGCATGCAATTCGTGAAGGCCGGGCACTACCGACAGGCGATCAGCTTCCTGACAGCGGTGCTTGCGCAGTACCGCCTGGCGCCGATCGAGGAGTTCTGCGCCGGCCAGATCGCCATCAAGGAGGTGCTCCGCCTGCAGGAGAGCTACCAGGAGCAGATCAGCATCTGCGGGCAGGCAAGGCTCTCGCTCATCATGACACTTCTCACGGCCGGGTTGCCAAACACCACAACGCTTCACGTACCTGGAGGCTCTGCACAGGTGCTACCTGGGCGTTGCATAACCTTGCCCACGCTATCAGCGAGGCCTGACTACTGCGCAGCAATAGTGTATACTCCAACGGCTCCTACACTTACAAGTGATTTGATGAACAATGTGGTGTTCGCCGGCCGTCCAGTGTCATGCGCCTGGGGATGCGCAGGCGGCTCGCGACTGCTATGCCATCAGGGACATCAGCCCGCACCGCATCGCGTTCCTTTCCTGCACGCGCTACAACTACTGCAACCTGGTGCGGCTTTGCATCATGACCATCGCTGCCGATGGCGATGTCTTCACAGCCTCCTGGTTTCTCGGTGATGCGGAACCAGCTGGGATCAAAACCTGTAGTGTGGGCACACCTATGCCCAGACGACAGCAGAGGCCACCGTGCCAATTGCCTTCCCTGGGCATGCGACACGACTGACATGCGGCGCCCACTGCAGGAGGACTCGTGCTGCACGGACCCGCACCGGTGGATGAAGCCGCTGGTCTGCCCCCAGGACTTCCTGGAGAACGACGTGTGCGCGCTGCACTTCGTTGGCTGGCGGAAGACCGGCATGCCCGCCGTGTACGAGGTGCCATGCTGGTCTGGTCCTGCCTGTGCCTGTGAAACGCCAGGCCACGAGTGCTCGAGGCCTGTGCCTGACCTCTCGAGCACAGCAAGGGAGGGATTCCTGGCGAACTCAGACCACCATGCGAGTCTGCTGTGATGTCGCAACGAGGGATTACAGGCAGACCAGGGAGAGCAGTAAAACACCTGACCCCTTGTGACAACATTGCTGCCAATCCGTGATGTCTCGCCGAGCCGCGCCCAGTGTGCAGGCGTTCATGTGCGGCGATCTGGAGGCCGGCTTCCAAGCGTTCGTCGACAACTACAAGAAGTGAACGCCTGTGCCACAATCACCTTGCTGCCTCCGCCGCATAGTTGTTGCAGCCACCAGCCGCTGTGCAGTGCACTACACTGCGCTCGGCCATTGGGTCAGCTGCTGGCTGGAATTGACAAGTTGTGTGCACCCATTGCGCCTGCAGGTTCGCTGGCTACGTTCCTGGCGGGCACGGAAACCAGCGCGGACAGTTATCCAGCAAGCCGGCAGAGCAGCACCCGCCCAGCAAGCAGCCGGGCCCCGTGCCCGGATTCTACCAGCTGGGCTTCGCGTGAGGCTGCCGTGGTGGCGGAGCCTTTGCAGCAGGCATCGTCGGCAGGCCCAAGGTCCCAACAGCAAGCGTTGGATGCTGCGGTGGCTCTCAATGAGTCGCACGCAGCACAGTGTAGTCAATGTGAGCATGAATACATGCCAATGCTCCACAACCTAGTCGAGAATGTGGCTTTACATGTACTCGTGAGGCGCACAGCCAACGCACATAGTTGCAGGGCTAGCCTCGTGATGACAGTTTTAGCGCCGGGGAGTCGCGGCGAGTCTCAGCGCATGCTGCTGCCCTCCGTGCTGCGGCGTGTGTTGCGATGCGCACAGACTTCAATTCGTCATATAATGCTGCGCAGCGTTGCTACGTGCTGTATACTTAGTATGCAGCGGCTGGTGCACCACATGATAAATTTTAGCCAGCACAGTTTTGTTGCTTATGACGCAAGCATGTGCCTTCGGCAGCACATGCAGTGCTTCACAAGAGCGTTTCTGATGCTTTCACTATGCGTCGCTGCTCTCTTGGTGCCACAGCCTTGCGCCCGGGTGGGGCAAGAGCATTTCGTAGCCCGGATGCGTAGATTGTTGCACATGAAAGCAAGGGATGGCCCCAACAGCGCTTTCTGTGCCAGCGCAGCGACACAACATGGTAGGCGCCGATCCGCCGCTGGGAGCTGTGATGTTCACGTGTAATACCTGTAGTTTGCAGGTCAGCTGCTGTCATTTTGCTCCGCTCGCCGATGGCAGCACCAGGCCGTTTGCTTCTATGTTGAATGCTTTCTGAGCGTTGAGCTAGCTCTTCATAGACGCCTGAATTGTAAGCGGTCCCTGTCTAGGCCTGATGCTCTCACTCTCGTTCTACATAACCCAACCAACAGGCCC
>JAABUX010007516.1_pt1 | contig 12774 bp, 9 predicted proteins | sample 5561851 | NCBI WGS metagenome assembly JAABUX01 (sample SAMN10711883, study PRJNA513361) | rock metagenome | isolation source: Antarctica rocks | place: Antarctica: Victoria Land, Richard Nunatak red sandstone | collected 2016-01-03 | reverse complement strand
CGCATCGGAGAAAGATCTTCAGAACGCAATGGCGGGCCATATCATTGCGGCGGGCGAGCTCGTGGGACGTTACCATTGACCCTCATGCGAATCCCAATAAGGACCCTTTTCGGGACAAGAGCGAGTTGGGCGAGACCTCATTGGAGGTCGACGTTTCCACGAACTCGGCTTTGCCAGCACGATGCGTTCGGGGGCGCTGTAACACCCCGAACGCATCGTATAGATTTCTAAGAAAGGACAAACCACTCGTTCTTGAAGCGGTCACGCAGGTGCCCAAACTTGCCGCCCCAAGGAACGTCACCATACGGAGTCACGATCGTGCCCCCATCGGCAAGCCCCGCGAAGATCCTAGCCGCGTTTTCCGGCGAAGGGACTCTCAGCGAGAGTGTGATGTTCCCGTCGTTCGATTCGAGCTTTCTCGGACCGCCGCCATCTGATACCGCGAACGAGATGCCGGGCGCAGTGAACGGCGCGTACGAGATTTTTCCGATGAAGCTTGGATCCAGCCGAGGGTCACCATTCGCCGTATTTCGCTGCACGATCGTATACGCTCCGCCAAGAACTGCTTTGTAAAATTCGAGTGCCTCCTCAGCACGACCATAGAAGTAGATGTAGGGGATACGCCATGTCGTCTTTGGTACTAGTAGAACTCAGTGTCTGTGTCATCTGACTGTCCTTCGCTGTTAGAATGAGTTGTTGTAAAGAGGTCGTGGTGCCGAGTGATCCGATAAGTCGCTCCAACCGACTAAGGCTCTGTCGAATGCCATGGATAACGCCGGACTTCACCACGAGATCACGGGCAACGATTGTGTCGAATCGAGAAGTAAGCGTTACCAGCGTCGTGCCTTCAAGATTTTCAAACGTCGTGGTGTGAAGGCCGACGGGGAGTGGGCCGGGAGAATCGGCCGACTCGCGCACATCTCTGTAAACGATTCGCTTGTTCACGATGACCTCAATATAGAAGCCGCGATTGACGTAAACCGTACCCTCGTCCGTCTTCATGTCGATTCTAAAGATGCCACCCGCACGGACGTCGAGATCGCAACCGACGATCGTACAGCCTTCCACACCCCACCATTGCTCGACGTATTGAGGTTCCGTCCAGACTTTGAACACGAGTTCGCGAGGCGCGTCGAAGACGCGCTTGAGAATGATCTCGGGTTTACCGGCGGGAATTGCGTCGTCGGTCTGCACCGATACCCTCTCTTTTCTGCGCGTTTTCCAGCACGGCGTCTATCCGATCGAACCGCTTTTCCCAAAGGCGGCGGTACGACTCAAGCCATTCGTGAGCGTCACGGAGCGCCTGAGTGCGAAGCCGACTTGGTCGCCGTTGCGCGTCTTTCTCCCGCGTGACAAGACCGGCGCGCTCCAGCACCCCAATGTGCTTGGAAATGGCGCGCATACTGACGTTAAAGGGACGTGCCAGTTCCGCAACTGATGCGTCACCCTCCGCGAGTTTGGACAGAATGCCTCGCCTTGCAGGGTGCGCTAACGCGCCAAAAATTAGGCTCAGGGCGTCGTCGCCGGCGGGTTTAGTACTTATAGGTTCTGGAACCATAAGGTACTATATACTCAGTCGACCCGCTTTTGTCAATTTCAGTACCAGTCTGTCACGCGGAAACATCGTTGGCCGATCGCATATCTTCCCAGTGCGATAGCCGAAAGCAAACCGAACCCCCCAGTCCTGAAAGCGACCCATTGTGGGACTTCATAGTCGGATCTCTAGGCGACGGCTTATCGTTCGGTAGCCGAGTGCTTCGTAAAGCGCTAGCGCGCTTGAATTGAACTCAAAGACGTTAAGCTCGATTGTGTGGCATCGACGCTGGCGCACCCATCCAGCAGCGGCATTCATCAAGTTCCGTCCGGCGCCACGATGTCTATGCTTTTTGGAAACAACCAATTGCGTTACGAAGCCGATCCGACGTTCGAGAGTCTTCGGCGTTGCCGGCAATAGGCGAATGCGCACATCGACGAAACCAATCATGAGATTGGCAAATTCGGCTACGAGAACCTCGCGCTCTAAATCATCGGGATTGGCGTTATCAAAACCGCTCTTTGGCGGCGACGGTCCGCAAAACCGATCGGGCATTATTTCGGCATGGCTTTGAGCTACTTCGCTTGCGAGGACTGAGTAGGCACCAACATCGTTCGGAACCTTTGCACGAATGTTCACCTCAGAACGTTCAATTCGAGTGCAGGGAAGTCCGCGATGGCGAGGCCGACGTGGTCCCTAAGCGATCCGTTTTGGACCTAGCGGCAGACGACCTCAAGTCGATTTCCGGACGGATCTTCAAAAAATGCCGCATAGTAGCGGTCCGCGATTTCAGGACACCACTGAGGTGCTTCGAAATCGCGAGCTCCTGCGCCGCGCGCCAATCCGGCTATACGATCAACGTCTTCCGGATTATCGGCGTGGAATGCCAGGCGCACCTCGTTTGAAACATGACCAGGCGATTCAATTACGGCGATCGCTTCCTGTACACGTTTTTCCGCGATCCGGTAATACACGACGTCGCCATTGGCTTGACGCTGACCGCGGAAGCCGAACGCTTTTAAGAACGTGTCGTAGAACGGCCGGACTGCAGTCACGTCGGCGACACGAAGGTCGATATGATCAAAAACCATGCTGTCGCATTTGGGTAAGGAGCGCCGCCATCCTTGACGCGGGGGACGTTCCCCATTGCGAGACGTTCTCGTCCAGATAATGAGGTGCGGAGAGATACGGTGAATCACCCACGGACCAGCGCTTAGCGCACTTCTTGCACGCAAGGAGGCCTAGGATTTACAACGGCACCATGCAGATGCGGCAACCGTAACTGGTCGCCGACGCGGAGTTGTAATTTCCAGGCTTGCCCCGGGGCTAATTCGATAAAATCGCGTGCCAATACAGACACGGCTTGCCCCGGGCCACCGTTCTCAAGATGCGGTGGAGCATTCAGGATGAGGACCACGATTCGACCCCGTTCGTCGATGAAGAGAAGGTCGCGAGCCGACGCGCTTGGCGGACCGTTTAAACTTTCGGCAGCCTCTACTGGCAATACCGTAAGCCGTCCCTCCGTCTCGCTTAGATAGGATGCGCAATAGACGTTACCCGATACGTCGTCATTACCTAGCATCACCTGAAAGTTGCTCGACGGCGCCGAAATCCGAAACATGCGCGGTAACGTATCTGCCCTTGCGGCGGACATCCCCGACAACAGGCCAATTGTGGAACACGACATCCCAAGAGCGAGTAAGTTGCAGCAGATCGGTACATCCTTCTTCGACCAGCGCTTCAACCGCGTATAATAGATCGTATTCCAGTTCCCGAACCGCTTTGGTAGGCCGCGCCACTTGCAGCCATGCTCGGCCACGTAGAGAACGGCGTTTAAGACTTGCAAATTTGAGACACCGACGTTGCCGCGCTGTCGCGGAAAGCAATGTTCGATCTGTTTGAGTTGCTTTTTCGTGAATTCCACATCCCCATTTTATCCAAGAAGAGCTTCTTGTGTTAACAAGCCCTAGCCCGTCGCTCCGTAGCGACGTCGCGACTACATGCCGGTGTAGACCGGACCCTCGCCACCCTGCGGGGGCACCCACGTGATGATCTGATACGGATCCATGATGTCGCAGGTCTTGCAGTGGACGCAGTTCGAGAAGTTGATTTGCAGGCGTCCATCGACTTTGGTGCTGCCGTTGGTACCCGTCACGTTGAAGAGCGGTTCGTACACCTTCGCGGGACAGAAATACTGGCACGGGTTGCCGAACTCAGTCGTGCACTTGTTCGCGCAGATCGACGTGTCGGAAACGTGGAGGTGCGGCACCTGATCTTCGTCGTGCATCGTGCCCGAATTGAAGACGTCGGTTAGCTTGTCGAACGTGAGGACGTTGTCGATCTTCGCACGGCTTTCGATGGCCTTGGGCGCGCGCTCGGTGAGCTTCTTCATCTGCGCGTAGCCTTCTTCACCGTGCAAACGATCGATGACGCCGAACGCCCGACCGCCCGTGTACATCGCGAGGCCAGCGTTCATCATGCCGGCGAACAGGCCGCCCTTGAAGCCCTGATGGAAGTTACGCGCGACTTTCAGTTCTTTGTAGGCCCACGAGGCTTGGAACTTCGTCTCGAACGCCGAGAGCGTTTGCGCCGTATACGAATCCGCGACGAGAGCATCGAACGCCGTTTCCGCAGCCATGATGCCCGATTTGATCGCGAGATGGATGCCCTTGAGACGCATGCCGTTGAGGAAGCCAGCCGAGTCGCCCGTGAGCAACAATCCGTCCGCGTAAGGTCGCGGCATCGCATACAGGCCGCCTTCGGGAATCGCTTTGGCACCGTAGCGAAGGAGCTTGCCGCCCTCGATCATCTTCGCAATCGCGGGGTGCTGTTTGTACCGCTGCATGTTGTCCTGCGGATCGGTGGTCGGGTCTTGATAATCGAGACCCGTCACCATACCGATATCGAGCACGTCGTTCTGCATGCCGTAGATGAAGCCACCGCCGAACGTCTCGTTCGGGAGCGGATGGCCGAACGTGTGGATGACGCTGCCCGGCGTGACCTTCCCCGGGGCGCACTGCCACAATTCTTTCACGCCTGCGGCATAAACCATCGGATCCTTACCAGCGTCGAGACCGAGTTTGGCGATGGCCTGCTTGGCGAGCGTGCCGCGCACGCCTTCGCTCAAAATCACGACTTTGGCGAGCAGATCGGGACCCTGCTCATAATTCGCCTTGGGCGCGCCGTTGTGATCGACGCCTTTGTCACCGACGCGCACGCCGATGCAGCGGTCGCCCTCCCATAGCAGCTCTTGCCCCGCAAATTCCGGCAACACGTTGACGCCGTGCTCTTCGGCGATTCCACCGAGCCACTTCGTGAGCTTCTGCAAGCTCGAAACGAATTTGCCGTGATTTTTCATCATCGGCGGCATCGCAAGAGCAGGCACCGCGAGCTTGCTGCCGTTCGGGTTAAGGTACCACATTTCGTCGGTCGATACGGCCGCTTCGACGGGAGCCGTCTCGCGCCAATCGGGAATCAGTTCGTCGAGACCCTTCGGATCGACGACGGCGCCCGAAATTCCGTGCGCGCCGATCTCGCGACCCTTGTCGACGAGGTAGATCTCGAGGTCATCCTTGCCGTTCGCCGCTGCGAGCTGCCGCAGCTTGATCGCCGCCGCAAGGCCGGCGGGGCCGCCGCCGACGATGAGGACGTCAGCTTCGAGTTGGTCGCGTTCTGCCATGTCTCGCCCCTTCAACGCTCAGTATGGAAATTCTTGTCAGGAACGATCCCCCGTCTCGGAAATCGGTCGCCGCGTCAGATCGTTCCCCTCGTCCGTTCGACGCCCTCGGGCGAATCGAGCGCGCGCGCGAAGGCGGCGAGCACCGCCGTCACCGCAGTGCGATGCATCGCGATGCGCTCGTCCCACGGGCACGTTCGCGGCGATTCGAGCGTCAGCGCGTACCGCGCGGCCTTCTGCAACAGATAGATACTGTACGGCGTGGCCGCGAAAAATTCGCGTTCAGCGGCGTGATCGTTGCGAATGTGCCCGCGAGCGAGCGTCCGCAAATGCCGTGCTTCGGGCGGGTAGCCCACATCGAACGCGTCGTCGAGGTCTTGCACGCGCAGTTCCGCGTCGTCGAGCCCGCGAACCATCGCGTCGCCGAACGGCGTCTCACCCGCGACGACCGGTTCGTAACAGTAGTAGCCGCGGGCTTCGAAGTCTTCGTGCAGATCGAGCGAGAGCGCGAAACGGCGATCGCGGTTCGAAACGATCATCGCGCGCGACTCGGGCGTCGTGCCGCCCTTGTGGAAGCTCCGATTGATGTCGGCGCCCTCGGCGTTTTCACGCGTTCCCGCGCGGTAACCCGACGGATTCGTGCACGGCCAGATGCGGTAGGCGAAGCGGCGGTCGAGCAGACCGTCGCGGACGATCGAAAGCAGCGCCCATGGCGCGGCGGGCTCGTCGCCATGGACGCCTGCGGCGAGCGCGACCGTGGGAAAACCCGGCCGTCCCGCGAGCTCGGCGACGAGCATCGTGCGCGGCGCGCCCACGCAGGCGACGTCGCGAACGCTCGCTACGCCGTCCGCTCGCAGACGGCGCCACGCGGCGTCGAGGTCGTCGTAAGACCTTATGCGAGCGCCGCGTCCAGGATTTCGATCGGATGCGCCGCGAGTAAGTTCGTGCCCCGCTTGGCGAGCAGCGACGTGATCTGCAGCGTACAGCCCGGATTCGCGCTCGCCAACACATCGGGCTTCACCGACTCCACGTTCGTGACTTTGCGTTCACCGATCTCCGCGGCAGCTTCCGGCTCGAAGATATTGTAGGTTCCGGCGCTGCCGCAGCATTGATCGCCCTGCGGGATCTCGATGAGTTCGAGGCCGGGGATCTTGCGCAACAGCTTGCGCGGTTGTTCGCGAATCCGCTGCGCGTGCGCGAGGTGGCACGCGTCGTGATAGGCGACGCGCATCGGCATCGCACGATACCTCGCGACGCTCTCGATGCCGGCGAGGAATTCGTTGATGTCCCGTACCTTTGCGGCGAAAGCGACGGCTCGCGGATCGGCCTGCAAGATCTCCGCATACTGCTTGAGCGTGGAACCGCACCCCGCCGCATTGATGATCACCGCATCGACCGATGCGACATCGCCGAACGAACGCACGAGCTTTTCCGCGAATCCTTCGGCTTCCACGTCGCGGCCGCTATGCAGCGAGAGCGCGCCGCAACAGCCCTGGTCGCCCGGTACGATGACGTCGAAGCCTTCCGCCGCGAGGACGCGGATCGTCGCCGCGTTGACGCCCGGGAAGAACACGCGCTGCACGCAACCCGCAACCACAGCCACGGTTCCGCGGCGTGCGCCGACGGCTGGCGTGAACGGCGGTAGTTTGGCCGTCAACTGTTGCACCGAGAGCGGCGGTGCGAGATTTTCGAGCGCACGTAACCGCGGCGGAACGAGCTTGAGCAGACCGCTTTTGCGCACGAGCGACTGCAGGCCGCTCTTCGCGTAGAGGAAGAGCGGAATTGCGAGCGCACGCAGCCGCTCGGGATACGGAAACGTCGCGAAAACGAGCTCGCGAATGCCCTTGTCGCCGGCATCGCGCGGAAACGCCGCCTCGATCTTCGCGCGTGTCGATTCGATGAGCAGATCGTAGCGCACGCCGGACGGACACGCGGTTACGCAGCCCATGCAGCCCAGGCATTGATCGAAGTGCGCGACGACGCTCTTGGTGAGCTCGAGCTTGCCGTCGTGCAAGCCCTTCATGAGATCGATGCGACCGCGCGGAGAGTCCATTTCGACGCCCCACGAGTTGTACGTGGGGCACGCGGGCAGACAAAATCCGCAATGGACGCAATCGCTGATGAGTTCGGCTGCGGTGCGTGTTTCGACGTCGATGATGATGCTACAACTTTCCGAGAAAACGACCGGGATTGAGACGGCCCGCGGGATCGAAGCGCTCTTTGAGCCCGCGCATCAGCGCGAACGACGGCGGCAACGTGCCGAAGACGTCGACCCGCTCGGCGACGAGCGCGTCGTCCGCGTGCGTGACGACGAGATTGCCGCCGCGCGCTTCGACGGCGCGACGCGCCGCCAGCAACGCATCGACGACCGCGCCGCGTCCATTTCCCATCCCCGAAAGAAACGCGATGCCGAGCGACGGGTAGACGATCGCACGCGCGTCCGCGAGCGCGGCGGCGAGCGGCGCGATCGCATCGCGATCCGCGCGTTCGACATCGGCGGACGGGACCGCGATGCGAACCCGCACGTCGCCGTGCGCGCGGACGTCGGCGTCGAGCGCGGCGACGTCGCTTGCGACCGCGTCGCGCGTGACGAACCCGCGTTCGCGGACGAGTGCGGCGAAACGGTCGACTTGCTCGCGCGCGCCCGACGCGAAGCCTTCGAAGAGTGCCGTGACGGCGTACCCGTGCGTATCGCGCACCGCGACGAGCGCTGCGGGTTCGAGCTGATTCGCGAAGCACGCGCGCACGACCGCGGCGACGTCGCTCGCCGACGGAACGGTCGTCGCGACGCCGAGCGTCGATTCCGGTACCGGATGCAGCCGCAGCGTGACCGTCGCGATCATGCCGAGCGAGCCGAAGGATCCCACGGCGAGTTTGGGGAGATCGAAACCCGCGACGTTCTTGACGACCTTGCCGCCGCCGCGCACGCGCGCGCCGTCCGCGCGGAGAAACGACACGCCCACGATGAGGTCGCGCATGCTGCCGAAGCGCGTGCGTCGCGGCCCGAAGGCGTTGGTGGCAACGAGGCCGCCGAGCGTTGCGCGCTCCGGCTGCGGCGCGTCGAGCGCGAGGCGCTGACCGTGCGGCGCGAGCCGCGCCTGCAGCGCCGCGAGCGTGACGCCACATTCGACTTCGACGACCATGTCGGCAGGCTGATATTCGACGACGCGATCGAGACGCGTCGTATCGATCGACACGTCGACGCGAGCGGGCGGGTAGCCGAAGCCGAGTTCGGTACCGCCGCCCGTGAAGGCGACGGTCTGACCCGCCGCCGACGTCTCGCGCATAACGCGCGCGGCGTCGTCGAGATCGAGCGGCGCGACGGTGCTCGTCGCGACGACGCCGCGCACGGTGACCGCGGTCATCCGCGTCCCGCCGTACCCGCGACCTCGGTCGCGTGCGCGTGGTAATGGCCGGGGATGTCGCCGCAGAGGCGCGGCGTCGGGAATACCTTGCCCGGATTGAACGAGCGCTGCGGATCGAACGTGCAGCGCACGTAGTTCATCGATTCCAGATCGTCGTCCGTGAACATCTTGCCCATGTACTTCGCTTTGTCGATGCCGACGCCGTGCTCGCCCGTGATCGAGCCGCCGTACCGGATGCAGATCGAGAGAATCTCGCCCGCGACGTTTTCCGCGCGATGCTCTTCGCCCGGCACGCGTGCATCGTAGAGCACGAGCGGATGCAGATTACCGTCGCCCGCGTGGAACACGTTTGCGACGCGCAGACCTTGCGACGCGCCGGCGGCGGTAATCTCGCGCAAGACGGCGCTGATTTCCGAGCGCGGGATCACGCCGTCTTGCACGTAGTAATTCGGGCTGATACGGCCCATCGCAGCGAACGCGCCCTTGCGGCCCTTCCACATCAAGAGCCGTTCCGCGGCGTCTTCGGGCTGGCGAATCTCGATCGCGCCGGTTTGGCGCGCGATCTCGATTGCGGCGCCGGCCGTATGTTCGACTTCCGCTTTGGTCCCGTCGACGTCCATGAGCAACGCCGCGCCGACGTCGAGCGGCCAGTCGACGCCCGTCGCCTTGACGATCGCCTCGATCGCAAGCGCGTCCATCATCTCGACCGCGGCCGGCACGATTCCGGCAGCCACGATCGCCGAAACGCAGGCGCCCGCCTCGTCCGTCGATGGGAAGGTCGCAAAGAACGTGCGCGTGAGTTCGGGGACGCGTAGGATACGCACGACGGCCTCGGTGACGATGCCGACCATGCCTTCGCTGCCGACGACCGCGGCGATGAGATCGTAGCCGAGCGGGTCGACGGCATCTTCACCGATCTGCACGACCGCGCCATCGGCGAGTACGACGGTCGCGGCGACCACGTGATTGACCGTGAAGCCATATTTGAGGCAGTGCGCTCCGCCGGAATTTTCCGCGATGTTGCCGCCGATGGAGCAGACGCTCTGCGAACTCGGATCGGGCGCGTAGTAGTAGCCGTGAGGCGCGATCATCTTCGTGACGTCGAGGTTGATGACGCCCGGTTGCACGCGCATGCGCCGGTTCTCGAGATCGACCGTGAGGATTTTGTTCATCCGCGAGAGCACGACGAGCACGCAATCTTCGACCGGCAGCGCACCACCCGAAAGGCCCGTCCCCGAACCGCGTGGGACGACAGGCAGCCCATACTGCTTCGCGACACGGACCGCTGCCGCGACTTGCTCGGTCGTCTCGGACAAGACGACGGCGAGCGGTCGCACGCGCATGCCCGCAAGCCCGTCCGATTCGTACGTGTGAAGTTCGCTTGGGTCGGTGATGCAATGCTTGGCGCCGACGGCGGCGCGAAGGTCGCGGGCGATTGCGGTCACGTCGAGTGTGTGCACCATCGGTGCTTTGACGCCGGAGGTCAGCTCTCCATGCACGCTAGCGTGCACCGGTGCCATCTTGCATCTGGTGCAACGCCGCGAGCCGGCGCACCGTCAGGCGAGCGGGTACAGTCGTGGGAAAAGCGTCTCCAGGGTTTTTGTTGGAAAGCGTAGCGAAACCGGCCCCTTGGCCGTATCGGATGCCAAGAGCCCGTGCTCGATGACGTCCTGGAGAACGCGACGCGCGCTGCGCTCCGGAAGCCCGGTGATACGCCTCGCTTCGCCGCGTTCGAATTCTCCCGGACGAAAGCTTCGGTCAAGAGCGACGACGCCTCGGCTTTGAGGTCGCCCGACATCGCGACGTAGGAGCGCAACCGTCTCTCGAATGTCTCGAATGAGAAAAGTTCGGTCATGAAGGTGATCTGATCGAGACAGACCTGCAAAAACCACGACACGAAAGCTTTGAGCGTCTCTTGCGAGAGATTCCCGCGACCATCCGTGTCGTATCGCCTCTGCGCGTCGGCGCGGTCCATCATCGACATGTATTCCGTGCGGCCATGCACGCCACGCGCCAGACCGCGGGAGATCGACCACAATCCATACGCTCCGATGCCGGCCTTACTCGTTCCCGTCGGGAAATGGGTGGATGTAATTCAAGCGATGATGCGCGGCGGCGATCGCGGCGATCCGGCCCGCGCGACCCAATTCGTCGAAGCGATAGCGTCGCTCGAAATGCCGCATGAACGCATCGACCCGATGGCTCGACGGCGGCAAATGCCGCCCGACCGAGACTTCGTCGTCTCGATCGGAACGGAAGGCTCCCGGTACCATCCGACGCGTTCGACCGCCACGCTCGATTTCGAGCATCGCGGCCGGGGCATCCAAATAGAAGCGCTCGTGGAGAAATCGGATGAACGCGACCGGCGTCGGCTCGCCGAGCATCGACGTTGCGGCAAGGTGATCGATTTCTGCTTGCACGCGGACGTGGGCCGCCGCTTCCTCGTGAAGATCCCGATCTTCACTCGCCTGGCCGTCGAATCGCCCCGTGAGTGCACGTTCGATCTCCCGAGGACGCGTATTGTGGCCCTCGAGGAGATTGGAGTAGTACGAATTCATGATCCGTACGAGATCGGCGAGGTGGGCAGCCGTCTTGGGATGCAAGGCGCGGTCGAGCACCGCCGCTGCTGCCGAAATCTCGGCGGCAAGGTCGGCTATCTCGGGAGGCAACACCTCGAGGCGGGCCGGTTCGATGCGTTCGACTGGTTCGAGCACGATTTGGCCGATCTTTTGGCCGATCTTGAGAGGCCGAAAAGCCCGGCAAAAACCAAGCTTTTTCGCGCCTGGCAGAGTAGTTGGAGTCGTAATTTGGCCGATCTTTAGGCCAATCCTATCGGGCGTTCATCGCACGACTCAAAGGGGCTAATCCGCGGTCCACTGGAGCAACGCCTCGCGTTCGTTCGGCGCGAACTCGGTCTTGCTCTTGATCGCGTCGAGATACTTGCGTTTGCCCGCGCGGTTGCCCTTACCGATCATCACGCAGCCCGCGAGGCGATTCTTCCAAAAGAAGAGCGCACGATAGTGCTTCTTCTCGCGATCGATGTGACGCACGGTTTCGAGATCGTCGCGATATTCCGGCGAGATACCGAACTGCGTGATCGTCTGTTGCGTGAAGAGCTTGGATGAATATTCCGGGACGTCGTGATAACGCTCGTCGCCACCGGCCATGTTGATCGCGACGACCTTGCCATGGGCGCCGGCGTTGTTCCAGGTGCCCATGCGGTAGTTGATCTCGGCGATCGGATCGTAGAATTCGGCGATATCGCCTGCCGCGAAGATGCCCTTGACGCCCGTCTCGAGGCGGTCGTCGCACACGATGCCGGTTTTCGTTTCGATGCCCGTTCCGACGACGATTTCGGTGTTCATCGTGAGGCCGAGGCCGATACCGACGAGGTCGGCTGCGATCTCCGTACCGTTTTTCGTGATAACCTTGGTGACCGAGCCGTTGGAACGAACGAACGCGCGTACTTCCTCCTCGTAGTGCACGTGGACGCCATCCTCGCGCGCCGCATCGTCGACCATCTCGCCCGCGATTTCGTCGAGTAGTCGGCGCAAGAAACGCGGCCCGCGCACGAGCCAGTGCGTCTCCACGCCGCGCGAGGCGAACGCCTCGGCCAACTCGTAGGCGATGAACGACCCACCCACGGCGACAGCCGTCTTCGCCGTCTCGAGCTGCGCGGAAAGTTCGACCGTATCGTCCATGTATTGGAAGTTGAGGACGTTGTGCGCGCCCGCGGCTCCGGGAGCCTCGGAGCGGTTGGGACGGCCGCCGGTCGCAAGCAGCAATGCGTCGTATGGATACGCCGTGCCGTTGGCGTGCACGACCTTGTCCGCGACGTCGATGCTATCGACGCGCGTCGAGAGATGGAGGTCGATCGCATGCTTTTCGTGCCAGGCGAGATCGCGGATGATGACCTTCGCGGGCGCGACCTGCTTGCGCAACATCGGCGGGAGCGCGATGCGATTGTAGAGCGTATACGGCTCGTCGCCGAACATCACGATCGAAGCCGTCGGATCGATCTTGCGAAGGTGTTCGGCGGCCGTCGTCCCGGCAAAGCCGTTCCCGACGATCGCATATCTGCGGTGGTCGCTGGTCATGATCACTTTCTTGGACGACGCGCGGTAGGGGTGGGTGTGAACCGCGATATTATGGAAACACACTGTACGTATGGAAGTGCGGCTCGTGCAACTCCTAGGGTC
>JAABUX010007515.1_pt1 | contig 12775 bp, 11 predicted proteins | sample 5561851 | NCBI WGS metagenome assembly JAABUX01 (sample SAMN10711883, study PRJNA513361) | rock metagenome | isolation source: Antarctica rocks | place: Antarctica: Victoria Land, Richard Nunatak red sandstone | collected 2016-01-03 | reverse complement strand
CAACGCACCCATGACTGGGGCGCCCTGACACGGGCCGAGATCGCCAGCGCCCGCGATGCGGGGGCGCTGGCGGTGCTCACGGTCGGCAGTTGCGAGCAGCACGCCGACCACCTGCCGGTCGACACCAACACGGTGTCCGCCTACCGCGTCGCGATGCTCGCGGCGGACAGGTGCGACAGCCCGCACGTCCTGGTGCTGCCGCCGCCGTCGTTCGGCTTCTCGCCGCACCACCGCGCTTGGCCCGGCACGGTCTCGCTGTCGCTGTCGACCTTCATCGGTTTGGTGACGGACGTGGCGGAAAGCCTGCACCGCACCGGCTTCGACCGGCTGCTGATCGTGAACGGGCATGGCGGCAACGTCGGCCCGCTGACGTCGGCATGCACGGAGTTGGTGAGCCGCGGGCTGCGTGTCGCGGCGGTCACGTACTTCTCGCCGGGCGGCCCTGCTTTGATGGCACAGGTGCCCGGCGCGAAAAAAAGCGTGGGACACGCTTGCAGCTATGAGACTGCGTTGCAAATGGCGCTGCGCCCAGACGAGCGGCAGCGGATTGCCGGGCGCATCGACAACCTGCCGCCACGCTTGTCGCCAGCCTACATGGACGGCGGCCCAAACTTGTTGCAGGACACGGGCATAATCTATGCGGCTTTGTTTGCAGCGGGGGACCCCGGCTACTACGGGGACCCCGCCGCTGCAACGGTTGAGGCTGGCGAAAAGCTGCTTGAACAGACGGTGGACGACTTGGCGGGCTTCTTCACGAAGTTCGTAGCCGCCACCCTCAAGGTCGGCGCGCCTTAAACGTTGCGCGAACCCATGTTGATCCCAGCCCCGTCGAATGCGCCGCCATCCGTCGGAACCTGGCCGCCCGGCGTCATCTTGTCGACAGCGTGCGGCAGATATTGCGAGAGCTGCGAGAGCAGGTCATGCGGCTGCATGTTGGCCTGCTGGGCCCACTGGTTGACCTGCTGGTCGCCAAAGACCTGATGGAGCTGATCCGGGGAAACCTGCTGGTTCGGGCCGTTGCCGACCCAAGACTGCGCGACGTTGCCCAGGCCGGCGTTCTGGAACTGGTTGAGCAGCCCGCCCAAGCCGCCTGCGCCGCCCAGCATGCCGCCCAAACCGCCCTGCTGCGCTTGCGCCTGCGCCTGTCCGCCTCCGCCGCCCAGCACGGAGCCAAGGATCGATTGCAGCGGCCCAGCGTTGCTATTGCCGCCTAGCAAGCCACCCAGGATACCATCGAGAATGCCCATTATACTTTACCCCCATATTCGGTTCGCCGCCGCGTCGGGCGGCAGCGTGGCAGCCTTTCATAACTTAAATGACCGCGCCAGGTTGCAACCTTTGGAGCGCGCATGATCCGCAAGCAGCATATGCTTCGCAAACAGCGCACTGGCCCCGGCGGCTGGCCGCTGCCGCCGCGCCTGGCTCCGTCCTGGACGGCCCGCCGCGCCGTGTGGTGGCTGCGGCTCATGCAGGCCGGGCGCGTTCATCGGGTCCATGGCGAGCTCACCGCGCTCGCCCGCCGGCGGACTGGCCTGCGGCACAGCGGCCTGCTCCGATACGGCGACGCCCTGCGGCAGGAGTGGCGTGCCCGCACCGAGGCCGGGCCAGCCGGGCCGGCGCTTGCCCGCGCCGACCATCCCAACTACCTCGGCAGCCCAGCGGTCGTGCGCAGCTTGGTCGACGGCTACATTGCCCTGCTGATCGCCAGGGCCAGCGGCACGGTGCCGCACGCGGCTTGCGAGGCCGAGATGCACCGCTTGGCAGGAATCTTCGCCGGCGCGAACGCCGAGTACGCGCCAATCGGCGGCTGGAACACGCGGGGCCAACTGGGCGACGCCGCCATACGCCGCGTGCCGCTCGACGCTGGCCTCGGCCAGGCCGCTTCCCTCGACGATATCCTGCGGGAAACCTTCGCCGCTGTCGGGCTCGCAACCCTCCGTGTGCTGCGTGCGGCCGACCGGTCGGAGATCGGGGCGGACCCTGCGCTCGCCCGGCTCTTGGCGTTGGCGGAGCGCACGGCGGCCCTGCTGGTGGGAACCGCGGACAGCCAGCCCGCGGCGTCGACGCTGCTGGCCGTGGTGGCGGACCTGCCGGACCTCTCGGGATAGACGGCTAAACGTTGAACCGGAACAGCAGCACGTCGCCGTCGCGCACCACGTAGTCGCGGCCCTCGATTCGCATCTTGCCGGCCTCTTTCGCGCCGGCCTCGCCCTTGAGGCTGATGAAGTCGTCATAGCCGATCGTCTCGCAGGCGATGAAGCCGCGCTCGAAGTCGTTATGGATCACCGCCGCCGCCTGCGGCGCCTTGGTGCCGCGGACGATGGTCCACGCCCGCGTCTCCTTCGGCCCCACTGTGAAATAGGTGATCAGCCCCAGCAGCGCATACCCGGCGCGGATCACCCGGTCGAGCCCGCTATCGCTCAGGCCAAGCCCGTCCAGGAACTCGCGCCGGTCGTCCTCCGCCAGCAGGCTCACCTCCGCCTCGATCGCGGCCGACACCGTCACGACGCCGGCGCCCTCGGCCGCGGCGCGCTCGGCCACACGGGCGGAGTGCGCGTTGCCGGTCGCGGCGGCGCCCTCCTCCACGTTGCAGACATACAGCACGGGCTTGCTCGTCATCAGTTGCAGGCGCTTCGCCGCCTCGACTTGATCGGCCGGAATGGCGGTGCGCGCCGGCAGCCCAGCTTGCAGCGCCGCCGCGATCGGCTCCATCAGCGCCACCAGGGCCTGTTGCTCCCGGTCCCCGCCGCGCGCCTTTTTCTGCGCGGCGGGCAGGCGGCGCTCGATGCTGTCGAGGTCGGCCAGCATCAGTTCGGTCTCGACCGTCTCGGCGTCGCGGATCGGGTCCACGCTGCCCTCCACGTGCGTCACGTCGCCGTCCTCGAAGCAGCGCAGCACATGGATGATCGCGTCCACCTCGCGGATGTTGGCCAGGAACTGGTTGCCCAGGCCCTCGCCGCGGGACGCGCCGCGCACCAGCCCGGCGATGTCGACGAACTCCAGGCTGGTCGGGACCGTCGTCTTCGATTTGCCGATGGCGGACAGCAGTCCCAGCCGCGGGTCCGGCACCGCGACCCGGCCGACGTTCGGCTCTATGGTGCAGAACGGGTAGTTCGCCGCCTGCGCCGCCGCCGTGGCGGTCAGCGCGTTGAACAGCGTGCTCTTGCCGACGTTGGGCAGCCCGACGATGCCGCAGTTGAAGCCCATCTACTTGGTTCCCCTCAGTGCGGAGGCGGGGCCTTCCGCCTGCGTCAGCAGCGCCACGCGCGTCATGAAGTCCTCGGGCCGCCCAGCCGCGAGCATGGGGGCCGCGTCCCCCACGGCGTCCAGCAGGTCGGCGACCCAGGCTTGGTCGGTCTTGTGGAAATCGCCCAGCACATGGCCATGCACCCGCGCTTTGTCGCCGGGGTGGCCGATGCCGAGCCGCACGCGCCAGTACTCCGGCGTGCCCAGGCAGCGGTCCATGCTGCGCAGCCCGTTGTGCCCGGCCGCGCCGCCGCCGCGCTTCACCCGCACCTTGCCCGGCGCCAGGTCAAGCTCGTCGTGGAACGCCGTGATCGCCTCAGAGGCCAATTTGTAGAACGCCGCCGCCGGCTGCACGCTTTCGCCGCTGCCGTTCATGTAGGTGCCGGGCTTCAGCGCGATCACCCGTTCAGTCCCCACGGTGCCCTCGGCCACCCAGCCTTTGAAGCGCTGCCGCCACGGGCTGAACCCATGGCGGTGCGCGATGGTGTCGATGGCCATGAAGCCGATGTTGTGGCGCTGCCGGGCCATCCCAGGCTCAGGATTGCCCAGGCCGACCCATAGCAGCACGATTTCTTTGTCTCTTGTGCTCTACTTCTTGGCGGCCGGCTTGGCTGCGGCCTTGGCAGGAGCCGCCTTCGGAGCCGCCGCCTTGGCAGGGGCGGCCTTGCCACCCTTGGCCGGGGCCGCGGCGGCCGGGGCGTTCGGATCGGCCGCCGGCTCCGCCGACTTGGTGGGCGCGGCGACGGTCGCGATCACGAAGTCGCGGCCGGCGATCACCGGAGTCACGTCCCCGGTGCCGGCAAGGTCGGACCAGCGCACGTTGTCGTTGATGTCGAGGCTGGCGAGGTCGGCCTGGAACGTCTCCGGCACGCTGTCGGGGTCGGCCATCACCTCGACCGTGTGCCGCACGACGTTCAGCACGCCGCCGCGCTTCAGGCCGGGCGAGGTCAGCTCGTTCTGGAACTGCACGGCGACGGAGACGCGAATGCGCTGGCCAGAAGCCAGGCGTTGGAAGTCCACGTGGATCGGCTTGTCCGACACCGGGTGGAACTGCACCTCACGGATCAGCGCGCGGGACGTGACGCCGCCGACGTTCACCTCATACAGACGGGACCGCCAGCCGCCGCGTTGCAGCTCGCGCACGACCACGCGGGGGTCGAGTTGCGCCAAGGTCGGCGTCTGCTTGGCGCCGTAGATGATGGCCGGCACCATGCCAGCCCGGCGGGATGCGCGTGCCGCCCCGGTGCCGGCCCGCTCGCGCGCCTCGGCCTGGATGGTGACGTAGTTGGCCATGGGTTGCTCCTAACAAGTATTGCGCCAGCCTCCAGGGAGGCAGCGAGGCGGGCGGTGTAGCGGATCATTGGGGTTTGGGCAACCCGCGGGCGCGGCATTGGTTGACCCGGCAACCACCGCAATCTTTCATGGCGGCATGGGAATGATCGTGTTGGTGGCGCTTGTCGCCGTGGTGGGCTGGATGCTCGGCATCGGCGGATTCTTCATGGCCCGGCGGGCGCTCGCAGAGGTTGAGGCGTTGCGGCCGGCACTGCGCGGCCCAGCGCCGGCCCAAGCGGCACCGGCCCAAGTGTCGCCAGCTCAAACGCCCTGGGGGCCAACAACTCCAGTCCCGGCACCGGCCCCAGCTCTGCCGCGACCGGCCGTGCCGCCGCCGGCTCGGCCGCGCATCGACGTCGAGCAGTTGCTGACCCAGCGCTGGGGGGTATGGCTGGGCGCTGCGGCCCTGTTGCTCGCGGCGGTGTTCCTGGTCCGCACGGGAATCGAGCAGGGCTGGCTGGTTCCCACGCCGCGCTCGCGTTGCGTGCTCGCCTTCATGTTGGGCGCGCTGCTGATCGCTGCGGCGGAGTGGCTGCGGCGACGCCCGACGCCTTCTGGCGCTATGGTCGACTATGCACCGTCTGCCCTGGCGTCCGGCGGCGTAGGGGCATGGCTCGCCGGCGCCTATGCGGTGGGTCCGCTGTATGGGCTGGTCTCGCCATTCGCCGGGTTCGCGCTGGTGGCGGCAGCCGGCTTGGCCGGGCTGGCACTGTCGCTGCGGTTCGGCCCGCTGGTGGCGGCGGTGGGGCTGGCGGGCGCGTTCGCGACGCCGTGGCTGGTCGACACCGGCTCGTCCTCCGCGCCCGGGCTGTTCGGGTACTTGCTGCTGGTGTCCGCCGCAGCCTGGGCGGTGGTGCGCCTCACCGCCTGGACCTGGCTCGGCTGGGCGGCGAGCGTCGCAGGAACGGTGTGGATCATCCTGTATTCGCAGCATAGTGGCGCGGAGGCCGCAGCGCCCGGCCTGTTCGTGCCGGCGGCGGTCGCGCTTAGCCTGGCGCTGCTGCCCGGTGTGGCGCTGGACCACCCCGTCGGCCGTCGGCTGTCCTGGGCGCCGTTGCTGCTGCTGGGTCTCGCCGGCTTGTGGCTGGCGGCGCTCTCCGGCGACCCCGCCGCCCGCATGGGCGTGCTGCTGCTCGCGCCGGCCGCTGTCACCAAAGGCTGGGCGGAGCCGCGCCTGGCCCGCTTGCCCCACCTGGCGGCGCTGCTGACCTTGGGCGTGCTGCTGACCTGGGCGCTGCCGGATTTCCAAGCCACCAGCGAAACCATCTCGATTGAGGGCGTCGCCCAGGCCGTGCTGCCCGGCCCTTGGGCACCAGGCGTCATCCTGCCGTTCCTGGAAACCGCCGGCGGCATGGCGCTATGGTTCGCCACCGCCGGCGCGTGGCTCGAACGCCGTTCGCCCCGGCCGCTGCCCTGGGCGGCCCTCGCCGCAGCGGCGCCGCTGTTGATCCTCGTCGTGGCCTATGTCCAGGTCGGACGCTTCCAGCCCGACGCGGCCTGGGCAACGGCGGCGGCGCTCGCGGCGGCCCTGGTCGGCGCAGCGGCGGCTTCCCGTGCCGGCAGCATGGGCATGCAGCGCGCCGGGGCCTATGCGGCGGGCGCGGTCGGCGCGCTGGCGCTCGGCTGCGCCATCCTGCTCAGTTCCCAGTGGCTGACCCTTGCGGTGGCGCTGTTCCTGCCGGCGCTGGCCTGGATCGAGCGTCGGGCCGACCTGCCGCCGTTGCGCCAGGTGGCGCTGGCGGTGTCCGGCGTCGTGCTGGCGCGCTTGGCGTTGAACCCCTTCGTGCTGGCCTACGACGTCGGCAGCCTGCCGGTCCTGAATGGCTTGCTACTGGCTTATGGCGTGCCGGCGGCGTGCTTTGCGCTTGCCGCCTGGATGTTCCGCCGCCGGGCCGACGATTTGGTGGTGGCGCTGCTGGAAGGCGGGGCCTGCGCCTTCGCGGCGCTGCTGGTCGCGCTTGAAGTTCGCCATGGCGTCAACGACGGTCGCCTTGCGGCCCATGACCTAAGCTTTATCGAAGCGGCGTTGGACGTTTCGGGGCTTGGCGGGCTTGTGGTGATCTTGCAGCGCCTGCATACGCGGGCGGGCCGGACAGTGCTGGGCTGGGCCTGGCAGTTGCTGGGCGGACTCACTTTAATTGGCGGCGCGGCGCTGCTGGTGTTCAACCCAGCCGTCACCGGCTCCCCCATCGGGCAGTCGCCGCTGGGCAACGCGCTGCTGCCGGCCTACGCGGTCCCGGCCGCGCTGGCGGTCCTGGCGTTGCGGGGCGGCGCCGAGCTGCGCCGGTTGCTGATGGGGTATGCGCTCCTGGCAATATTCATGTGGGTCACGCTCGAAGTGCGGCAGGCGTTCCATCCCGGCGCGCTGGCGTTTCATGGCGCGCATGGCAGTGATTTCGAGCTTTGGGCCTATTCCGGCGCGTGGCTTGCGCTCGGGGCTGTGCTGATGGCGGCGGCGCTGCGCAGCGGACAGCGTGGGCTGCGGATGGCGGCATTGGGGCTGGTGGCGCTGGCAGCGGCGAAGGTGTTCCTGTTTGACATGGCCGGGCTGAGCGGGCTGTGGCGCGTGCTCTCCTTCCTCAGCCTGGGGCTGAGCCTGATCGGGTTGGGCGCGTTCTACCGCCGCTTCGTCGTGCCGGACGCCGCGACGCCGTAGGGCCGAACAGCAACCGGCTTACACCAGGCGCCCTATGCATTGACCGCTTTCCACTTCGCCATCACGAGCGTCCTCAGCGTGAAAGGCCGGCGGAGTCGGTCATCGCATAGGGCGGTCGATTTAGGGGCCAACCGGGGAACAAGAGGGCGGCTCTCGGGTTGCCCTGCTTTTTTCCCGGTTTTTCAAACTACATTTTTGTAGCTACATGTCGGGAACCGATGCGGAGCGCATGGTGCCCAAATGGATTTGGAACCCGAACAAGGACGTGCTGAACCGGCAAAGCTGCCAGGAGCTTTCCCTGGCGGCCGGGGCGCCAGTCCTGAACGGCGACCCGCTGGCCATGTCTCGCCCAGACTCACATCCTGATGGAGACCGTTGGCAAACGGTCAGGAATGCGGGCGGGATAGTCGTCCTGCTCGTGGTCCACACTGAACCCGTGGTGCAGGAAGACGGCCGTGAGGTCGGACGCATCATCAGCGTGAGGAAAGCGACGCCGCACGAACGGAGGGCATATGAAGAAGGCGACTTTCAAGATACCCGAGACCGGGGACCCGTCCCCCGAGTTGCTGGCGCAGCTCAAGGACGCTGCCGAGCTGCCGGATGACCAGATCAACACCAGTGACCCCGACGCGCCCGAAGCCGCCGACTGGACTGATGCCGTACGCGGGCGGTTCTACAAGCCGCGCAAGGTGCAAAAAACCCTGCGGGTCGATGCGGATGTGCTGGCGTACTTCAAGAGCCAGGGACCCGGCTACCTGACCCGCATGAACCGGGTTCTCCGGGCCTCCATGCTCCACGGGCTGCGGCGCCAGCGGGACGCGGCCCAGCGCAGAAAGCGTCAAGAGCAGAGCGCGTGACTTGCTGGGCTTTGCTTCGCAGAGCGGGACAGGTCGGGCTGTTAGGCGGCATGCAAAATCCGGTTGGCCCGAAAATCTATCGAGTGGGCCTGTAGCGAAATAGTAGCGGACCATTGCGTCACTTAGGCCAGCGCCGGCACCAGCACCCCCGCGCAGACCGTCTCGAACCGCTTCGTCACCTGCTCCCAACTGAAGTGCTGGACAACAAGCCGCCGCGCCGCCGCCGCAACCGCAGCGCGCCGCCCCGCGTCGTCCAGCAGCGCCAACACCGCCGCCGCGAACGACGCCGCCGTGTCGGCCGCCAAATAGTCGACGCCGTCCGTAACCGCCAGGCCCTCGACGCCCAACGCGGTGGAAACGATGGGCCGGCCCATCGCCATCGCCTCGAACACCTTGAGCCGCGTGCCGCTGCCGACCCGCAGCGGAATGGCGTAAACGTGCGACCGCGCAACGAAAGGCCGCACGTCGCCCACGAACCCCGTGAACTCCCACGCCAGGCCGCGCCCGCGCGCCTCGGCGACCAGCGCGTCCGGCGGGTTGCGGCCGACGATGACGGCCCGCGCCTGCGGTCGGGACCGCAGCACCAGCGGCCAGATCTCGCGCATGAGGAACTCGACGCCCTCGACGTTCGACCGCGAGTCCATCGAGCCCGTGAACACCACCGTGCCCTCCGCCGGGCCGAACGGCGGCGCTGCCTCGGGGCCGTGGAACGCATAGTACTCGACATCCACCCCGGTTTCGACCGGCTCGACCCGGCGCAGGCCATAGGCGTCGCGCAGCGCCGCCGCGTCGCGGGCCGAGACGGCGACCACGGTGTCGAAGCGCTGCAGCGCCGCCGCCTCGAACCGGCGCATCTTGCGGGCCTGGTCCCGCCACACCAGGCGCATTGGCCCGGCGGCCACCTCGGCGTGGCGGGCGAAAATCTCCGCCTCGACATTATGGGTGAACATCAGCGACGGCGCGGCGAGCCGGTCCGGCAGCAGCACCGCCGCGTGCGGGAAGTCCACCAGCACGGCGTCGGGCCGCTTCGCCAGCTCCGCCGCGACCAGCGCCCGCCCAGCCGCCGAAGCATCCGCCGCGACCGAGACCGGCAGCCGCCCAGCCAGCGCCCTGGCCCGGCCCAGCTTGGACAACGGCGTCTCCGGCCAGGACAGGAACCGGTCGCACGACGCCGCCGTCTGCTGCCCGAACCGCCAGGCGTCGGATGGGGCAGGGGACACCAGCGTGATGTCGAACGTCCCCCCCTTCATGTGGCGCAGCGTGTTCGCCGTCCGGATGCGCCCGCCCTGGTCGAGCGGAAACAAGAACCGCGGCGAGACCACCAGCAGCCGTGGCCTCACCAGCATAGGCCCTGGTAGGCGATGCCGGGGTGGCCGCGCACCTCGGCAATGCCGGCGAGGTCCAGCACCCGGTGCCCGCGCAACGCCGCCAGCAGCGCCGGCCGGTCGTCCCGGCCGACATGCCCCAGCACCACCAGCCCGGCGCCATCGAGCGCAGCCGCCGGGTCCGGCGCGAGCAGCCGCTCCAAATGCGGGATTTCGCGGTCGATATAGGCGCGGTTGCTGCCGGTCAGCCGCGCAACCTCCACCGAGCGGTCGAAGATTTGCAGGCCGTAGCCCCGGCCCAGCAGCCGCTCGGCCAGGATCACGAACGGGCTTTCGCGCAGGTCGTCGGTGCCCTGCTTGAACGCCAGCCCGAACAGCGCGACGGTCTGCCGGCCATGCCTGGCGATGGCCTCGAAGGTCCGCTCGATGATGGCCTGGTTGCTGGGCAGCACCTGCCGCAGGAACGGCGCCGAGACGTTCGCCTGGTCGGCCAATGCCAACAGGCTGCGTATGTCCTTGGGCAAGCACGAGCCGCCGAACGCGAAGCCCGGCGTGAGGTAGGCCGGCGAAATGTTCAGCACCCGGTCCTCGCAGAATAGCCGGAAGGCGGCCCGCGCGTCGACCCCGAGCGAGGCGAGGACCGCGCCGCTTTCGTTGGCGAAGGCGAGCTTCACCGCGTGGTAGGCATTCGCGAGATACTTCACCGATTCCGCCACGCGGTAGGGCGCCACATGCACGGCGGCGTCGATGCCGTCGTAGATTTCCCGCAACACGGCCCCATCCTCGCCCGGCGCCGCGCCGATCAGCGTGAAGGGTGGCGCATGGAAATCGCGCACCGACGAGCCTTCGCGCAGGAACTCCGGGTTGGACAGGTAGCAAAAGCCCTCGCCGTGCCGTTTGCCGCTGGCCTGCTCCAGCATGGGGATGACCCGGTCCTCCGCCGTGCCGGGCGGCACCGTGGAGCGCATGACGACGGTGTGCGTCCCCGGCTTGCCGCGCAGCTCGTGCCCGACCGCGGCCATGACCTCGTCCACCGCGCGCATGCTGACGCTGCCGTCGGGGCCGCTCGGCATGCCGACCGAGATGAACGACACCTCGGTGTTCGCCACCGCGTCGGCGATGTCGACGGTGGCGCGCAGCCGGCCGCTGCGCACGCCGTCGGCGATCAGTTGGTCGATCTCGTCTTCCACGATCGGCGACTGCCCGCGCGCCAGCATGGCGACCTTCTCGGCGGCGATGTCGACGCCGACAACCTCATGGCCGGACGCGGCGAGGCAGCCGCACGAAACGGCGCCGACATAGCCGATGCCTAGGACGGATATTCTCATGAAGTCGAAACAAACAGGATTTGGGCCTGCAAAACAAGGCCCGTCACCATGTCATTCCTTGTTATGACGCCGGAGTGAGGCTCCACGGTGCGCCGGGCTCGCAGAAATACGGCACGGCGTTGGGAGTGCGGACATCCGGCGTCAGGCCCATCTCGGCCCGCAGCGCACGGAAGAACGCGCCGTGCGCCACCACCAGCACCGGGGCCTCCCGCGTGAGCGCGCGGTTGATCGCCAGCACGGACCGGGCACGCAGCGCCATGAACGGCTCGGCGCCGTCAGGGGTGAACGTGCCGGCAACCCAGTCCTCGAACCAGCCGCCCATCGGCTGGCCCTCCTGGCCGCCGAACGCCACCTCCCGCAGCCCATCCTCGACCTCGACCGGCAGGCCGAGCGCTTCGCCCACGATGTCGGCGGTGGTGCGGGCGCGGGCCAGCGGGCTGGAAACGACCGAACGGATGCCGCGGCTCCGCAGCACGCCCGCGGCGGTGCGGGCCTGCGCCAGGCCGGTCTCGTTCAGCGGGGTGTCGACTGCGCCTTGGGACACGTTGCGCGCGTTCCAGTCGGTCTCGCCGTGACGCAGGTACCAGAACGCGCGCTGGGTCAGCATCAGGCGGCGAGGCCTTCCTGTTGCAGCATGCGCTGCACGGCCGGGCGGGCCATCATGCGGTCGAAATGCGCGGCGACGTTGGGCGGCAGGGTCATGCCCATGCGCTTGGCGCCCCAGTAGCAGACATAGAACAGCGCGCTGTCGGCCATGCTGTAGCCGCCAGCCAGCCACTGCTTGCCCGCCAGCGCCTTGTCCATCACGGCAAACCCCTTTTGCATTATCTCGGCGCCCTTGGCCTTCACCGCGTCGTGCTCCGCCTCGTTCGGGCTGTAGTTGGCCGGGCGGAACATGCGGGCAAAACCCTGCATGTGGATGGTCGAGACGCAGTAGTCCATCGCCTCCGCGCCGCGCAGTTCGTCCTCGTCCGACTTCGGCGCCAGCCCGGCCTCGGGGTTGGTCATGGCGAGGTAGTGCGCGATGACCGGATACTCCGTCACAATGGACCCATCGTCGCGTTGCAGCGTCGGCACCTTGCCCTTCGGATTGAGCTCGATGAACGGCGGGCGCAGGTTCTCGCCGCCGCGGGTGTCCAGCTTGCTCAGCTCATACGGCTTGCCGATCTCCTCCAGCAGGACGTGGATGCCCATCGAGCACGCGCCGGGCGCATAGTACAGCTTCATGGTTCTCTCCCTTGGTTTCAGTCGAACAGCGAGCTGACCGAACTCTCGTCCGAGATGCGCTGCATCGCCTCGGCGAGGATGGGCGCAATCGAGAACAAGCGCAGGTTGGCGGCCTCGCACACCGCCTCGGTCGGCAGGATGCTGTCGGTTATGGTCATGCTCTCGATCGGCGCGGACGCGATGCGCTCCGCCGCGCTGCCGGACAGCACGCCGTGAGTGACGTAGACGCTCACGGACTTCGCGCCGTGTTCCGTCAACGCCACCGCGGCGTTGCAAAGGGTGCCGCCGCTGTCGCAGATGTCGTCGACCAGGACGCAATCCATGCCGCCCACGTCGCCGATGACGTTCATGACCTCGGACGTGCCGGCGTGGTCCCGGCGCTTGTCGATGATGGCCAGGTCGCAGTTGAGCCGGGTGGCGATCGCCCGCGCACGCACGACGCCGCCGACATCCGGCGACACGATCATCAGGTCGCGCCCGGCGAACCGGGCGCGGATGTCGCGGGCGAACATGGGCGCAGCATACAGGTTGTCGACCGGGATGTCGAAGAAGCCTTGGATTTGCCCGGCGTGAAGATCCAGCGTCAAGACGCGGTTCGCGCCTGCCTCGGTGATGAGGTTCGCCACCAGCTTGGCGCTGATCGGCGTGCGCGGCCCGGCTTTGCGGTCCTGCCGGGCGTAGCCGAAGTAGGGCACCACCGCCGTGATGCGCCGGGCCGAGGCGCGGCGCAGCGCGTCGAGCGTGATCAGCAACTCCATCAGGTGGTCGTTCGCCGGGTATGACGTGCTCTGGATGACGAAAACG
>JAABUX010007514.1_pt1 | contig 12776 bp, 7 predicted proteins | sample 5561851 | NCBI WGS metagenome assembly JAABUX01 (sample SAMN10711883, study PRJNA513361) | rock metagenome | isolation source: Antarctica rocks | place: Antarctica: Victoria Land, Richard Nunatak red sandstone | collected 2016-01-03 | reverse complement strand
TGCTGCCATGCTCTTAGCGAAAACTAGAGTCCATTAGTGAAAGGCATCGATTGCTCCCAGGCGCAAAACATAGTCCTCGGTTGCAGAACAAACGACGAGGCTCTATCGCCGGCAACACAGCCTGACGGGAGGGCCGCGCACGCGTGAGACCAGGCGCCCGTGATCGCTGCACGCCCATAGATAGACAAGGAGTCGAAGATTTCCCACTTCCCATGAAGGTTCTAGGCAACGCTCCCCAATTACGGGAATAGCCCGGAAAGCCCACGCGCTGTAGCGTCGTCATGTCATTGACCGACTATTTTGCCTTTCCGGTTCTGCCGTACGCGCCGCGAGTAGAGAGGTATGAGTGCTCTATCGATCACCAAACCAGCCACGGCTGTCAGCCCGTCCACGTCCGCCACGCGGCCGGTCGTGTTGACCTACCGCTTCCGCCTGGAACCGCTACCCGCGCAAGCGCAGCGGTTCTGGCAGTACGCGGGTGCGCGACGGTGGTCGTACAACTGGGCGCTTAGGCGGAGGCAAGAGCACTTCAATGTAACGGGCAAGACACTCTCCTTTGCCGACCTGTGTGCGGAGTTAACCGCCCTCAAGTCGCAGGTGGAGACGTGCTGGCTCAAGACGGTCGATAGCCAGCTACTCCAACAAGGGGTGAAGGATTTGTGCCGCGCATTCGTAAACTTCTTCGAGAAACGCGCGAAATATCCCAAGCTCCGCAAGAAGTTCAAGCACACACCGACCTTCCGCATCCCTCAACGGATCGGCCTACCCGCCCACGATCAGATCACCCTTCCTGGCATTGGCGTCGTCCTGATGCGCCAATCACGGGAGATTGTCGGCGTCGTGAAAAGCGCGACCTGCAAGTGGGAAGTGTGGACATTGGTTCGTGACCCTGGTCGCGCACCAGGAGATTGAGAACAAGCCCAGGGCGGTGCTGATGGAGGACAATACGATCGGGATCGACCTGGGCGTGACAGACGCCTGCGTGACGAGTGAGGGCGAGATTGTCCCGGCCGTGCGTTCCTACCGCACGACGCAAGGCCAACGTCGTAAAGCAGGTCGGGTTGTCTCTCGGCGCACGGGCGCGAAGAAGGGGGAGAAGGCAAGCAACCGTTTCAAGAAGGCCAAGGCGACAGCGGCCAGGATCGATCGAAAGGCCGCCAATCAACGCGCCGACTTCCTGCACAAACTCAGCACCAGGCTGGTGCGCGAAAACGACGGCATCGTGATCGAGGACCTATCGGTCAAGGGGCTAGCGAAAACCAAGCTAGCAAAATCAGTCCTCGACGCAGGCATGGGCGCGTTCCGGCACATGCTGGAATACAAGTCCGATCGCGCCAGCAAAACCGTCGTCGTGATCGACCGCTGGTTCCCGTCTAGCCAGCTATGCTCTGCCGGCACGTGCGACTATCGCTACCAGTCATTGACGCTGAGTGACCGCTGGTGGACGTGTCCGCAGTGTGGGACGGTCCACCAGCGGGACATGAACGCCGCACGCAACATCAAGACCGAAGGGTTGCGCGTCTATCGCACGTGGGTACAGGATCAGGGTCAATCGCTCCTGGACGGGGGGTACGTCGCTGCCGGGCAGGTAGAGACGCTAAACGCTCATGGATGCCGTGTCAGCCTCCCTCTGGGAGCAGTGGCAGCAACACCGGTATAGCCGGACAGAAACGAGAATCCCACGAGCCGTGGGAGTTGTCAAGGCCCCTGAGTCCCGGTGCGCGGAGACGCCGCGCGATTCAAATCCTTGTGTTGAATCGCGCCCCGCGTCGGGGTATCGAGGCGACCGGCCCATTGGTCCTCGACCGCCATCGCGCCTACCGCATGGATAGCGCCCTTGTCAACGGGGCCTTTATGCACGTGCTCCATCACGTTGGCGGCGATGGCCTCGGTGACCGGCGCGTCATCGCCGTAGCCGAAAGATTGGGCAAAAGCGGTGACGCGATTCGAGAGTTCGTGGTTGTCGGGTGCGTCATTGAAGTAATCCTGGGGGGACACCCCGGGCTGTCCCGCATTCCTCGTGTGCTGCGACCAGGCCATCTCACCGATCTTCCATGACCCCATTGTGGTCTGATTCTTCGCGGCCAGATTAGAGGGCATGTGCCACGGACGGTCCTTGTAGCCCATCGACCCCCCGGACGGCGTATAGGGCAGCGTTGCTGTCCCCCCTGCTGTCGCCCCTGTCCCCCCTGCTGTCGCCCCTGTCGCGCCACCCGTCGTCCCTGTCGTCCCTGTCGCGCTGCTGGTCGGCGATGGGGTGGTCAGCTTCGGGGGCATCACCAACCCCGTCCCTCTACTCGCGCCACCCGTCCCACCCATCGCACCTCCGCCACCCATCGCACGCCCGGCGCCGGGACCGGACCCGGACGTCGCCGCGAGAGCCGCGTGATTGGCGCTCCATCCGCGCGCGGCGTCATCCGCACTCAAGTCCGCGAACGCATCGGCCATCGCCGCCGTGGGCGGTGATTGTGTTTGAATGCCGAGACCCCAGTCCGGCGTCGCACCCGCCGCCGCGTCCAGGTTGGTCGCGTCGACGGATGCGGCCAGATTCTCGGCCGTGAGCGTCTTGCCCTTCTCATGCTTTTCCATGTAGTAGCCAAGCTGTTCGCCTGACGGTGTTCCGGCCGGATGGCCGACCGCGGTCGCGAAAGACGCCATCTCCTTCGGCGCCATGATATTCTGCCCGCGACCCGCCGCCGCATCCGACCGGGGACGACTGGCCGCCCAGGTGGACAGGGCGTCCGCCCCGGACATCCCGGCCAGATCCATGCGTGGCGCTCCCGCCTGCTTCGACGCGGCGGCGGCATTGGCGACCGGAGAATAACCCTGCGAGGCGATCGCAGACGCGCCCATGGCCGTGAAGCCGTCCTGTGTGGGGAGACCCTGTGCCTTTGCCTGAGCGACCGAGGGGGTCGTGCCTGCCCGCTCATCCGCGACCGTCGCCGCAAGCGAGGCGGCCACGTTCTCGGGCGTCAACGATCCCTTGGCCTCGTGCCCGTAGAGGTAGCTGGCGAACTGCTCGCCCGCCGCAGATGTCTGGTCGTACCCGGCCGCCGCCACCATGCTCGGGATCTCTCGCTGGCTGAAGGTATTGCCCTCTTTGCCGCCGGTGAGCATGGGCGGGCGTTGCCCTTGGTAGCCATCCACGAACCCGGCGGCGACCGCGGAGGCCGGAATACCGGGATTGCGCTGCCCAAAGTCACGCGCGGACGCGGCGCGCGCGCCGGCGGGGACCACTTCCTCGCCGGACTCGTTGGTGAGGGCCTCGGTCGCGCCAAAGGCGATAGGGTCGGCCGCCACCGCCAACGCGCCGCCTATCGCGCCCCCACCGCCGGTCCCCGCCGCCGAGCCTCCTCCGCCGGTCCCCGCGTAGGAGCCGAACTTGCCGGGCTCGGGGATACCCATGGCCAGGCGCCCCATGCTCTGGGCCCCGCTCTTGATGGCCATGCTCGGCCCGTGGCCCAGAGTCGTCGCCGCCATGGTCTTCAGGGCCTGCGGGGTTTTGGCCACGCCCCCGGCCATGGCGGCCATGGTCAACGGGGAGTGGCGCGTCGCGATGCCGCCGACGGATTTCTCGACATAGCGCGGCAACTCAAAGGCCACGATCATGCCCGCGATAGTGAACAGGCTGGACCCAAGTTCTCCCTTCAGATCGCTCGAGTGATGAGTCATATCGGCCACGAAGGACTGGAAGACCACGTAGAGGAAGATGATCTGCGTGATCTGCGCCGCCATCTCACCAAGGAACGTCATGAACCAGGTTTGCCCCATCTGCTGTGTGCCCGGCCGCATGAACATGACCGCGAAGATAGGCGAGAACATGGCCAGCGCGCCCATTTTGACAGTGCGGATGATCACCTGGATGGTGAGGATGATTTCCATGACCGAGAGCATGACCGAGACGAGCAAGAGGGAGATGATCGCACCAGGATCCTTGACATCGCTCAGAATACGCGCCGAGGCTGATGTCAGATCGAAGCCGGGCAGCGCGTCCAGGATATCATTGATGGTCGTGATCGCCCAGGTAAATAACTGAAACGAACCGGCCGCCAGGGCCACGGCAAAGATGGTGCGCGCGATGGTCTCCTGCAAGGAGGCGCGGTACATGCCGAGCATCATGAACACGCCCATCACCACGAGATAGAGGACGACAAACGATCCCGCGATCGCGAGCATGGCCACCCAGCCGCCATGGAGGGGACCGTTGCCGAAGGTGTTGGCGGACGCCATGTGTCGCCAGGCGTTGTCGGTCGCGCCCACGATCAACGCGGCGACGGCGGTGACGATAATCGCGGCCTGGTAGATGAAATACGTGACGATGGCCTGGACCGCTATGACAATGCCGATGCAAAGCCAGAATCCGTTACAGAAATCGCCCATGCTGCCGCCCACGCCTGCGATATGAACAGTCGCGCTGGCTGTATTATTCGACTGATCCGCGGCCACCAGGACCGCGTCACCCGCCAGCGGCGCGGGGACCGATGACGGGAAACCGAACGTGGCATGAAAAGCCCCGTTCCCATCCGTGCGCACCGTCGTCGCGGTCGCGCCGCCATAATTGATCGTCACGGTGTCGTTCGAGGGCCACCCGGCCCCCGTCATCGTGAAGCGTGTGGTGGCCGTGCCCGACGACGGGCTAATGGTGACCGAGACGTTCGGCGTCTGCACCGTATAAAACGCCTGTGCTTGCTTCCCATTGCCGCTGTCGACCGCGACGATCGTGTAGAGGTCGGAGCCTGAACTGTGCGGCACGGCCACGCGCAGCGAGAATGACCCGGAGCCGGTATAGGTATGCGCGAGGTCGGTCTGATGCCCCGCGGTGTCCGTCCAACCGATCGTGACGGTCCCTTTCCCAAACCCCGATCCGTTCATCGTCATGCTGGAGTCGGCCAGGCCGCGATCGGGTGACACGCTCAGGGCAGGCGGGGGCGGAGGCGGAGCGCTGGCGGCCCGCGCGTTCGTCAAGGGCGCAACCACCTGTGAGAATAGGGCCACGGCCATCAAGAGGACCGTGATAGAACGACGATCGATACGCATCGGATAATCTTCCCTTCGTGACACCGCACACCACACTCGTCTACCTAGCCATTCATCGACGCTCCGTGTCACGTCAAAAGCTGCGGATCGTCTGGCGTACGGGTAGCGTAGGGGCGCGTATCGCCCCTCTACCCACTCCACCCAACGTCGCCACTGTAACAGGGGTGATGGACCCCTGGTATTCTAATTCCCGTCCGATCCATCGGCGAAGCATTAACTGCTGTAGCCTATCAACGGGAAGCCAACCCCCATGATTTTTATCCATAGGGTGGGTCTCTCTTGAGCTATAGGTGCGCGAGGGGGAGGAGGGCCGCACCAATCCTTGCGCACCTAACTACTTAGGAACAACGGGCATCGTACGCCATGCGATGTTGTAACATTACGTCGCGAGGTTGTTGTATTATACTTTTAATGGTGGATGGTACCCCATTGATTAGAAGGATAGACATGAGCATAAAAAGCGTCGCAACCGCGACCCGATCGATGATCACAGGAGTCATGGATCTCCCCACATTCAAGGATCATACACTCGCCGTGTTAGCTGTACTTGCCGATCCGATACAAGCAGAACTTATCCAGGCGACGATACCGGTACGCGCGCCGGACGGAACGACAAGTAACCATGTGTTTTTCAACATTCCTCCGTTACCACCCGGCGCGGATAGGAAAACGAGTAGGCCGGCGACACGTCCTCTAGACATACGTCTGTTCATCTTCGATGCTCAGGTTTTTAAGAGCGAGTTCGACGCTTTCACGAGTGTCCTCGACGTGGTGCGTTCGCAAAAAAGCCCCCTACTTACGGAAGATCTGCGCCCCATTGCCACGGCCTTGACCAAGGATCAAGAAGAATTCATCGACCGCGATGGAATCGAGAGCGTGCTGTATACGATGGCGCAAGCGATGGGCACGGCGCTGGACGCGGCCAATGGACAAGGCGCTCGCAAGAATGCGGGCACCCTATTCGAGAAATTAATCCAGGCAACGCTCGACATGTGTGGCATACGCAGTGGCAAGGGAACCCTCCGCATTCCCGTTTCCGTCGATGGTACCACGATCGCGGCGTTCGGTCAGGCGCCACGAATTGACCGAGCCGCCTTGGAAAACGAGGATGGAGAGCCAAACGCGCCGGATGTGGAGATCGAGCACGACAATCTGACCTACGGGCCGGAAGTCGACATCATCCTCAGTTCCATACCAGATGGTCCTATCCCACACAACAGGACGACGGTCGATTCACGAGAGTTGCTCGTCTCAATCAAGACGACAAGCAAGGATCGCATGGCCAAAATGTTCGTTGACCACTACGTGCTGACAAAGACCCTCGGCGAAGAGATTAAGACCGTTGGCATTTTCTTGCACGATATCCAGCGATCCAATGAAGGCGTGGCAAGTACCTTTGTTTCGGGGATGTTCCTGGTCTACAGGGCTTTTTTCGGAGACTTGGCGGGAATCTACTATCTCGATCCGCCGGTGAGGTCGGCTAGCGGAGTGTGGAAGGACCACATATTCCCTTTCCGTCGCTTTTTGCTCCGCGATATGTGGACCCTGATAGTCTCCCCTGTGGCGCCCCCCATCGGCACGCCGGAGTAAGGTGCATGGTCAGCGGATTGATGCACGGCGTGCCGCATTTGTTCGATCGAAGATGATCCAATCTTCACGTGTGCGCGCTTGGACCTGCTCGATTCGGTCGATCGCCCACTCGCAATAATCCGTCGACTCGTCGCACCCAGCCCAGGAGCAACCGAGTTGCTCAGCGACAACAGCCGTCGTTCCGGAGCCGAGGAAAGGGTCGATGATATGATCTCCTGGATTGGTCGACGCTAAGAGGACCCGACGCAGCAACTCTTCCGGTTTCTGCGTCGGGTGAGGGGTCTTCTCGGTCATGCCATTGCATGTCGTCGGTATCTCCAACACGTCGCGCGGCTTCGCACCCTCGGGGTGAGGCCGCCACGTCGGGGTTGAGACTTTCCGGCCCCGACCATATTGGCTCGTCTCGGCCTGGGGATGGTCGGGGTACTTGAGCGTGTGTGCCCCATAGGGGATGCGCACCGCATCGGTGTTGAACGTAAAAGTCTTGCTCTTGCGCAGGTGGAGGATACTCTCGTGCGAGCGGCCCCAGTCGTCCCCCATATTGCCTTTGTTGCGGTAGTTCCAAACAAGCCAGCGAGCTCCCGCAAAATAACGAGACGATGGCATCTTCAGGTCTGCCAGTACTTCCGAAAACCCGCAGATATAGAGCGTCCCCGTGGGCTTGAGCACACGCGCAGCTTGGCGAATCCAACGCAGTGACCAGCGTACGTACGCCTGTTGTGACGCGAACGTATCCCATTCGGCCTTGCCGATGTTGTATGGAGGATCGGCGAAAACGAGATCAACGGACGCTGTAGGCAGGGTGCGGAGCCAGGCGATGGCGTCGCCAGCCCAAACCTCTCCATGCGGATGGACGTAAACGCGAGAAGGCAGACCTCGACCCAGCCGCATCGCGTCTATCGCCCGGCGCTCACCGATCGGAATAGGGATGGTGAAAGGGACGGACGCTTGATTTTCGTCTTCGCGCCCCTCACCCCGTCTCGCTATCATAAGTTCTCTCTCATTCTTCTTTCAACGTGTAGTGTATCCCGTCGTCATAGGAAATAAACGAAGATATCCAGAGGTCTCACCGCTTCAACTCAAACCCGACAGATCGTATCACACGTACAGCATAAGACACTGTCGGGAACGCCGACAATGGGGGTCTTACCCAAGTCGATATATGGGGCGAGATGCGCCCCATCGATACGATTGCCTGTGAGCGGAGTGATTGGGTATGTTATCCACACCCCTGCCCCCCTGCCGCGTCGTTATCTCATCATCATCGTTCGCGCGCTCCAGGAGAGCCAGGGGCGCGATCCGTGCGGACCCAGGGCGTGCGCTGGCCAATCCCCCCTGCCGCCGTGAGGTATACCCAGACCTTCCACGCCGCGTACGCGGGTGCGCGCCCGAGCGCAAGATAGGTCGGGCGGGACGCGTTCGTCAGCCGCAAGCCCACGACGACATACGCAACGTGGCCGAAAGCGGTGAGAGCCGACAGGCGCCGTGCGCTTCGTCCGCACCTATGCAGCGAGAGCAAGGCGCTCGCCGCGACGAAGGCGGTGATGAGAGAGAACGGTGGGACCACCTGCTGCGCTATGGCCTCGCTCAACACAAGGTCGCGGCGTCGCAGGCCACGCCACAGCAGGCGAGGACCGTCCGCGCGGAGGAGCTGCAGGCGGCCGCGTTCCCACCGCAGGTGTTGACTGTGCGCACTGCCCAGGTCCGGCGGGGTGAGCGCGGTCACGGACGCCTCCCCCGCATAGCGTACGCGTACGCCGGCCTCGACCAGGCGCAGGTGAAGTTCCGCGTCCTCGGCGAGGCCAGAGACGTCCCAGCCGACATGGCGCAGCAGCGCGGCGCTCAGGCACATGCCGTTCCCGTGCAAGCCCGCGGACAGACCCAGCACGTCGCGCCCGCGCGGACGAACGCCGTTATAGAGGGCGAACGCCAGGTCGCGCAGCGCCGCCATCGGGCCGTCGCCCGGCTCCGTTCCGTAATACGCCTGAATCGCCTCATCCCCGCGCGCCAGGTGCGCGTCGAACACACGCAGCAGGTTCGCGGAGACAACCGTATCGGCGTCGACAACCACGTAGGCGTCGTGCCGTCGTCCCGTGACCCGATCGATCAGCCAACCCAGCGCCGCCCCCTTCCCGCATTCCCGCGTATCCGTGCGCACATGGACGCGCGCGCCGTGACGCCAGGCGATCAACGCCGTCTGATCCGTACAGTTGTCCGCGACCACATGGACCTCGACCAGATGACGCGGATAGTCGAGGTGGGCGATGCTGGCAAGCGTGCGCGGCAGCGTTGTTTCCTCGTCGTGCGCCGGGATCAGGAGTGCGAAAGAATGGGTCGGGGTCGGACGCGCGTCCGGTCCACGCCACGCCAGCGCGGCCACGGCCAGGATATCGAGATACCCCACCACGCATGCGAGCGGCCAACGCGTCGCCAGCCCCCACCAGCCATCGTGCTGGACGTGCGCTCTACCCAGGCGCGCTCGGTGTCCACTCATCGAGCGCCCTGCCGTGATGCGATGAAACCAGAGAAAAAGCGCGACAGGCGCCCCGGCGTCGGCGTCGGAGCCGACGCCGGCGTGGACCAGCGGGAAGCCGCCTCGGACGCGGACGATGCGCGCTCCTCGTAGGCGGCCGCGCGCACGATATCCGTGACACGACGCGTAAAATGGTCCAGCCCCATCGCCCGTTCGACGAGCGCACGCCCCTGTCGACCCATCAACGCGGCCTGGTCGGGATGCGTGAGCAGAAAGGTGATAGCGTGGGCGAGTTCAACCGGGTCGCCCGGTGTGACGTAGATACCGGTATGGCCCGACACAAAAGCCCGCTCGTCGGGTGAGGACACCAGCCGCCGCGCCCAATCGGGCTGCGTCGGACGCCCCTGGTCCCGACGACTACGCGCGCGCCGATCGCGGACCACGTCGGTCTGGCCGCGTGCGTGCGAGACGATGACGGCCTTCCCCATGGACATCGCCTCCAGGATCGTGGTGATCCCGGCCTGATTGTCGACATCCTCCAGTGGAACGACAACGAACCGCGCCCGCGCATAGAGCGCGCGCAGCTCCGCGTAATCGAAAGAGCCCACGCGCACGCCGGGCGGCAAGGGCCGCGTCTCCTCGATACCGCCATGCGCCGACCAGTGGCTCGCGGCCGCGATAACGACAGCGGGCGAGGAATCGCGCGGCAGATAGGCCAGGGCCGCGATGAGTGTGTCATAGTCGTGGTACTCGAGACCAACACTGCAAATCATCGCCGCCGCTGGAATCACGCCCAATGTATCAGCCTGCGCATCGGCGTGAACGGCGTCATCCGCCGACTGGGCCGCGTCGGACCAGAAATGCTGGTCGGTCTGATAGGGCACCAGGGACACCCTGTCCGGAGAGAGCCCCAACGTATGCACCGCGACGCGCTGCTGGAGCGACGAGTGGACAATCATCCCATCGATACGGCGGCCCAGGGCAAGGCCGCGATAGAGGATCTGTTTCTTGGGCGCGGAGAGGCGGTGCCCGATCATCACCAGGCGTACGCGACGCGGACCGAGGGATAAGAGTGCGGCCAATAGAAAGCCCACCGCCTCTCCGTCGACGAAGATGACATCGTAATTCAGAGCACGGCTCCATGCTAGCAGCGCTTGCGCTGGGGCGCGCCCCAGCAGGCGTCGAACATGCCGTGCCCCGGATGACTCCTTGACCGACGTGTTATCGATCAGATCCGCGTCCAGGGACTGCTGAAGCTCCAGATAATCTTTGCGTGGGGTCGCGCCCGCGGCGCTGGGCGCGCGCGCAGCGGGATTGTGGGACGCGTTGATGACGAGTAGAGTGCGCATGCGTGAGGGTCTCCTTGGTGGTGTGATCCTGTTTTGAGGACGGGGGCAACGTCTCCGCGCCTTAACGCGAGGGCTACGACCGACCCGGTCGGTGGAGACCGCGTCGCTCTATGCTATCAGGGATGAAGCCCTATGAACGCACGGTAGGCTCGACGCCGTGTGGACAACCCGCCGACCCCCAAACACGGTTTGGGGGTCGGCGGGTTGTCCACCTTCTCTAGTCCGCTCTCGCCGGACGTGTCTCCTATGGGCGCTGAGGCCCGATTGATCGTCGCCATGGACTCCACGGCTACAGCCGCGTCCTCCTGGGAGAAAAGCGATCTGCTCCGTGCGGTCGGCCATGGGGGATACTCCCGCGACTTGGCCCATGGAAATGACGCGCGCCCTGACGACACGACCGCGACCCACCACGCGCAACGCCCTCTCCTCGAGAGCGTATCAGAGAAGACGTCGCGTAATCAGACCTCCCCCCGACGGACCGGACATCTCGCCCGGGGCCGCGGCCCCGGGCGAGATGTCCGGTCCGTCGACCACGCATGTGGCGATAAAAACAGCGCGTACGCGGCGCCAGGCATCGTCAAACGTCGACCTAGCCCACGGCCTGTCGACGACGATCCTGGCATGCGGGGGTCGGGATGAGGCGAGAAGCCAGGTCGGCGTTGGTTATATGCGCGACACCAATGCGCTCGTCCGCCATGCCGTAGTAGAGGTCCACCCCGTCACCGCGCGGCTCGGCGTAGGTCGGGAAGACAACGTCGTTCACGACGCCGACCTGTTCGTGCGTCGTCCCGGGCTCCATCAAGGGATCACGGGTGCGCGCCAGCACGCGGCGCGGGTCTTCAGGGTCGAGCATGAGCGCGCCGGCGCAGTAGCGGCTGCGCCCGTCGATGCGCTGCACGCCGTGGATGATGGCGAGCAGCCCGCCGGAGGTCTCCAGCGGAATTGCCCCCCAGCCGATGCGAAAAAGCTCCCACTCCTGCTCCGGGACCGCGACCAGTGTATGCTGCGACACGCGCAGCCGTTCTCCGCGTCGCACGGCCAATCGCGCGTCGATCCAGGGCATGTAGGAGAGCCAGAGCGACGGCACGCGTGTCGTGACGCCGGGCGGGAGCGCCCCCGTGAACATAGGGCGATGGGCGACACAGAGGCTGGTGCGCCCATCCGGTCCGCGCACGGGGCGCGGCAGAATCATCGCGTCTTTGTTGTCGACGTTATTCCAGGCAAAGCCCCGCTCCGACGCGAAGTCGATAGTTCCGTGCCGCTCCCAGGAGTGCAGGTTACGCGAGCTGGCGATCGCCGCGCGCGGCCCCTTGGCGCCGAACCCCGTATAGGCCATGACCGCGCGGCCCATGTCGTCGAGCCAGGTAACGCGCGGATCTTCACAGCCCCCACCCCGCCGACCACGCCGCTCGTAGCGCGTGTGCGGCTCCAGGGCGTACCCCAGGCGCTCCACCGCCACAGGCCGATTCTGGTCATCATACAGCGCGCGGGCTACGCCCACACGCGAGAGGTTGGGGCGCTCGACCACACGCGGGAAGAGATAGGTATCCCCATTGGCGTCTATGACGCCGGCCGGGTTGAGAACACCGCCCCCTTCGCGGGGGTTCGTGGCGTCGGGGACCATGATCGCGCCAAGACGCTGCGCGATGTCGGTCGTTCCCGTGCGCGCGGCGCCCGAGGGCGGGAGAGGTGTCGCGATGGATGGGCTAATGATGGACGATGTGGTACTGAATGGGCTGGTGACGATCTCCATGATAAACGCTCCGTTTCTTGGGTGTGGGCGCGCCACTGAGGGCGACGGTGAGATAAGCGGTAAGGTCCAGGATGGACCGAGGGGTAGACGCGCCGCGACGAGGGCGGATATAAGGATAATCCCGCCACTACCCAGCACGTCGAGCGTATGATGGGCGTCGATTCCCAGCCGACCGGCTGCCACAATCAACGCGCCCAGAGTGAAAAGGGGGACGGCCGGTCGATCAATCCAGTACAGCGCGGCCGCCAGATCGGCGGCCAGGAGGACATGATCGGAAGGGAAACCGTTGTCGCGCGCGACGGCCGCGAGCGGCACCCGGTGGGCGAGTAGGTAGGGGCGTGGATCCAGTATCAGGCCGTTCGCCACTTTCGCGGCAACCAGAGCCAGTACGGACATCACCATGAGACGGCCGGCTGTTGCCCGCGTGATCGTGCCACGGTTATACACGCACAGGGCAGCCCACATCATGGCGAGAGCCGCGATTGCGTAGGAGGCCGCGCCCACGAAGAGGGCGCCCGTGAACGTATTTTGATGCGCCAGAGTCGAGAGCGCGCGCTGCAGCGTATCGTGCATA
>JAABUX010007513.1_pt1 | contig 12776 bp, 13 predicted proteins | sample 5561851 | NCBI WGS metagenome assembly JAABUX01 (sample SAMN10711883, study PRJNA513361) | rock metagenome | isolation source: Antarctica rocks | place: Antarctica: Victoria Land, Richard Nunatak red sandstone | collected 2016-01-03 | reverse complement strand
CTGACCTGTTCGCAGGCGTGCGCTCCGTCATCGGCACCGCCGCACGCCGCGGCGTGGGCGCCTACCAGGCTATCCAGCAAACCCTACGCGGGCAGGCCGCCATCAACCCGGGTTGAGCAGAAACCCCTGGCGGCATCGACATACAAAGGTGCGACCCCGTCGACGGCAGGGATCGTGCACTTCCTGCGACGGCCAGTCACGCCACTGGTCGGAAGCCTGCCCGGGTCAACCGCCGGCCGTCGTCTCCTTGCTCTCGGCGCGGTGTTGCCCGGGGCCATAGGCGCGGGTCAGGTTGTGCGCGGTGTTGATCAGGGCGACATGGGAGAAGGCCTGGGGAAAGTTGCCCACCAGGCGCTGTGCCTTGAGGTCGTATTCCTCCGCCAGCAGGCCGAGATCGCTGCGCAACGCGAGGAGGCGGCCGAACAGCGTGCGGGCATCGTCGATGCGGCCCTGCAGGACGTAGTTGTCGGCGAGCCAGAAGCTGCAGGCGAGGAAAACACCCTCGTCTCCAGCCAGGCCATCGACCGAGCTGCTCGTGTCGTAGCGCGCCACAAAGCCGTCTCGGAGCAGGCTCGCCTCGATGGCCGCAACCGTGCCCTGGATGCGCGGGTCATCGGCCGGCAAGAAGCCGACCAGCGGCAGAAGCAGCAGGCTGGCGTCCATCTCCGCGCTGCCGTAGGACTGAACAAAAGCGTTCATCGCGCTGTTGAAGCCCTTTTTGCAAACCTCGCCGTGGATCCGTTCGCGCAGCGCGCGCCAGCGTTCAACGGGACCGCTCAGCCCGAACTCCTCGACGGAGCGGACGGCCCGGTCAAAGGCGACCCACGCCATGACCTTGGAATGGGTGAAATGACGCCGGCTGCCGCGCACCTCCCACATGCCCTCGTCAGGCTGGTCCCAGATGGTTTCCAAGTGGCCGAGCAGCGCCTGTTCCAAGTCCCAGCCGACGTCCACGGCGGTGGGCCTCATACGCCGAGCCTGATACAAGGCATCGAGCACCTCGCCGTAAACGTCGAGCTGAAGCTGGTCGGACGCAGCGTTGCCAATGCGCACGGGTCCGGCGTTCTCGTAGCCCTTGAGCCAGGACACCTCGTACTCAGTCAGCCGTCGCTCGCCGGCAATGCCATACATGATCTGCATCTGAGCCGGGTCACCGGCGACCGCACGCAGCAGCCATTCGCGCCAGGCTTCCGCCTCCTCGATGAAACCGGAGTTCATCAGGGCATACAAGGTGATGGTGGCATCGCGCAGCCAGCAGAACCGGTAGTCCCAATTTCGCGGTCCGCCGAGTTGCTCCGGCAGGGACGTGGTCGCGGCGGCGATGATGCCGCCGGTCTCGAAGTGGGTCAGCGCCTTGAGCGTGATGGCGGAGCGCAGGACCGCTTCCGACCATTCGCTACCCCCCTCGGCAGCATGGGAACTGGACCAGCCGCGCCAAAACCGGGTTTCGCGCTCAACAATGGCCTGAGTGTCGGCTGGTGCCGGCACGGGGCGGAAAGAAGGCGACCACGTCAAGGAGAACGGCACCTCCTCGCCCTCGCTGACGGTGAACTCCGACATGGTCCGCATGTCTTCTCCGCGCACCTCGGTCGGAGTTGCAAGCGTGAGCCGATCCGGCCCGCCGACCGCCGTCACCCGGCCGTCCTGCAGTCGCCTGACCCAAGGAACGACGGAGCCATACTCGAAGCGGATGGCCAGTTCCATGCGCATTGCGACGCAGCCACGCAGGCCGCGGACCAGCCGGACCACGTCGGCGCCATCGTCGCGGCGGCCCATGCAGTCCACGAGGACGACCGCACCCTCGGCCGTCTCGAACCGCGTCTCCAGCACCAGCGTGCCTTCTCGGTACTGGCGGGTGACCTGAGCGTTGGAAGAGCAAGGCGCAATCTGCCAACGGCCGTTTCCGGGCTCGCCGAGCAACGCCGCGAAACATGCAGCAGAATCGAACCGCGGCAAGCCCAGCCAGTCGATCGACCCGTCCCGGCCGACCAGTGCGATGGTCTCGCGATTGCCGATGAGCGCGTAGTCCTCGATGCGTCCTGCCATGACCGTCCCTGGGAAAGCGCCGGTTCAGCTGCGTCGCTGCAAAACGCCAACCCTGCAAACGGGTCCAAGCCAAAGCTGACGTGCGGCGTCGCAAGCATCCGCCATCACGCGCCAAGGTGCAACGGGATCACGACCTCGCCGAGGATGCAGGCTTTCCAGCCGAGGTTCCTGCTAAGCTTGACTTTGGCCATTTCCGGTCATGCGTTGATCCAGAAGTGCGGCTCTGAGGCGATGTGGTCGAGGGCTTTGTCTGAGCGGCATGGTTGCGATGCCGAGCGGCCCTGAGGCCGATGTCGTCGCGCCCCAAACCTGCGCTGTGCGCCGAGCCTCTGATGCCGGTGCGCCCGACCCGCGGGGCGTCGCAGCGGCTTGCCGGCGACTGCCCACCCAGCGAGGTCGCATGCTTCATCCATGTTGCACCGAGCTTCCTGAGGCAGCATTCAGGATACGCGAGCTTCGCCATGTCCTGGCCTTGCGGCAGCGGCACAACGGACATCCCGGCCGGGGATGCTGAAGCCTCGCAAGCTTCCATCACGTTCGTTGTTGGAGGAAACCGACCGAGAATGGATGCGCTCTTCTTGGTGGCACCCATTTCAGGCAAGGAAGACGGCCATGGCCACAAGGACGATGGTGGGGCAAGCCACCGAAAAGGACGGCTTCATCGCCGCGCTCGACCAAAGCGGCGGATCAACGCCCGGCGCCTTGCGCCTGTATGGCATTCCGGACAGCGCCTACAGCGGCGACGCCGAGATGTTCAGGCTCGTGCACGAGATGCGCGTGCGCATCATGACCGCGCCGGCCTTCAACGGCGACAAGGTCGTCGCCGCCATCCTTTTCGAAGCCACCATGGACGGGCAGGCGCAGGGAAAGCCGGTTCCGGCTTTCCTATGGGAAGAGCGGGGCGTCGTTCCCTTTCTGAAAGTGGACAAGGGTCTGGAAGCCGAGAGCAACGGCGTCAGCCTGATGAAGCCGATGCCGGACCTCGATGCCTTGCTCGCCCGGGCGGCGAAGCTCGGCGTTGTTGGGACCAAGATGCGTTCGGTGATCAACCTGCCGTCCCGCGAGGGGATCGCAGCTGTGGCGAAGCAGCAATTCGAGGTGGCCGCGCAGATTGCCGGGCACGGACTCATGCCCATCATTGAGCCGGAAGTTTCGATCAAAAGCCTGGACAAGGCCGGCGCGGAGGCCGTCCTGTTGGCGGAGCTGACCAGGAACCTCGACGCCTTGCCGGATGGCCGCCAAGTGATGCTCAAGCTGACCATCCCGGAGACCCCGGACTTCTACGCGCCGCTGATCCGCCACGGGGGCGTCGCCAGGGTCGTGGCACTTTCCGGCGGCTACACGCGCGCTGACGCCTGCAAGCGCCTGGCTGTCAACCATGGCATGATCGCGAGCTTTTCGCGGGCGCTGATCGAGGATCTCAGGCATTCCATGGACGATGCCGCATTCGATGCGGTGCTGGCGGGGGTTGTCGACGAGATCTACCAGGCCTCGACCAAAAAGGTTTGATCCCGGCGACGCGAGTCAAGCTGCGTCCTTGCAGAGTGCGGCAGGGCAGCCAAAGCCCTCTTGCACGATCTCGCAGTGTGCCCACGCTCGGGCGTCGGTCGCGATCCGATCGGCGTTGCCAGAAATGCACGGCTCCACCTCAATGGACACGCGCCTGTTCTGGACCTCAACACCAGCCGCACGCAGGAGCCATGCCCGTGCCATGCTGGGCGCTTCCCTTGTCGTGGCCGGGTGCCGGCGCAGCCTCATCCCTCCAAGGGCAGGCCAGTGCGGGCCGAGCTGTGCTTGCTCCACTTCTGGCAAATCCTGCCGCATGATCTTCAGCAAGTTCGCCGACGCTTGCATCCCTTCGCGCTCTCCCGCACCGAGGTCCAGCTCGACAACCCGCTCCACCCCGTTCTTTCCCACGACGCACGGGGTGCGGAGATACACGCCCTCGATCCCGTACTCGCCCTGCAGCAGGGCCGAGACGGTAAGGACGGCACGCTCGGGCTCGATGCCGAACTCTTTTGCGAGCAGGCTTCGCAGGCGGGCCGTGTCGACGAGCGTGCCTGTCCCGATGACCTGGCCTGCCGATAGCCCCGAAGCTTCCTGCGCGATCTGCGCAAGGATGTCCAAGGAGTTCGACGCCATGACGAGGATGCCCGCAAACCCCTCGGCCCTCAGCTTGCCGACGATGTCGCGGACAATCGCGGCATTCTTGGACAGCAGATCAAGCCGGGACACGTCCGGGCCGCTGGCCGCCTCGCCGGTCGTCACCACAACGACCTAGTTCCTCGCCGCCTCGGCGTAGCTGCCGTTGACGATCTTGATCGGCGGCTTCATCGGGACACCGACGGCGTGCTCGAGGTCCATCGCCTCGCCTTCCGTCTGCTTCTGCGACCGGCCGACCAAGACAAGCTCCCGGATGGAGCTGCTCTGGATCAAGGCAAATGCGCTTACCATCCAGACCCGGCCGCAGCCGATGATGCAGACGCGGTTCTTATGGGTTGCAGGCGCCGAGGTGTCCGCAGGCTTCAAGGGATCGGCTTCGTGGAGGTTGTTCATTGTTGAAGTCACAGTCCGGAGCATCCGGATCTGACAACCGGAACGGTTCAAACAAGCGTCGAAGTTGAGCCACGCCCTTCCATGCAAAGGGCCAGCATGGTTCAGGGAACCTGTTCCAGCTTGCGCAAGGCGTTGTCCTCGTCCAGCACCACGCAGGTGAATACCCCTTCGGTGAGCTTCTACGGGTCGCTGCCTGCACGGCCGCGCGTCCATGTCTCGATCCGCAGTGTCACCGAGGCGTCGCCGACCTGCGCCAACGAGCAGCAGCAGCTGACCTCGTCGCCGACCGAGACAGGCCGGAGGAACCGCATGGCCTCGATGCCGACCGTCGCCACCCGGCCGTCGGCACGCTGGGTGGCAAAGGTGGCGCCTGCCCGATCCCTTTGCGACAGCGTCCAGCTTTCGAAGACGGTGCCGCCGGCGTGCGCGGGATCGCCCGTCAGCTACCCCGCTGCCTCGATCCTTTGTTGCTGGTGCGGCGATGGCTTTTCGCGCTTGTCGAGTTCAGAACGGAGCGCCGTGTTTGCGGCCTCAAGTTCTCTGATCCGGGTGGCATGCAAGGTCTTCAGCGCGAGGTCGGCCTGCCTTCTTTCTGCGACATGCGCGCGGGCCTCATACTGTCGACGACGGGATCTGATTGCGAACAGGGCAATGCTTGCCAAGGTAGTGAGCTGAACCGGCTCCTCGAGCAGCACCACGTTGCGCAGTCTCGTGACCAACTGCTGCCGCCAGATTGCGATGGCAGGCTGCTCCTCAAAGCTTGTCAGAATCACAAGCGGCAGGTCCGACCAGGGTGGCTGCCGCGCGACCCACGTCGCCAAGTCGTCCAACGATTGTCCCGACAGTGCCTCCTCGGCAAGAAAGACGACTCCGGCTCCCGCTTTGAGCCCTATCATGAGTTCGAAGAAGCTTGCACAGACCTCCGCTCGCAAGCCGGCTTTCCTGAACACTTCAGTGCAGGCCAGGCCGCCTTGGCCGGTCGATGGAAGGACGAGGACACGCACGTTGTCCGTGTCAGCCATTCCCGCGCTTCCCGGTTGCCAAGTGCGCGCCGGGGCTGACGCGGCTGGAACAGTTCATCGGCACGCCAGAAACACCCCTCCAGGGCAGTTCGCCGGTGACGGCTTCATAGGCGGCGTCGAGCTGGACGCGGGCCGCAGCCGGCTCGGCCCGAAGTTTCATGCCCGCGGCCGGATCCTCGACGGGCCGGCCTTGGCCACCTTCGGCGTGTTCGCCATGCCGACAAGACGGAAAGCGAGCGCGGCAACGCCGCCGCCGAGCAAGGGGCCGGCGCAGTAGGGTCTGTGACTGAACTCTGCGACGCGGAGGTTGATGAGGGTGGCGGCGAGATGGGCAAAGCCCATCCAGCTCCGGCGCGTCTTGTCACGCCGGAGCGCGATGCGGCCCCAGTCTTTCAGCTTGGAGAACAGGTTCTCGACGTGACGGCGCCGGGCGTAGATTGCCTGGTTCCACGGCGGGGGATCGACCATGCCGAGCTTGGGCGGGGTATGGACAGCGCATCCGTCCGCCGCGAACGCGGCGCGCAGCTTGGCCGACACGTAGCCGCGATCAAGCGCCGCGTCGCGCGCGGGGATGCCGGACGCGAGGGCCGGGGCATAGCGCAGGTCGGAGTGCTGCCCAGGGCTTGGCACGAGCCGCAGGATGCGGCCTGCGCCGTCCGCGCAGGCGTGGAGTTTGGAGCAGATGCCGCCGCGGCTGCGCCCGAGGCACTCCGCTTCGGCGTTGCTGCGCGCAGCACCGGAAGCAGCGCGGTGCGCCTTGCACGTCGTGCTGTCCAGCAGCACCAGCCCGTCCGCGGGCAAGGCCGGGCGCAGCGCCTCGAACACCAGCTCCCACCAGCCGCGCACCGACCAGCGCCGGAAACGGTGGTAGACGCTGGGCCAGCGGCCCAGCTCGTCCGGCAGGTCGCGCCACGGCGCACCCGTCCGGCAGACCCACAGCGCAGCCTCGACAAAGCGGCGCAGCGCCGCTTCGTCACGCTTCCATGCATGCGGGATCTGCTGCATCGTCAGCATCAGCGACGCCCACAGGGCGTCGTCCAGGCTCGTTCTAGTCATGGCCGTGCAACTCCGGAAGCGTCAACACCTCCCAGGGTCGCACGGCCAGAGATCAGATCAGAACGGGGCCAAATGTCCGGAAACTTCGGTCACAGACCCTAGAAGAACCAGACTGGGAACGTTCCTGCGACGATCATCGGCCCGAGCGCGCGCGCCGGGTTGCCGGCTCCGCCGCTGACCGGGCCGCCGAGCAACACGCCTGCTGCCAGCGCGAAGCCGATGGCGACCGCGGCACTGCCCGGCAGCACGCGCTTGTCGGTGGTCGTCGAGATCACCGTGAACACCAGGATGAAGGCGATCAGCGCCTCGACGAGCAGGACCTGCATCGCGCTTGCCCCGTTCACCGGCGACGGCGCCCCGAGATGCGCATCGACATAGGCTCCTTGGCCGTATGCCGCCCACACCACCATTGCGCCGACGATTGCGCCCACGAGCTGCGCCGCCCAGTATGGCGCCACGTAGGCCCAGGGGAACTTGCCGGCGAGCGCCAGCCCGAAGGTGACGGCAGGGTTCACGTGCGCGCCGCTGACCTGTCCCAGCGAGCCGACGATCGGGATGAGGATCAGCCCGAAGGAAAGCGCGACCGCCAGGGAGTTGTAGGCTGGCCCGGCGGTGCCCTTGCCGAGCACGGCCGCGGTGGCAACGGCGGTTCCGACCAATACGAGAAGGAACGTGCCGATCGCTTCCGCCGAGCAGGCAAGGGGAAGGTTGCTCGGCGTTGCTCCAGCCGCTCCGGGTTCGCCGTATTGCGATGGGTCGATAGGCCTCGTCTCGTTCATGGCGCTCACCTGGAAATGCAGTTCGGTTATCGGATGGCAGGCACGTGCGGTGCCGAAGCAGGGCTAGCAGGAATGCCGGCCCTCTGGATCGGCTGGATCAGCCGTGAACGTCCCGGACCACCTCGCAGGCGGCACGGAGGACGGCATCGGTCATGATGCCGAATGTCTTGCAGACGTCGGCGACCTTGCCGGACTTGCCGAAGCCGTGCCTGCCGACGAAGCGACCCCGAAGCCGAGGGCACGGTCCCAGCCCAGCTCAACCGCCGCCAAGCGGACACACGATCGTGGCAGGGGCTGGGTTCGACGACCGCAGGGCGGCCGGGCTTCGTTCATCGGCAGGATCTTTTCCGCCTGAAGTGCTGATCGGGCCTTGCTCCCGCGCGGGTGGAGCGGTCGTCAGCCGCCCAGCTCCCGCAGCACCTCGCGCGCGGCGCGCACCACGGCGTCGGCCGTGATGTCGAATTTCCTGTAGACGTCGCCGATCTTGCCGGACTCGCCGAAGCCGTGCATGCCGACGAAGCGGCCCTGGAAGCCGAGATACCGGTCCCAACTCATCCCCACCGCGGCCTCTACCGCGACGCGCGCGTGCGTGTCACCCAGGACCTCGCGCTTGTAGGCGGCGTCCTGCTCCTCGAACAGCAAGCGGCACGGCATGGAGACGACGGCGGTGGGGATTCCGTCCGCTTGCAGCAGGTCGCGGGCCTGCACGATGAGGTGCAGCTCGGACCCCGTCGCCATCAGGGTCAGCTTGCGCGGGCCGCCCTCAGCCTCAGCCAGGACATAGGCTCCCCTGGCCGACTTGTTCTCCGAGCCGGGCTCCCGGCGCAGCAGCGGCATCGGCTGGCGGGACAAGGCGAGCAGCGCCGCCCGCCGCGGCGTGTCCAAAATGTTCTCCCAGCACTCCGCCGTTTCCACGGGGTCGCCGGGACGATACACCGCCAGGTGCGGGATGGCGCGCAGCGCGGCGAGATGCTCGACGGGCTGGTGCGTCGGGCCGTCCTCGCCGAGGCCGATCGAGTCATGCGTCATCACGAAGATGGTGCGGATCTGCATCATCGCTGCCAGGCGGATGGCGGGGCGGCAATAGTCCGAGAAGCACAAGAACGTGCCGCCATAGGGGATGAGGCCGCCGTGCAGGGCGATGCCGTTCATGGCGGCCGCCATGCCGTGCTCCCGCACCCCGTAGTGGACGTAGGAGCCTTTGTACTCTCCAGGCTTGATCTCGACCTGGTTCTTGGCTTTGGTGTTGTTGGACGGCGTGAGGCCGGCCGAGCCGCCCAGCATCTCGGGGATGGCGTCGAACAGGTGGTCGAGCACGGCGCCGCTTGCCTGGCGCGTGGCGAGTTCCTTGCCGCCCTTGATGAACTCGCGGCGGACTGCGGCGATGGCTTCCCTCCACCCGTCCGGCAGCTTGCCCTCGTTGCGGCGCTCGAACTCCTGGCGCAGCCCGCCCGGGGCCTTCTTCACCCGGTCTGCCCACTCGGCGCGCGCCTTGCTGCCCTTGGCGCCGGTCGCGCGCCACTCGCCGAGCAGGTCGTCGGGGATGACGAAGGGCGGCTGGTCCCAGCCGAGGAGCTTGCGCGCGCCGGCAATCTCTTCTTCGCCCGGCGCGTCGCTGTGGGCCTTCTGCGTCCCGGCTTTGGTCGGGAAGCCGAAGCCGAGACCGTGCGGCAGGCGATCATGGTGGGCTGGTCCGACACCGCCCAGGCGGCGACGATCGCCTCGCGAATGGCGTCCGTGTCGTGGCCGTCGATCTCCAGCACGTGCCAGCCGGAGGCGCGGAAGCGCTCGACCTCGTTGTCGGAGACCGCGAGGCTGGTCGCGCCGTCGATGGAGATGGCGTTGTTATCCCAGAAGGCGATCAGCCGCCCGAGCTTGAGATGGCCAGCCAGCGAGATGGCCTCCTGGCTGATGCCCTCCATGAGGCAGCCGTCGCCCATGAACACGTAGGTGAAGTGGTTGACCAGCCCGTCCCCAAACTGCGCGTTCATGATGCGCTCGCCGAGTGCCATGCCGACCGCCTCGGCGATGCCCTGGCCGAGCGGGCCGGTCGTCAGCTCGATGCCGTCGGCGTGCTTGTACTCGGGGTGCCCGGGCGTCTTGCTGCCGACCTGGCGGAAGCGCTTCAGCTCCTCGATCGGCATGTCCTGGTAGCCCGTCAGGTAGAGCAGGCTGTAGAGCAGCATGGAGCCGTGGCCGTTGGACATGATGAAGCGGTCGCGGTCGATCCAATGAGGGTCAGCGGCGTCGAACCGCATGAAGTCGCGGAACAGCACGGTGGCGATGTCCGCCATGCCCATTGGCGCCCCGGGGTGGCCGCTCTTGGCCTGCTGCACGGCATCCATGGACAGGAAGCGGATGCAGTTGGCCAGGTCGCGCAGACGCGGGTCGCGCGGTTCGGGCACGGTCTTCGGCGCAGGCGCCGCTTCGGAGTCAGCCATGGCACGATCCTTCCAAACGGAACAGGCGACCCGGCCTCGATGTCGCCGGTCCGGACGGGGATGATGTCAGCCTTTGAGGCGTCGCGGCTTGCCGCTGCCATCGACGGCGACATAGGTGAACACGCCGTCGGTGACCTTCTCGGCCTCGCTGCCATCGCGGCTTTGCGACCAGGTCTCGATCTTCACGGCAAGCGACGTGTCGGCCTGGCGTTCAAGCGAGCAGTAGCAGCTCACCTCGTCGCCCACCTCGACCGGACGCAGGAACCGCATGGCGTCGATGCTGACCGTGACTACGCGCCCGCCAGCCCTGCGGGCGGCGAACGTCCCGCCGGCCAGGTCCATCTGCGACAAGGTCCAGCCGCCGAAGATGGCGCCGCTCGAATTCGTGTCGCGCGGCATCGCGACCGTGCGCAGGTGCGGGCCGCCCGGCACCTCGGGAACCTGGTTGGCCATGGTCAGCCGGTTCCCCCGTCGTCGGTCTTGCCGCTGTTGGCGATCCTCAGCAGCTCCTCGGCTGAAAGCCCCGCAGGTATCGCCCCGGCCAGCGACCCGTCGCCCGCATCCTCATGGGCCTTGTCGGTCGGCGCCCCGCCTGCTGTGTGTGCGTCGTCCTTGGGCGGCTCGACGTCGGAAGGCGTGCTGTCGCTCATGTGCATCTCCAAAATGCATTGTTGCTGCTGCTCGGACACCGGCCTCATGCCGATGCCTTGGCTCCGGAGGCTCGCGGCGCCCCGGCCGCCGGCGCCGCATCCTGGCCGCCCTCGCCGCTGGCCGGCTTGACGGCACCCGCGGGCATGACCTCGGCACCCGCCTTCTCGACCTGCGCCGTCACCGACGCGATCAGCTCGTCCCAGCTCTTGGCAAAGGACGCAATGCCCTGCTCTTCCAGCGTGTCGGCGACATCGGCCATTTCCACGCCCACCTGACCGAGCCCGTCGAGGGTGGCGTGGGCGGCATCGTAGCTTCCACTGACGGCGTCGCCCCGAACTTGGCCGTGGTCGGCCACAGCCTGCAGCGTCGCCTCGGGCATGGTGTTCACCGTGTCCGGCGCGACCAGCTCGACGACATACCGCGTGTCGGGGAACGACTTGTCCTTCACGCCGGTCGACGCCCAGAGCAGGCGCTGCGGGCTGGCTCCTGCAGCCGCGAGCGCCCTCCAACGGTCGGATGCCAGCATCTGCTCGTAGATCTCGTATGCCAGGCATGCGTTGGCGATGGCCGCCTGGCCTCGAAGCCGTTCCGCGGCGCCGGCCGCATTCCCGCCCTTGCGTGCGATCTCCCCAAGCCTGCGGTCCACCTCGATGTCCACGCGGCTGACGAAGAACGAGGCCACGCTCTCGATTCCAGCCAAGCTGCCGCCGGCCACCCTGCGCTGCTCCAAGCCGCTGAGAAAGGCATCGAGAACCGCCCGGTAGCGACCGAGCGAGAAGATCAGCGTCACGTTGACGCTGATCCCGTCGGCAAGGCTCGCGGCGACCGCCGGCAGGCCGGCCAGCGTGGCCGGAATCTTGATGAACAGGTTGGGCCTGTCCAGAGCCCGTTGCGAGATTGTCGGCGTAGGGGTGATGGACGGGTGGGAGAGGTGCGGAATGAGGCGCGAAGCCGCGTTATGCGGCTCTCTGCCTCCTTTTCGCGGCTCGTTCCCTGGCCTTTTCCACGCGGCGGACAGACTCCCGGTGCAGCTTGCGCAGGTTGTGCACGGCGGCGTCGAGCAGCCACTCGCCGCGGCAGCGGTCGAGCCCGCGCATGCTGAACCGGCGGGCGCCCTGGCGCTCCTTCATCTGGCCGAACACCGGCTCGACCGAGGCGCCGCGCTGGCGGTAGCGGGCGCGCCCGCGCTTGGTGCGCAGCTTGCGCTGCATGCGCTCGCGCAGCTTCATGTTCTTGGGCTTGCGTCCACGCGGCGGCGGCGCATCGCGCAGGGCGGCGCGCTGTGCATGGTCCTTCTGGGTGGCGATGAACAGCTCGCACGTGTCCGTCTCGGTCGCCGCGTTGGCGTCCGACCAGTAGCCCGCGTCGGCTGCCGCCGCGCCAAGCTCGGCCTCCTCGCCCACCACCAAGGCGATGTTGGCCTGCGCCTGGCCGAGCATGGGCGCCAGCTGGTGCACGTCGTTGGCCTCGGCGGTCACGTCGGCGGCGAGGATGACCTGCCCGGTGGTGACGACGACCTGGGCGTTGTAGCCCTGCAGCCAGCCGTGCCGCGTCTTCATGATGCCGCTCTCGGGATCGGACACGTTGGCCACCGTGTCGGGGTCGACCGCGGCATCGGCCGGCTTGGGCTTGCGGCCGCGCTTGCACTGGCCGCTGGCCTGCTCCGCCGCGGCGCGCGCGTCGATCTTCTCCTGCTGGCGCGACGCCGCCTCGGCCGCCTGGCGCCGCAGCTTGTCCTGGCACTGCCGCAGCCGCGCCAGGCGGTCACCGCGTCGCGCCAGCGCCGCGGGCAGCTCTCCGCTGCCCTGCGCGACGGACCGGCCGTCCTCCTGCACATCCGCCGCCTCGGCCTCGGCCAGCATCCTGGCCACCTGCTCGTCGATGCTGCTTGCCGTGCGGTTGGCGTCCAGCGCCGCGCTGGCGCCCACCTTGGTGCCGTCCAGCGCCACCAGCCCAAGCCGCACCAGGCCCGCCTCGTGGCACAGCCGCAGCACGGCCAGGAACACCTCCCGCATGCGCGCGACATGGCGCTGGCGGAACCGCGCGATCACCGTGTGGTCAGGGACAGCGCTCCCGACAATGAAGCGGTAGCCGGCATCGCGGCTGCACAGCCGTTCGATCGCCCGGCTCGAGCGCACGCCGTGCGAATAGGCGTAGATCAGCAAAGCCAGCAGCACCTGCGGCGCGAACGGCGCCTGCCCCGCATGGCCCAGCCTGTAGCCGGC
>JAABUX010007511.1_pt1 | contig 12779 bp, 6 predicted proteins | sample 5561851 | NCBI WGS metagenome assembly JAABUX01 (sample SAMN10711883, study PRJNA513361) | rock metagenome | isolation source: Antarctica rocks | place: Antarctica: Victoria Land, Richard Nunatak red sandstone | collected 2016-01-03 | reverse complement strand
TGGTATTACTGCCGGTCGCTTTATCAGAGAATATTCTGGCTGGTGCAACACCAGCTGCCTCCAAGGTCTTTGTCTGTAGCTCTAACGATTGTTGACTGGTAGAAACTCGCGCGTATCCGAAAAATCTCATCGAAAATGTCTCCTAAGTCGATTAGTAGACTCATTTGTCTACTAAATAATATTTTACGATTTAGGAGACATTATATTGCCTCACATTTCTGTTGTCTACTAATTTATAAGTCAGTGGACAATAGTCATGGGCTGTGACAGGAGACGCGATTATATGGATGACAAATATCATAACCAGAAAAGGGTTCATGCACACTTTCCGTGAGAAGCTGTAGCAGAGCGGATGCAAACAGGAATAGCATCTCGCTGTGAGAGCCGCTTCTCTCAATTATCAGAAACACTCATTCTCAACCTTGTAATATAACAGAGCTTTCACGGAAAGTGTGCATGAACCAGAAAAGTGGCATTTATCGTGGAAATTTACAGTGGCAGGCCAAAAGCAATTGAGAAAATAGAGCTACGAAATTTCACACATGCCAAAGAACTTTATACACCCACAAACAATATGATCCAAAAAATCATGCAGATGATTGGGTTCAAAGCAGAAATACCTTCTATAAGTATGTCGTTAACATTGGAAGATGATTAAGCCCCAGTGCTGATGGGTATAATATGATCTTTCGTGAGTATGATGGCGGGCTCTTTTCTATAATAGCACAGACACCGATATCCACAGTTAGCTTCTATCCTTTATTTCTACCACTTGCTGTTTCTTAAAGGTGGTTATCACATTGTTAGTTTCGCTTTATCTTCAATCACCTAATGCCTTAATAAGTGCTTCTCTTGCATCAGCGTAGAACAGAACGCTGATTTTGACCGCCATATCGTCTGACAGTTCATTGAGCTGCCTTCGAGCAGAAATTGGGATGAGCAGGGTTATGGCACCTTTTTCAATTGCAAGTTCGGCAACATTTACTGCGTTGAATACTGGGTCAAGACCTCCACCAAGATTTAATCCGCCTACTGCTATCAACCCACCCTTTAGACTTTTGTTGAGGAGAGCACTACAAAACGCTAGCAATGCTGGTAGACCAAGTTGCGCTCCGCTTTTTGCGGTGTCGAAAGCGCGCAATTGAACTATGAACTCGTGGTGTCGAGGATCTCGGTCTCCCACAAGTTCTTTGGACCGGGTGATCAAGTTTTGCTCTCCGTATTTGATGCTCTCTCTAAAGGGTCCTGGTACTGGCACGTTGATGATCTTGACCCCTGCACCCGGTCCTGTATTCACATCAATACGATAGAGTCCAGCACTCTCATCAGGACCGCCTGGACTAATTGCCCAAACCTGTCCAGGTGGAAGTGGGTCTGCTCCAATAGAGTTATCGCTCTGTAGCTCAGGTGTAACAACAAATATCTCGACACCATCGTTTCCAATTTGATAGCTGAAGTGCGTATTTCTAAACTCTGCACTTCCAATACGCTTCTGTTGCTCTTTTACTCTGCGTCGGCACTCCATAGCTAATCGGACAGCCCACTCCAAATCTTCATCAGGGATGAACTGATTGCGATTCGGATACAGTAACTTCAACAAGCCATTTACTGTCCGGTTCACGGCAGTCGTATCTCGGCCACTTAAAGCACCACCGTAAGTGACTCTTCCTTGAATAGCTGCAAGGCGGCTGTCACCACGTAGTTGTGTCCAAATTTCAGAAAGAAAATCGCTGACCAAACCAAAGTGAGTGGTAAAAAGAGAAGCTTCTAGTTTGGGTACGTCCCATCCCGGTACATATGCATGAAGGCGATCCATAAAAGCGGTATCGTTACGCATTTCTGGCGGCATTGGTCCAAGAAGGTGTCCAATACGTTGCTGATGTTCTACATCAACTTCGAAGTTTCCAACCATGACCATACTTCCACTCGCACGAATACTCTCTCTACCTCTGCTGAACTCACCAGATTCCATGTACCCTTTCATGATGTTGATGCCATCCTTCTGATCAAAGGATATTCCTGACACCTCATCGAAGCATACAACATCGTACTGGCTGACAAGACCCCGCTGTCCAGTGCTGTTGTTGACGAACATGCGGGCGACCGTAGCTTTCCCTCCTGATACGAGATGTGAGTAGGGGGAAACCTGTTGAAAAAGGTGAGATTTACCTGTTCCACGCGGACCAAGTTCAACCATATTGTAGTTGCGTTCAACAAATGGAACCATACGTAGAAGAAGAACATCTTGTGCTCGTGCTGACAGACGGCTTGGTTCAAAGCCAACGCTGCGCAACAGAAAATGCTTCCAATCTTGAGTAGTAAAGCATTCTCGGCTTTGTGCTAGATCGTCAAGCATGCTGCGTTTGGATAATTGAATGGGGCGTAGTGAGCTTATCCCGAACGGTCGTCCAGACTTCTCCTGAGCAATAGCCGCATCATATTCGAGTTGGACCTCGGCATAGAACCCCCCTGTTAACATCCGCTCGTTTGAGGCAACCATCTCTGGCTCAACACGAACATCGCTAAGCCGTAGGCTCGGGAGCGTCACGAGATAGGAGTCTGTAGCGGCATCCAACCGTGCAGTGATCAGATCGATAAGCTTGACAGAACCTTGTTCTCGTGCCCGAGACTTGAATAGTTCCTCCTCACCAGAACGAACCGTTCGCTCACGCATCTGCCGCTCAACAACCTCAAGCCCTTCTGCAATTTCTTCCTCATCCGTACTGGCGCAGTATCTCCCAAGGAGAAATTCACCTACATACGTTGGTACTGGGTATTGACCTTTGAAGCGTTGAGCTAAATCTTTACGGACAATGTAGCCGTCGAACGCTTTGGCAGCTAGCCTGTCAAGTGTATCTAGCTCCACAGCTTTAGCCTCCTATTGTAGTCAGAAATTGTTTGATGACGGTTCCATCGTTGTTCAGCACAACGATCAGTGCAGCCTCACCCATCCGTTCTTCATCCAGGATAAGCACTGAAATGGTGCCATCTGCATTAGGGGACTTTGAAGCAGAAAGAAGTGATGTTGTTGAATCACCCGCTTTGGTTCGAATATCGACTTTCATACCCAAAGTAGCTCCAGCTACATTCATTGTACAACGTAGACCTCTCCAGATAATGTTCTCGATGTCAATAGGTTGATTGAGGGTACCAGCCTTTTGAGATACTGTAATTATGGGAACAATGCATTCTTGCGGGCTTAGCCCTCCATGTTCATATTCTTTTCCAGCCTCATAACAACGGATGCCAGGAGCCATAGCAATACGTACATTGTTGTCCCAATACCACAAGACTGTCTCCTGGTCAATATTCGCAGTCTCTTTGAGACGAGCACAGCGTCCCTTACGGATAAGGGTAAGATGCTCGGGTAAATCTGCCTTTGGTAATCCTCCTGGAAGGAGCAACCATCCATGGTCTGTGACAACCAGAACCTGCTTCCAGCCCCAGCCGAGCAACGTTTCAATTCGCCTTTCGAGAGCATGAATCTCTCCCTTGAGATGATGAGCAAATTTTAAACTATACCGATGCCCATAACTGTCAATGTCACCCATTTCGGTCCAGGCTCGTCCCGAAGGATCACCCAGTTCTTCACCCTTTAGCACCTGATAGCCACTTTGGGTGAGCAGCTTGCGCAGAACCTCCACCGTGACCTTCGATCCACTTGCTATAACCGTAGGTTCTAAGCCCTGGCTTGCTTTTCCCGACAGCATTGCAGCAACAGGAGATATAGCCGGTTTCGCTGTTGCAGTCACACTAGGTAGAGCTACCAAATGTGACTCAATCGAGCAAACCATGTCGTTGGTCTCAAGTGCCGCTGCTAGACGCCCACCAACATCATAGCGCAAACCGTCACAAAAAAGTATACAGACGCCGTTTTCTGTTTTTGAAAGATGCTCTACATGATAATTCTGAGATGGATGCCCAGAATAGACAACTTTCTGCATCGTTAACGCGGCATTTTCAAGCCAAGGGCGATATAAAGCAGTGATGACGGCTTTTATAGCAGCGACATCCTCGGCCTCTTCAACGTCTCCTAGTGCGTCAAGTACAGCAGCATCGGCCTTCCATCCCCATTCTGTGTAAGCGTTGCCGATGTCCGTCACTGTTGGTCCACCAAGCGTCCGTTCTGTTTCCTTTGCTAACGTCATGAGATGCTGGAGAGCAATTACTAACGGTGATCTTCCCAGCATGGTCCAAACCCAGGACCGCCGGAGCGCATGTTCCTTTTCTAGGTCGTTAATGACGGCACGCACTTCATGTGGGACCGCCTCTCGAAGTGCAGTAAGACTCTTTCTAAGTGTAAGTTCAGCCTCCTCGTTGTCCTGGGGCCACGATTCTGAGAAAGTAGTAAAGAGCGATGTCTGCTGGGGTTTAGCACGGCGGAGAAGCTCTGGTAGATGTGGATACGCCTGCGGACCTTCCTTAAAGCGATGCCAAACATTTTCCCATACGCCCTGATGCTCCCCAAAGAGAAGTATTGCAGTCATAACGCCATCGCTTACCGGATGAAAGCCATACTTTCTCTTACACAGCCCACAGAATGCTTCCCATTCTGCTGTACTACATCGCTTTGGATAACCAGCAGCATCATTTAACCAGAGCAGGAGATTACGTACTTCATCTGGATTGAGGAGGGCATCGAAAAATGGCGCACGCAGGGGTGACTCTTTCTTCAGACGGGCAATCGGCTCATCGGCTAACTTAAGGAGGGCACGTTGTAGAGCTTCTTTCGTCGCATGATCTGCACCTATCTCAATACCCAGACCACCCTCAGTAGACTGCATAAACCCAGCAACAGTCCAATCTCTACCATTCTTATGCGTCCAGAGCGTTCCTCGATATTGAAGCTCCGCAAGAGGTTGGAGCATCTTTGGCGTGTCCTCAATGGCTCGTATTTCTTGTTTACTAATACCAGGCAGGTAGATGACAGGTGTAACATCCTCGGGAAGTTGATACTCTGCCAGAGTATGTGCGATAACGCAGCGTAGCCAATATGCAGGTCCTGTCCACTCTTTCGGTTGGTATTGTCCAAGTGTCAAGAGAGGAAGACGATCTCGCAACAAAGGTAACAAGGCTTCCCATTGCCTATCTTTATCGGTCCACAATACGACAGCAGGAGGTGCCTGATCATTTTTGTTGTATTTGCCTGCTTGATGTATAGACTCTACCAATGATTCGAGGAATGTAATCTGACCATTCATACATATTTCCTAGGATAAATAACTGCAATCACTAATTTTCTGAAAAGTCCGCAATCTGCCTTGCTTCGCGCTTTTGAGCAAGTGTATAGTGAAGATCATTAAGACGCTCGCTACCATCAGGATTTGTACCGCGATCTTTATTCCAATTAATTGTAAACCGAGTTCGTAGTATTCCTGCTGTGACAAAGGGACGAATGTTTATACGCACCCCATCATTAATATCAGGATTCCAACCCATTGATTGTTCATGTAGTGGCTTCCAACGAACATAAATATCATAGGGAGGTTCACCATCTCTAATTGCGACTAACTTCTCTTGCAGTGTACAAGCAGCAATGTACCGAGCTTCTGCTCCGGAAACACCAGCATCTTGTTCTGCCCTCTGAGTCGTCATCCATGAACCTATATAGGTGTAGATCAGACGATCAAGGCAAGCTGCATCAAGTCGATGATAGCTGACAAGAGCAGCGAAACCATCTTTGAGCCCATCCCATATATGCCAGATAAAAGGTCGGTTATGAAACAGGCTACAGTGTTGTGTAAAGAAGCCTTCGCGCAACCACACGTCGAGATTTTTGCTTCCAAACCCCACATCTGCTAAAAGTCGATCTTGTTGAGAAGGTGACCAAGATTCGCCATAGGTGTGAGTAAGCAATGCTCGTTGTAACTCTGCCGCCTGTTCTTGTCCTGAGATAGGCGGTAGGCTAATGATGCCATCTTTGACAGAGTAGATATCGAGATCATTCATTTTTTGTTCAGGCCAACAGTAACCAAGTAAGCACGCGACTGATACCTGTAAAGGTTCGGTTGAGTTTACCAGAGTGCCATTAAACAGCCATTGCGTTGGATCGTTTGAGTAGGGCATGGGTAATGGTCCTGTAGCATCAGCGACTTTTTCCCAGTACTCTAAGTCAAATGGCACCTTGACGAGAGTTCCACTTGTCACGTATAGCTTCTGGTCAATACGACGTACTGCATTGTGAAACTGAGGAGACGAACAAAAGGCCCATATGGCGCATAAATGTTTAGCATCCTTTGGGATGATAGCAGCAACACCATTACGAAACATATCCCCTGAATATAGGGTTGCAGGCAATTTGTCCATTAAGCTAATCACAATACCTGCTTTTCCCCATGCTGGTCTTCCTTGGACTCTTGCATTTGGATTGTCTTTGTGAATAACGCCATTATTTGGCCAGTATAATATCTGTTCACGGCCGAGGTATAAACCAGATTGCGATATGGCGTTTTGAAGTTTCGCCCATGATTGTCCAAGTATTGGAATTTCCCAGAAGCAACGTCTGTATCTACCCCAGTCACCAACATGAAGACCAATATAAGAGCTAGCATAACTTTCTAATAAAATACCTTGCTTAGTTTCATTGAGAGAAAATCGAGCATCTGGATTACCGAGTTGAGAGACCTGCTCAACGAAGCGCAAAGGTATTTGAGTAAGCATAAGAGCTTTTTCTTGAACTGTTTTTAATGCAGATACGTCGATACCGGTTATTATTTCCTTTCCTGATGGAAATTGATTCGTGAGAATTAAGAATACGACTTTGACATTTTCACCAGTAATAGTCCCAAAAGCACCAGCTCCAAGATTGCTAAAATGCTTCCATGTTTGTTCGCGAAGTATACGAATCCGTAGTGCCTTAGATGATTGTAAAAAAAGCCAGTTTAGGGGAGTAACAATTGCATATGAGCCGTTGGGAGCAGTAAATGTTCGACAACGCTCAAGAAACACAGTAGCAAGTTCTGCTTTTGCTTCAGGATGGTAAACACTACAGAAGTCTTTTAATGTCTCATCTTGCTTACCCCTTGTTAGGTATGGCACATTCGTAGCCACAAGCGTGTAAGTACCTGCCAAAAGCTGCGCTGCACGTGTCACTCCTTCAACTATTGCACCAAATACAGAGGAAACAGGATCATCTTGTATATTTTCCTTCGCCAGTGCTTGCCTCAAAAGAGGTTCTGTTTGAGCATAGTCAGAAGAAAACATCCGATCTTGTAAAGAAACATCATTCGGGTTAATCAAGCTGCCAAGATCGGGTGCGTTGCGGAATAACTGATAGTGACGTTCGAGAGTCAAGCGCAGATTTACATCATCACCAGCAAATTTGGTCCATGTTTCCAATTGACCTGTCACTGCTATGCCAGAACAGGCAATGTTAGGTATTGGCAAATCGTGATAACCTCCAGCTTTCCACGCTGTAAAAGCTAATGAAAAGACTGCAATTTGGGTACAACGTGGATCCAATTCAAGTCCAAATATGTTATCGCGTAGGACTGCATCCACTGCCTGCGTTTCTGACAGCCCTTCCTCTTGCATACGCATTTGACGTAACATCTCGAAGGCCGAGACAAGGAAATGACCTGAGCCACAACATGGATCCATGACAGTTACTTTTGCGGCATGTTCAGGCCATCCAGGAAAGGTTCCAGCAGCAGGCGTACCATCATCTTGGAAGCGGAGATAATTGAAATGCCTTAACAGGGGACTTGTAGGATGACGTGCAGCCCACCATGCCCCCAAAGAATTTTCGAGGAGAAACTTTACCATGTAGTTCTCAGTAAAGAGTTGGGTAACAGGAGCTATATCTTCTCCACCAATCTTCCGCCCACTAGCATTTACTTCTTTTTTCTTCTTCGTTTGCCAAAATTGGTAAACCCAGCCGAGTGTATCATCGGCTAGAAAGATTATAGAGGGTAAGTCAGTAATAATTCGCTCAAGTTTATGCCGTCCCTCCGGAGATAACTGTACTTGTACAGAAGGATCATCTACGCGAAAAATACCAGGAAGCATTGCACTTGCATAACGTGCTGCAAGCTGCCATCCATCAGCTTCTCCCTCTTCTAGTGCCAGTTCGTTACATTCTTCTAACGTAACGGCAACACCATTAGGATGCATGAGCAAATTATTTTCTGCGAGGATGCGTGCAAAGAGCCTTCGATGCCATTGCTCATAAGCAACTTCTTCAATCAAGGATTGAAAACCCTTGTCAAGGCGGCCTTCTCCTAGCTGTCGCGCCTTTGCACGAAGAGCGTTACGTAAACGCCGCTGCTCTCTATTTAGTGATGTGAATGGCTCAGGAAGCATTACTGCAAGTGTGGTTAATGTTGAATGAGCCGCCTCCTCAGCCACTTCACGTGCCTTGATAATTGCTCGCTCAAGCATGCTTCGTAGTTCGTTTGATAACGATGACATTGATGTCTCCCTCGACATTAAATAATTACGGGATTCCCTGCTTCGATATGCACTAGTATTTCAGCACGAAGCGTTGCAAGATAACTATCCACCTCTTCAACCGATTTTAAGGTTGCTTGACGGGGATATATGCGAATCGACTCCGGTGACAGCAATCTCACTGCCTCTTCGCGTACTTTCTTTACACGTCCTGCTGGTGCCGCTATTTTATCCTCCCAGCTAGCAATGGAGGTAGTGTCAAGCATTGCTAGTAAATCGTCATCAGTCCCAATATGAAGTTGTGGTACCGAACCAAGAGCGTTTTGATTGAGAATATGTTGGCGATCCGTCTCTGGCAGACGCTGCCATTCCTGTGAAGCATCAAGCGTTTTCACCTCCCGGTCCTGAACTTCAATCAGTCGTGAGCGTGCCTCTAGCAACTGTGTACGTAATGCTGTCGCTACTCTGTTAATTAATGGCGGTATCGGGTCAGGATCGTCCAATAAAGTGCGAGAATCCAGAATAGCTCTTACCTGTGGCTCAACCTCACTGAACACCGAGAGGTTACCGGCATGAACAAGCAAGCGCTGCAATATGTGCCAGCGAGGTAGACGTTGCAATCTTTTTTCACTTGCCTGTTTCCAGGCGGTGAAACTGTGAAGAAGTTTCTCACGTTGTTCATATACCGCGACTAATTGTTCGTTACGGCCCAACGACTGTAACTGTTCAATGGCATCTACAGAAGGTTGCTCAGGTAGGGGAGGATTTCCGCCTGCGGTAACAGCGAGTTCAACCATTCGGTTCAATACCTTTATTGTAGCTTCTGCTTCTTCGCTGGGCTTACTCGTAAGTCCCATGTTCGTAATCAATGCTCGAACACCGATACGTTGACTACTACTAACCGTCACACCTTCGCTGTAGAAATCGGTAATGCCTGTCTGTTGCCCTGTTATCTGCTTAGCCCCTACTGCTTGACTGTTTCTACTTGCACGCACAAATCCACCAGCGACAAGACAAAGCAAGGCTCCATCAACAGCGTCCTGGGGCCAACCATAGCCCGCACCCATAAAGTGCTTACGTATCTCACTCCCTTTTTTGCCAGAACTACCGATGAATGTGCGAATCTCCTGGCAAGCTGGATGCTTATCTACATCACCGTTGTAACCGATGACAGATAAAGCATCTGTAGCTCCCTGACCTACTCTAGTAATGACAGTGTTCCAACCTGGGTGATCAACGTCCTTAAATTTGGGGAAGAGCCGCTCCAAGGCAGCCTCAATAGCCGACTTTACTGAAGCTTGTAACGTTCCCAGAGCAAGATCATTGCCACCGCCCTGGTACACATGAGCGTTGTTCACAATTCCAGCAATCAATGCATCTCGTTTGGCCTGCTCCGTCTGACGCTTCGACTCCATTGCACTCTTTGCTTCAACACCCTCTGGTGTTGTTGGTGTTGGGCGAGAAGTCAGGGACTCTTGTGAAGCAGCATAGCTAGCCAATGCGTCCTTGAGCACATCACTATCTTGCTGAGGGAGAAATACAAAGACAATTGGACTATCAACACCTGCTACCTGCGCATCGTCACGCACTGTCTTTTCGGTTACTGTCCATGCATCTCGAATCCATATCGGTACCGTGCTAGTATTGGTAGGAGGAGAATTCAACCCAAAGTGTGTCTCATATTTACGGGGGGTCTTGCTGAATCCTTGTGTAAGGGTAATACCTTTCAATGCTGTTGTAGTAGCACTTTGTAACACAGTTGTGCGGTCACTTGCAATACGGCTGTCATCTGCACGGATGCGAGTACGGCGACGCTGATAGTCCATTTCCCATTCTGCACTCTCACGCGTTTGAAGGCGATATTCATCCCCAACCTGCATCAATGTGCCAGCATCTACAAGACTGTGCAAAAGCTGCGGAATGTTTTGGCGAAGTGTAGCATTGGCAGTTACATCTGTTACATCCTCCACAAGAAGGTCAGCTAATGCAGCAATATTTGCATGAATACCTGTAGCAGCAACGCCATCAACGGGAAGTTTCCCGATAAGAAAGATTGCTGAGCAGAGGCGTGACCGCATCTTTCCATCCGAGGTGCCATCATCAAGTTTTTCAATTGTTGTAGCTACATCTCGTAGTAACATGCTACTTTGAAGCATATCTGCTTTCAAGTGATGGAAAATCACATCGCCAGTGACAACCGTGCCAAGAGGACGATCTGCGACCTCTTTAATTGCGTCGTGTACTATGCGAAGCTGGGTACGTAGTTGTCCTGCTGTACCAAGGCTATCAACATTTCGTAGAACACTTTCCCAAAAGCGGCTCCTCACAGGAAGCAATGGATAATCGGGAATGAGTTTTGTTCCATCATCAGACCTTGGACCAATCTTCGTTCCAGCTAACTGACGATTAATCTCTCCACTAGCAGTGTGAAGCACTTCTTGTAACATCGCTGTTTTTGTGGAATCTTTTCGTAGGACTACTTCCCGCACCACGCGTTCAACATCAGTATCGGTGAGCGTCACCCTTACTGTGAAACGGCCTTGAAGCTTTTGTAACTGAGGAGTTGCCTGAATAGCCGCTTGTCCTGTTGCGACGAACAACAGACGACTACCGAAGCGTGAAGAACATGCCTCGACAACATTCTGTACCTGGCTCGTGCGTAAAGAGTCTTCGCCGATGAATTGTTGCAGTTCGTCAAATATAAGGAGTGTACATGGCAGCTTTCCAAGGGCGGTTGAATGCAACTCAAGTACGTCCTCCATTGCACGAAAGAGGTCCTCGTCAGAGATATCGTCTCTATTTGGATATTGTGCCCTCAGCAAACTACGAGCCTCAGCAGCACTTGTGGCAAATCCAGGAAATATCTCAAGAAGACTTTGTGCTAGTACAGGAGAGACGTACATATTGTTCAGCTCTTTTGCAAAATCACGTCCACCCCTTTCAATACTCGCTTTTACATCTTTGTAGTAACCATTCTGCATAAGCCATAAAACGAAACGTGCGGGCGCATATTGTTCAGGAAGTCCAGCACTACGGAACAGAATGCTAAGAAAGGCTAAACGAATGCTTTTTCCACCACCAGACCCAAGCGTTCCCGCAGCAGACCATAAGCCACCTTCACGTCTTCCAGCAGTCGTAAGTTCTTTAAAAGAGTCTGCAATCTCAGTTGGAAGCTTTGTCAGACCACGTGCACTCACTCCATCAGGAAATTGTGGGTCACGCCAGAGATATTCGAGAACTCGTACAAAGTGGGATTTACCGCTACCATAGAAACCACTCACCCAAACGGCTGGCTGTTCTGCTCTACTTAAATTATCAAGGTAGGTAGAAAGAACAAGAGCTAAGCCACGTTGATATTCGCCCTCACAGACAAAGTGCTCAAGTTCATACCGTAAAACATTCCACTCTTCGGGAGTTCGTGGATCAATAACCTTTGCAACACCATTGTTCGGAATCGTATAGGTCGTGGGATCAACGAGGAAAACGTCGCGGTTCTTTATCATGTAGTTAATTTCCATCTATCCCAGTAATGGGCACGGCGAGATAGTTCCAGCCATCGCGTGCATCTAAGAAACGATAATTTGAACCATTATGTTGACCGGGGAAAAATACAAGTAACCTGCCACGAATCGATGGAGTCACCGTTTCGAAAACGGCAGATGCATACGTCAATCCAAAGAGCGATGCAAGTCCAGAGACTGCCACCACCGTATTCGCATCGACATGAGGTGCTGTAAGTGTCTCAACAATCTGTTGAGATGTAGTACTTGCAAAATCTTGTAAGGCAAGCTCCATATCTTCTGGCTGCTCAAAATACGCTTCATGATATTCGTGTTGCGCCATCCAATTGGCAAACAGGTCTGTCAGATCAAGATGTATCCATGAATGGTCAGCATCTCTCGTTGCCGTCTCAAATTCTGGTAATCGAAGACGTAAACGACGTTCCTGTGTTGGCTCATAGATAGCAAACCAGACCTTTTGTGCTCCTGCCAGAGTCCTGTCCCATGGGAGTTGTAAGAAACGCTCATACGCTTTAAGTAATCCCTCAATCTCGTTCATGGATTATAACCCTTCTTCACTTCCTCAACAAATACCGAAAGCTGATCTCAGTCACATTTCCCATATGACGATACTCGAGCCATCCACGTTGTGACGCCACGAAGGCTTGCTCGTGCAGAATATGGATAGGTGTGTCTAATAAGCGGCACCAAAGTGTATGAAAGAGTTCTTCGCCCCGTACACCAGAAAGATAACCAAATAGAAGAGCATATGCGAGTGATACCGGACGACTCTCCACTTTTACACGCACTTTGTGTAACTTCCCGCTTAATAGACCCGATTGCTGCCATGATGAAATTATATTTTGTCCAGTACTTCTAAGCGTCTTTGGA
>JAABUX010007509.1_pt1 | contig 12781 bp, 10 predicted proteins | sample 5561851 | NCBI WGS metagenome assembly JAABUX01 (sample SAMN10711883, study PRJNA513361) | rock metagenome | isolation source: Antarctica rocks | place: Antarctica: Victoria Land, Richard Nunatak red sandstone | collected 2016-01-03 | reverse complement strand
CGGTCGTCGGATCATAGAACTCCGCCGTGGCAAGGGTTGTACCGGCTGCGTTGACCCCACCGACAATCAGGACGCGACCGCTGGCTAAGACCGTCGCCGTATAGTTGTAGCGTGCTGTGGTCATGGTGGCGGTAGCGGTCCAGCGGCCCGTGCGCACGTCGTAGAGCTCGGCGCTGCGCAGCACAGGCCCAGGCCCAGCCGTGCCGCTGGCACCGCCCGCGACCAGCACGCGCCCGGTGGGCAACAGCACGGCCGTCACACCAGCACGAGCGCGACGCATAGGTGCGCCTGTCGCCCACCGGCCTGTGCGCGGGTCGTACACCTCCACGCCGGAGAGAATCGCGCCCGAGGCAGCCACCCCGCCCATGACGAGCACGCGGCCGGTGGGCAGCAGGATATCGGTGTGATAGACACGCGCTGTCCTCATGCTGGTGGCGGGGGACCAGGCGCCTAACATACTCGGGCTCACGGCCAGGACATGCAACTCGTTGACGCTTAGGACGAACAGCGTAACGAGCACCAGGAACCAACGATGGGCAAAGACAAAGCCGTGCGGTAGTTGTGGCGTCGCGTTGCATGGGTATATCCGGTTGTTCATAGGCGACATCGGTCTCAGCCAAGGTATGGTTGTACGCATCTAGGCGTGCCCCGTGGCGAAGCGGGAGGACCGCATCTCAAAGGTTTGGAGATAGATACTCATACTGTCCCTTCCACATACCTTGCCATAATACGAAATCGTAGGGGTGTCCGTTCCATTTTACATGTCAATAGTGTACGTTGTCATAGACAATGAGGTTCGTGCCACAAAGGATGAGGCGGCGTGCCATAAAGAGTGAGGCACGGCGTCGCCGCGCGCCGTCCACCACAGATAGCGGCACGTCGATCGTTGGCCACGCCGTGATCGCTGGCCTCACCCTCTGTGGCACAACCGACCCTTGGCCTCACCCGCTGTGGCACGCAGCCTCATCCGCTGTGACAAAACGAGGCGATGCCACGCTCAGCCCGCCTCATCCGCTGTGACAACGTACACCGAGCGCCGCGCCCCCGCTCCGGCAACCGACACGCCTGCCTCTTTGGGAACTCGGCGCGTCGGGTACGACGCGCTAGTGCGCAGCGGCGCCGTTGGGCGTCGTCTGAACGATGAGGCGTGCCATCGGGCCGGCGGCAGCGAGCACGGCTGCACGGGTCGGATACGGCACAGGGACCGAGAGCCGTCCAAACAGGCCCGCGTCGCTCATGGCCTTATACGCGTCACGCACCGTGCGGAAGAGATCGGTTTCGAAGGCCTTGTCCGCTGGCGGCATCTCGTGCGGCACCCCTTCAAGGATGAGCACGGCGCGGGCGAGCGCGCGATTCTCGGCATGTACACTCGCGGTTTGACAGGCATAGGTGGCCAGGTGTGGTTGCCCGAGTTCCGCGAACTGCCGCGCCGCTGCCGTAAACGCGCCGACGTAGAGCACGGTGTCCTGCTCCTTGGCCTGCAGCCCCGGGGTGCTCTCCCCTGGAGGTACGGGTAAGGTAAAGGTGTCCGTGAGGCTGCGGCCGCCCCGCGACTCCCAGAAGTCGGTCTGTGCGAGGAACGCGGCCACGGACGCCTGCTCGATTGGGATGTGCAGAGGGTGCAGCCGTGGCTGGATCTTGCCGGTGAGGTTGGCGGTGACCACGGCCACGCCAAAGCGTTCCAGGGTCACCAACACATTGAGGATGTCCTGGATCGTGGCGGCAGTGCCGCTGATCGCGCGCGCTGGGGCGGCGGAAACGCGGCTGGGGACCGCCGTGAGCATGAGTCCGGCGCCCAGTCCAAGGAGCTGCACGCGGTTCAGGTGCGTGTGCGGGCGCCTGGCCGGCATGGTCGTGGCGACGGGTACATCGTGAGTCTGGCTGTGGCATGTCATCTCGTTCTCCTCCATAGCTATCCACATAAGCAAGCGGGCTGAAACACCAACGGTCTGCGCTGGAGTTGCACCTCGATCTTGGCGAAGGCATTGAAGCAACACTAGCGCAGCACGTCGACGGTGGCCCTCATGCCCAGGTCGTCGTTAAGGGCACAGTAGACGGTGAAGTGGCCGGCCTTGACAAATTGCACCTTATAGGACGTGGCGTAGTTTGGCCCGTACTGTTGCGCCCTGCCCAGCAGGCCCGACGCCAATGGGGTCCCGTCGAAGCGCGCTGGGCTACTCTGCGTTTGCACAGTCGGATCGCTTTCCTGCGCTGAGTCGAACGTGACGGTATGCGTGTTGATGGGGTCGCGGTTGGTGAAGGTGACTATGTCGCCGACATGCACCACAATGTGCACGGGGAAGAACCGGTTCACGCTCACGTGACCGTTCCCCATACCCAGCGTGACCTGGTGGTTGTTCGACTCGTGCGTCGCGCGCGCGGCCAGGGCGCGGCCCTCGGCCATAGACGCGGCCACCTGTTGGGCTGCCGCGGCATCGACCTGCGCCTGGGTGAGCGGATAGGGCGTGCCGGCTGGCCGCACATGGATGCGGCCCGTGAGGCTGTGGTAGAGCATGTCCACGTAGGTAAAAGAGCCCGGCTTCACGAACGTCAGCATGTACGTGGGCGTGGTTGAGTCGACGTAGTAGGAACGCGGTCGCGCGGTCATCGGGCCAGAGCTGGTGTAGGAGACACCATCATAGTGCGGGCCACCCGTCTCGGGCACCACACCCGGCGAGTACGGCGGGGGTTCCACGCCGCGCTGCTCGAATGTCACGGTGTGCATTTGCATTGAGCGCGACGTCCAAACGACGGTGTCTCCGACGTCGATGTACAGGTCGCCTAGCAGGTAGCCCATCACCATGATCGCGTGGTCCAGACTGTCCGTACCGATACCGACGTGCCAGGTACGCGCGCCATTGGCGTGGGCCGCCTGTCGTGCTTGGCGGTTTGGGGCGGCCAGCGCACCGCCCTGCGTGGCGCTCAGCAGTAGGAGCACGGCTCCCACCCCGAGGAGCTGTGGCCGGTGCAGGTGGGCGTGCCGGCAGCTGGCCGGCAAGGTCGGGGCGACTGGCGCATCGTGCGTCTGGTTGAGGCGTTCCATCTCATTCTTCTCCCTCATGCTTCTCCCTCATGCTTCTCCGTTGCAATCCTCTTCACGCAGCCGGCCGGTACACCACCAGTCTGCGCCGGAGAGGCCGCCGGTGCCAGGAACACGCACCGGCACAGTCACCGGCACACTTGCGCGGAAGGGCGGCAGCAGCGTGTGCTATGATGGTGCCAACCGCGATCCTCTTCTGGGACGAGGCAACGAGCGGTGGCGGCAGTCCGTCCAGGGATAGAGAGCATGGAGACGGGAGCGGTGCATCCGCCGCGTCCTTCCTTCGGTGCGCTGGTCAAGCGGCACCGCGAAGGCGCGCGGCTCACCCAGGAAGAGCTGGCTGAGCGGGCCGCGGTGAGTGTGCGTGGCCTGCGCTACCTCGAGCAGGACCAGCGGCGACCGTACCGGGAGACCGTGCAACGGCTGGCCGAGGCGCTGGCCCTCACCCCCGAGGATCGTGCTGCCTTGCACGCGTCAGCGGACCAAGCCACGCCGTGGCAGGGACTGCCTGCTCCGCGAACTGAGCAGGCATCCACCGCCGTCCCACGCCAGATAGGCGCCAGCACAGTGCTCGATCCAGATGGACCTCACCCTGCGCTGCCCCACCCGATAACGCCACTCGCCCACCACAATCTGCCGGCGCAACTGACTCGCTTCATCGGGCGCGAGCAGGAGCTGGTTGAGGTGCAACAGCTGCTGGCAGAGACGCGCTTGCTGACGCTGACCGGGACCGGGGGCGTGGGTAAGACCCGCCTGGCGCTACAGGTGGCCGCTGCCGCGCTCGACCGCTACCCCCAGGGCGTGTGGCTGGTGGAACTGGCGCCTCTGGCCGACCCCACCCTCGTGCCCGGCGCGGCGCTGGCGGCGCTGCGGGTGCAGGAGCAACCGGACCGCCCGGCACTGGAGACGCTGCTGGAGGCCCTGCGCATGCGTCAACTGCTGCTGGTGCTGGATAACTGCGAACACCTGCGCGACGCCTGCGCCCACCTAAGCGCGGCGCTGCTGCGAGGCTGCCCGCAGTTACAGATCGTGGCCACCAGCCGCCAGCCGCTTGGGCTGGGGGGTGAGCAGTGCTGGCGGGCCCCCTCTCTTTCTGTTCCGGCGCCGGAACAGTTCGCGTCCCTGACCTCGGTCGCTCGGTGTGAGGCCGTGCAATTATTCCTGGAGCGGGCCCGGGCTGTGCAGCCACAGTTCGCGCTCACCTCCAGCAACGTGCAGTCGGTGGCCGGGGTCTGCGCGCGCCTGGACGGCATCCCACTGGCGCTGGAGTTGGCGGCGGCCCGCCTCGGCGCCCTTGGGCTGGCGGAACTGGCCACCCACCTCGACCAGCGATTCCGGCTGCTGACTGGGGGCAGCCGCACCGCCTTGCCTCGCCAGCAGACGCTGCAGGCGACGGTGGAGTGGAGCTACAGTCTGCTCACGCCACAGGAGCAACTGCTCTTCGCCCGGCTCTCCGTCTTCACCGGCGGGTTCACGCTGGAAGGGGCGGAGGCGGTCGGCGCCGGCGGGACTATCACTACGGATGAGGTGCTGGATCTGCTGGCGCGGTTGGTAGACAAATCGCTGGTGATCGCCGATGAAACGGGCGCGGGCAGCACGCACTATCGGCTGCTGGAGATGCTGCGGCAGTATGGTTGGGAGCGTCTTCTGGCTGGTCGTGAGACGGCGTCGGCGCTACGCCGGCACGCCAACTATTATCTGGCGCTGGCGGAGCGCGCCGAGCAGGGGCTCATCGGGCCTGACCAACTGCGCTGGCTCGACGGGCTGGAGCGCGAGCACGACAACCTGCGCGCCGCGCTGGCCTGGAGTCTTGGTGGGGGCGAACACCGGGATAAGGACGTGGCCGCGCAGGCAGTGGAGACCGGCATGCGCCTGGCCGGAGCACTCTTCTGGTTCTGGTTCTACCGCGATCACCACCAAGAGGCGCTGATGTGGCTGGAGCGGGCGCTGGCACCGGGTGCTGTCGCCCCGGCGGCCGTGCGGGCAAAGGCCCTCTATGGCGCCGGCGTCTTCACCCTTCATGTGAACGACGACGCCCGCTCACGGATGCTGCTCTCCGAAAGCGTCGCATTGACCCGAGAGGCCGGCGACAGCGGGCAGTGTGTACTGGCGCTCTGCGGGCTCGGGTTCACCATGTGCCACTGCGGGCAGGACGAGCAGGCAGTAGCGCTCCTGGAGGAGAGTGTTGCGCTGGCTCGTGCGGTAGGCGAGCCCTGGCCGCTCGCCATTGCGTTGCTCCATTGGCTCTTGAGGATCCTCTCCGGCGAGGTCATTGAGCGCGCCGAGGAGCGCGCCCGGGCCTGGGCTGCGGGCGCGGAGAGCCTGCACCTCTTCCAGGCCGTGGGGGATCCGATGGGCGTCGCCATGGTGCAGATGTTCCTTGGGCAGATAGCGCTGTATGAAGGCGACTACGAGCGTGCCAGGGTCGCGTTCATCGCGTGTCTGCCCATGATCCGTGCGCTGGGCTGGCGGTCGTCGGTCGCCGATGGACTGGTCAGGCTGGCGAATGTGGCCCGCGCACAGGGCGACTATGCGGAAGCCACTGCGCTTTACGCGGAGGCGCTGACCCTCTATCGCCAGGTCGGGGATCACCTGTCGCCTGTCATCGCCTCGGTGCTCTCCCGTCTGGCCGCCATTGCCGTGGAGCAGGGTGAGTGGACGGTGGCACAGACCCAGGTGGCCGAGAGCCTGGTCATTGCGCGGGATATAGGCCAGGTCGGAACTTCTGAGGGCACGGGCGCACTGGAGGCGCAGGCAGCCTTGGCGACGGGCCGGATAGGAACTCCTGAGCTCGCGGTCGCACTCGATGTGGTGGCGGCGCTGGCGGCGGTCCAGGGCGCGCCAGGTCGGGCTGTGCGGTTAGCCGGGGCCGCCGCCTCCCTGCGCGCCCACAGCAACCGGCCGCCGGCGGCGTCCGAGCAGGCCACCCTGGAGCGCATCCTGGCCCCTGGCGGGCGGCCACTCAGCGCAGACGAGCAGGCCACGGCCTGGGTCGAGGGGCAAGCCATGACGAGAGAGCAGGCCATCGCCTACGCTCTCGATGCGCCGCCGTCCACGCACCGCACACCTCGCGCAAAGAGTAGCTGCTCATGACGCTCCGGTAACCAGGTGCAACCGCACTGGGAGGCGCAGATCGCCCCGCTCTGGACGGTGCGGTTACGAGCGCAACGGCACGGCAAAGCCGATACCTCGTGGCGCTGTGACGAGATCTATATCAAGGTGCATGGCCAGTAGTGTCACCTGTATCGGGCCATAGACCGGGACGGGAACCTGGAGGACTCGATGCTGAGCGAAAAGCGCGACATTGATGCAGCCAGGCGCTTCTTCCCCCAGGCGCGCACGGCAGCCGGCCATGCACCAGAGAAAGTGACGACGGACGGGCACGATGCGTACTTCAGTGCCATGCGGGAGACTGAGGGCCTCCTCAGTTGGGTGGGCACGTTGGCTGTATGAGTTATTCAGGAGCGGGTCCTTCGACCGGGGGTTCTGTCACCGCTGCAATCCGTTGTCCTGCCATTTAGTCCGTCCGTGAGTCTTTAACGCTGCTCGACTATGATGGGAACGGCCCGAGACTGGGATAGCGCCCACTGACCCCGCAGGAGGAAAGCGTCCACCGTCTGATCCAATTGGAGCGTTAGCTAGCGTCGGCAGGTACCAGCTACAACTACATGGCATGTGATATGCGCCCCCAGCGTACGCCTCTCAACGGCCCACGGCAGCGGGAGATGCCGCCCCCAAGGGTAACCGGCATCCCCACCTACCCAATGTATGGCTATGCACCTGCTGTGGTGCCCGCCGGACTCTACCAGCGGCCGATGGTCTCACGCAGCTGCCGGTCGCTCCACTTGGCGTAGATGCGCGTGGTCTCCAGCTTGCTGTGCCCCAGGTGCCGCGCGGTGGCCTCCAGGTCGTGCGTCTCCGCATAGAGGCGCGTCCCCGCCGCGTGCCGCAGCGCATGCACCCCCTTCGCCGTCACCCCCGCCGACGCGCACAGCAGCTGCATGTGGCGCCAGGCACTCCCTGCGGTCCTGTAGGCCAGCACCCCGCCATCCTCCCGCCGGGCCAACGCCTGGAGCGCCTGCCGGAGCGACGCACTCAGCGCCACCACCCGCTGCTTGCCGCCCTTCCCCCGCCGCACCAGCACCCGGTCGGCCGGGTCGGTGGTGGCATGGAGCAGGGCGGCCGCCTCGTCGTCGGCGTACGGCATCCGCTTTTCCCAGGCCGGGGTGGCATCGCGCGGCGCATGGCAGGCGACGAAGGGGTCGCAGCCCACCGCACGGCACCAGCGCAGCCCGGCGTACAGGCCACGCGCGGCGGCGATGCGCGCCTGGATGGTGGAGGGAGCGAGGCCGCGACGCTCCAGCTGCCGGAGGTACATGGTGGCAGCGTCGGGGTCAGGTCGTAGGAGGTCCTGCCACGCCCAGGCCACCAGGAGCAGGCGGATGCCGCCGCGATAGCTCCGCACCGTTGCGGGCGAGACGGCCGCCCCGGCGGGGCTGAAGGAGCGGAGCTATGCCTCGGTCAGGCTCCAGAGGGTAGCGGCATCATGGTCGTGGGCGGCCTGCATGGCGGTGCGGCGGCGCTCCGCTGGGGCGAGGCGGAGCCAGGCGAGGGCACCATCGTCGCCGGGACCGAGGTAAGGGACGAGTGCGGTAGCGGGGAGAGCGGACATTGGTGGACCCTTCTGCGGTGTGGGGTGGACCATGGCCGAGGATGGGCATGGTAGCGGCAGCATAGGGCGCAGGTGCCTGGCCAACAGCACGGTTGTCCACGCGACCTGTCCGGTAGTGACCGCATGCGTATACACGGGGACCACTGCTCAAATCCTGCCAATCCCTGGACGCAAGGAGGGACCTTGTCGCCTCCTCAGGCACGACATGCGCCGTTACCTTTCACGGCTGCAGTAAGGTGACATGTTGGTGTCACCGTCACAAGGTGGCATCCAGACGTCCGCTGAGTCGGTCAGCATAGTTAGCCCGGCGAGAACGGTGAGCACGCCACATCCGGATCCGTCGTGGCCATTCCCAGCTGTCGCTGCGGCGCGAGGCCACACCAGAGGCTTCCGAGCGATATGCTGGCGTGGGAGCTGAGGGAACCGCAGCTGCCGCGTCGGCCCCGGACTTCGGGCGCTCCGCCAGGGTGATCCGCGACCCTGAGCTCCTACTGAAAACAGTGCATTCCTCGGATGGACACCCACTTTGCCACCGCAGCAAATGCACCGCCCCCTGCACGTGCCGCCGCTAGAGTGACGGACGGCGGAACGGAGAGATCTGGCTCAGCCGCTGCATACCTGCCCGGATAGCGCCCCACAAGCCCGCCGGCGCGACGACAACGATCAGGACAAGTGCACCGCCGGTGATCAGCGTGCTCCAACTTTCATAGTCCTGGAATCGCTGTTGCAGCGCGAAGATCACCACCGCGCCAATTACTGGCCCCTCCATCGTCGACAGCCCTCCCGTCACGGCCATACTGATCATGGTGATTGTCCAGGTGAGGCTGAACGCCGATACAGGTTCGATGCTGATCTGCTGGATGGCGATCAGCGCACCGGCCAGGCCCACGAAGCATGCGCTCAAGACAAAGGAGCCAAGCTTGACCGTCAAGCCGTGCACACCCAGCTCGGCTGCCGCATCCTCGTTGTCGCGGATAGCCATCAGCCGCAGCCCAAAGCGGCTTTGGTCCACCATGGCGACGTACAGGATCGTCAGGATCATCAGCCCTGCTGCCAGGTAGTACTGCGCGACGCCATCGAGCATGGCACGATCCGGCAGGTTGAGCCCGCTGGTCGCTCCCGAGTAGGACCAGTTGACCATCCAGGCCTGCGCTGCCAGCGCGACGCCCAGTGATCCGACGGCGAAATAGTGACCGCGTAGGCGAAAGAGCAGCAGCCCGGTCAGCGCTGCGATGGCGCCGGCGCACAGGCCGCTCAGCACGATGGCCACGGCAAGCGGCACCATCGTGTGGATGAGCAGCAGACCCCCGGCGTAGGAGCCCACGCCCACGAACATGCCGTGGCCGAGGGAAAACTGACCCCCGTACCCGCCGACCAGGTTCCAGGCGTGCGCAAGTGTTATGTAGGTGAAGAGCGAAAACGCGAGCACGAGGTCGTATGGACTCAGGTACAGGGGGCCTGCGAGGACAAGGAGCAGCGCCAGGGCCACCCCCAGCACATGCGCCAGGCGCCGCGCCTGGCGTGGGTAGCGTACTGGTGGACGGGGAAACGAGCGCAGCACCATAGCGTCATCCCGCCCTGGCGCCGAGCAAGCCCCGGGGTCGCACCACCAGGATCAGCACCAGCAGCGAAAACACGATCAGGTCGCGGTACTGCGGTCCCACCCAGACCGCGCCATACTCTTCGGCCAGCCCCACGACGAGGCCGCCGAGGAACGAGCCCCACACGGAGCCCATGCCGCCGAGGACGATCACTGTGAAACCGCGGAGCAACCACCCCGCTCCGCTGGTCGGGGTGATGCTGAAGGCCAGCGCGATCAGCACCCCCCCAACGGACGAGAGGGCAGCGGCCAGGCCGAAGGTGGTGGCATAGACATGGCGCACATCGACGCCGAGCGTGGCGGCGGCGATCGGGTCCTCGGCTGCGGCACGCAGCGCCTTGCCGAAGCGCAGGCGCGTCAGGCCAAGGTGGGTGAGGGCGACCAACGCCAGCCCCATGGCGAAGGCCAGCACGACGATCGTCCGTACCCTGTCACCCAGGATGCTGACACTCGTCAGGGCGTAGGCGGCGTTCAGGGACTGCGGGTTGCCGCCAAAGGCCAGCTGCAAGGCGGTCTGCGCCATGACGGAGAGGCCAAAGGTGGCCACCGGCAGCGCTTCGGGGCGGCCGGTGACCACGCGGTTCAGGATCACCCGCTGGATAGGGTAGGCCAGCAGGAACATGGCCGGAGCCACGACCAGCAGGGAGAGGAGGGGATCCAGCCCGCTATGCCCGGTCAGCAGGTAGGCCAGGTAGGCTGCCCCCATGAGCAGCTCCCCATGTGCGAGGTTGACGAGCCGCATGACGCCGTACACCAGGGTCAGCCCGAGGGCGACGCAGGCGTAGAGCCCGCCCAGCAAGAGGCCGTCGATCAGGTGATTCACGGGGGCTTCTCCTGTCCTCTCGATGTCACCGGCGCACCCGCTCAACCAGCAGCGGTCCTGGGGCATGACGGGCGAAATGCCCGTCATGCCCCAGGATCCTTCCGTTTGCGCGCTAGCCGGCCATGCTACTGTAGGCCCGGCGCCGGCGCTTCAATCTGGATCGCAGCCTTGCCTGTGGGGAAGACCTGTACCGCGCTCGTGCCCTGCCATTGGTCCATCACCTGAGGCAGCGAGTCGAAATGGTTCGGGGCGAAGGCGAGTGGGCCGAGAGGATAGGTCTTGTGGGTCCGGGCGAGAGCGGCGTTGATCGCCACGGGGTCGGTTGATTGCGCCGCGACCACGGCGTCAAAGAGCACCCGTGCTATGGAGTATGCCGTGACGATGGTCGACAGATCCGGGGTAATGCCGCCAAGCTGCTTCGCGTAGCGCGCCACGAAGCGCTGCGTCTGCGGATACCCCACGGAGGCCGACCACCAATTCCCGGCCAGGGTGCCTTCGGCGAGTGTGCCGAGAGCCTGGCGAAACCCTCCCGCGTCCCCACACTTTTCACAGAACACGGCCACCGGCCGGTAGCCGAGCGCCTTCATCTGTTTCCACAGGGTGATCGCGTCCGGTGGGGTCATCTGCGCGATCATCACCTGCGCGTTGGCCGCCTGCGCCGCCGCGATCTGGCTGGAGAAGTCGGTGGTGCCGGGGGCGAACGAGGCGTGATAGACGATCTTGTAGCCAAACGCCGGCGCCCGCTGCGCAAAGATCTGGCCCTCGACGATCCCATCCTGTTCGGTATCGGTGAACAGCGCGACGCGCCGGTTGGTCTTGACGAGGTTTGCGGTCTGGTATTGCACATCGCCAAACCGAACCTCATCGGTGAATAGGTCCCACGCGTACTGCCACCCGGAGGGTCGACCGCCGAGCCATGCGTGAACCGGCACGAATGAGGTCACCAACGGACGCTTGAGCTGATCCGCGACAACCGAGAGGGGATTGTTGAGCGGCGGGGTAGCGGCGCCAAGGAGCGCGATTGCGTTGTCCCTGAGGATCAGGGTGCGGGCCTGCGCGCTCGCCGTGTTGGGGTCGCTCTGATTGTCGAGCAGGTGGAGCGCGACCATGCGCTTGCTCCCGCCGAGGCTCAAGCCACCTTCGCTGTTCACATCATCCACGGCTAGCTGGTACCCCTGCTTGATCAGGGGACCGAATACCCCGAGGGGACCCGTCATCGGCAGACTGGCGCCGACCACAATCGGGCCGGCATCGCGCGGACTGGCCCCGCGCGCCACCTCCATGCCGGGAACCAGGGTCAACGCGAGCGCTCCGCACATCACAGCGGTCCGCGCCAGGCGCGGTCGCGGGATCAGCCGGCTGGTTTGCAGTGTCTTCAGTACTGGGTTCATGGCTGGTTTCTCCTTGCCTGTTCTGTTGCGTCCACGTCATCTGCGGGACCAAAATAGGCCGCGCGTAGCGTGGGTTGGTGCTGCAGGTCGGCGGGCGACCCACTGAATGAGACCTGTCCCCGCTCGAGCACGTAGACGCGATCCGCCAGAGCCAGGGAACGATAGACGTTCTGTTCGATCACGATCGCGCTCACGCCCCACGCGCGGAGCTGGCCGATCGCCTCGTAGATGCGATCGATGGCCTGGGGCGCCAGCCCGAGCGAGAGCTCATCGAAGATAATGAGGCGCGGGTCCGCCATCAGGGCTCGCCCAATCGCCATTATCTGCTGCTGGCCGCCCGACAGACGCCCGGCTCGCGTCGTCTGCCGTTCCGCCAGCACCGGGAAAAGTTGGTAGATCCGCGCCAGACGTGTCTTGAGGGGGGTAGCCGATCGCGAGGCATAGGCGGCGCCCAGCTCGAGGTTCTCCCGCACGGTCAGCTGGGTGAACAGGCGCCGGCCCTCATGGCACAGCGCGATGCCTTGGCGTGCACGCTGGTGGGGCGGCAGCCTGGTAATGTCGCTGCCGTCAAGCCTCACCTGCCCGCCCCTCAGCGGGACCAGCCCAGCCATGGCCCACGCCAGCGTGCTCTTGCCCGCGCCGTTGGCCCCGAGCAGGGCGACGACCTCTCCATCGTACACCTCGAAATCCACCGCCTGGACTGCACGGAGCTTGCCGTAGTCGACGCTCACATCGTCGAGCCGGAGCACGGCTCGACGGGCGCCGTCCGGTGCGGGAGCGCCCTGAAACGGGGCACCGGTGGAAGGCGCCGGCGTACTCTTCTCGGTTCCCAGGTACACGGCAACGACCCTGGGGTCCCTGGCGATCTCCGTGGGCGTGCCCTCGGCGAGCGTGCGGCCCTGGTCCAGGACATCACGCGCGTGGCCAGCGCCTGGATCAGCGCCTGGACGTGCTCGACGAGCAGGATCGTCACCCCCTGCTCATGTGCGGAGGCGATGAGCTGTGTGACCTCCTGGACCTCGTGGCCCACCAGGCCGGCCGCCACTTCGTCCAGCAGCAGCAGCCGTGGCCGCAAGCAGAGTGCACGCGCCACCTCGAGCCGTTTGAGATCGAGCAGTCCCAGACTGCCGGCGAGCCGCTCGCTCTTGTCGAGCAGATCGCACCGCTCGAGCACCTGGCGAATCAAGTCGTCACGCTGTGCCCTATGCCCGGCAATGGAGTGGGCTGCCACCAGCAGGTTCTGGCGCACGGTCAT
>JAABUX010007508.1_pt1 | contig 12781 bp, 12 predicted proteins | sample 5561851 | NCBI WGS metagenome assembly JAABUX01 (sample SAMN10711883, study PRJNA513361) | rock metagenome | isolation source: Antarctica rocks | place: Antarctica: Victoria Land, Richard Nunatak red sandstone | collected 2016-01-03 | reverse complement strand
ATGACCTGCGTTCTTACGCCATCGAGAAGCTCGGCAACGCGTCCGCCATCCTGGCCATCGACGAAACGAGCTTTCCTAAGCAGGGAAAGAAATCGGCGGGTGTCGGCTTGCAGTATTGTGGAACTACTGGTCACGTGGAAAATTGTCAGGTGTGTCTCGTGGCTTCCAGAGCCAAACCACTCTTCAACATCTGGACTGACCAATACGTTGTGACAATCGCTGCTGATAGAGTGTGACAATGGGCCAGTAACTTGTGGCAATGAACAAACTTGAATATGGACAAGATCATCATAATTTTGTGACAATCACTAACCAAACCCTACGCATTGTGGTATTGTGGTATGGGTTAAAGGGAGATAACCCTACGCATTGTGGTATTGTGGTATTGTGGTCAAAAATATGGTATAGTAGTATGCAGGTCGTGAACAGGTCCACAACCTGTTCACGAGATGTTGTATTCCACGATAGTTAGATGGAGAGTTGTGCAATGACAGGAATACCCTCGGACTTCAACACGTCCGAATCACCCGAACAGACAAGCGGAGAGCGTCGTGCGCTCATCCCAAAACATCTTGATTTCTACGGTGACGATTTACTGGCGATACAGATTGGAACGCAGATCTGGGTGCATATTTCCCGACTCGTTGAGTGCCTCGGACTCTCGCACAAAGACCAGCTTGATCACATACGTAATCACGAGGTACTCCGAGAAGGGGTGAAAACCTTCTCCTTTCAGACGGCACGAGGGCCGAGAGAACCGGAGTTCCTCCGACTCGGACTCGTCCCATTTTACCTGGCAACGATCCAGGTGAGGCGTGTGCGTGCCGACCTGCGACCCAAACTCCTGCGTTACCAGCGAGAGGCAGCCGACGTACTCTATGGGGCCTTCCTGAGCGAATTTGGTGTGATCGAATCCGGTCAGGAATTGACAGCTGCCGAGCTAGCATTTCAACAGGCACAACTGCTGGCGAACCTGGCTCGCCAGCAGGTCGTGCTTGAGCGTGAAGTGGGGGGAGCCGTCGAGCGTATGAGCGAACAGAATGAGCTAATCACGCTCCACGATGAGCGCCTGGGTAATCTGGAACTGACACTGGGAACAACTGACAAAATCACAGAAGCACAGGCGACAGAGATAAAGGAGGCTGTGAAGGCTATCGGCGTGCTCAAAGCCGAAAATACTGGAAACAAAAAGGACGCAGGGCCGACAATTTCAGCGGTATGGGGCAGATTTTATCGTGAGTTTGGCGTTAGGGTGTATGCGAATCTTCCGCGGGCCAAATTTCACCAGGCAATGGAGTTTCTTCGGGATGTGGGCCGTGAGTATGGTGTAGAACTGGATCAAGGGGAGAAATAATGACCGATGTACGCTCCTCCATTCGCATTCGAGCTGGCCTACACAGCGATCTCCGCCTGTTGGCGGCAGAGCTGGCAGAGCAGCGCGAAATGCCAATTACTATTGGGAGTTTACTAGAGGAGGGGATCGAAGAACTGTTCCGAACGCCACTGTCTGAATGGGTTGAGTGGGCGAAGGAGGGGGTTGCTTCAGTCGTGGTAGGTGAGTCAAGCGTTTCCTTCCGTATCCGATCAGATCTCTCAAAGCAGCTCGGTGTCCTAGCGGCCCAGATCTCGAAGGACAGTACCATCCCGATCACGAAAATCCACCTGACTGAGGAGGCCGGAAGGCGCATCATCGCGCAAGTCGAGGCGGAGCGAAAGGAAATGGAGGACCTAGCTGAGGTCCTCACGACGACTACTGCCTTTTCGGGTTTGTAAGAATGAGATGATCGACGGCCCAGCCAAACGTCAGGCCGCTCGTTGTGATACTGTCCATCGTTCTTCCTAGAGAGTCCTACGACTCCTTGGGTGTATGAAGACGTGCCACCAGTGTCCCTCGATCATGTGCGCGTTCGCACAGGAGTTCTCTGGATGCGCCCACGTCGGTCCCGCTTCCGCTTGCTCTGTTTGATGAAAGCGAGAGAGCGATACCCTTCCAGAAATGATCGCTCACAGACGCCTGCGCGTTCATGCGCCGAGGTCACGCTCGCGTGTTGGTTCGATTTGAAGAGGGAGATGTGGGCAAAGTCAGCGGCCAGAGTGGTGAGAGCCTCATCCGTGACGACGCGCTGCTGTTGCTGGTGCCAGTGCTTCATCTGCTGGCCCCGATTATAGGCTTCCTGCTGAACCTGTTCCATCGTTTCAGGCATGTGACACTCCTTTTTTGCTTCCTGCTTCCCCAAGAGGATTGTTCTCTTGTTTCTGCATGAGACTGAACTATACATCGGCTTGCCCTGCGTCGTCAACTGGAGAGTCCCCTGGTCGTCTCGCGCTGCTCTCCGTTAAGAATGTCAAAAAAGCTAGCCATTTGTACGCCAAATAGCTAGCAATTCAAGCGGTTTTAGGTTACTCGCGTTCTGTACCTTTGCTACGGGTATGCTGCTCAGCGTATGAGGGCACCGCTTCGTACTAGTCGAGGTGATGCTGATAGACAAGCTCCTGGAGTTCCACCACCCCTTGCTCCTTGACCAGATTAAGCCAAGAGTCCAACGGCTTGCCCTGCCGCTCTCGGAGGATGCTGGTAAAGCCTTGGATAAGCTCAAAGGTTTTCGCGATCTCAGCATCAGCCTGACAGAGTCGAGCGAGATACTCTTTTTGCCAATCGAGACGCTGTTCTTCCTGAAAGGTGATCCAGTGCGCCACTTGCAGAGCAGTCGGAGGACGTTTTGTCTTTCCTTGATCAGGATGAATCAGCAGTTCCGGCTTGGGTTCGACCGACTTGAATTTGCGTGCCTCGCCTTTGAGGTCTCGCCAGGGAGCGATAAAGCGACCAACCGCCGATCTCCCACCTGTATATCAGCAACTTGTATTTCCCGATAGAGGAGCTGAGCATTCCGGCATCCCTCATTCCATCGCTTGACGAGATATTCTTTATAGGGCTCTAGTCTTGACCCGCCCGGTCGATGAATACGCGTCCTTTCTGGTGGCTGCTTCACCTGGAGATAGATGTAGACCCCTTGCCGACTCATCCCTACCTGGCGTGCAATGGTGGCGACATCTACCTGTTTGGCACGAAGAGCATGAATCTGGTGATACCGCTCTACCCGCTCCTGATGATACTGTTGACTTTTCTCCTCCTGGCGTTTGGTCATACCAGTATGCCAAGGGACTGTGGGTGCAATTTCCGACTCTCGTGCGCAAGCAGTTTCTTTACTAGCGGCTTTAAGCTCTTGCGGTTTTCTGAGAAAGTAATGCTGCATCGTCTCGGAAAGGTTCTTGAGAAGGTGCCAACGGTCAGCTATCTGCAGCGCATTGGGTGCCCCCTCCTTGATTCCTTTCGCATAATCGCCTCCCCGATCCCGGCTCACCAGTTCCACTCCTGGGTGTTCAACCAACCACTTTGCTAGGCTCTCAGCCTCTCGGTCAGGTAGCAAATCCACTGGCACCCGCTTTTCGAGATCGAGAAGGATCGTGCCGTAGGTTCGGCGGCGGCGAAACGCAAAATCGTCTACGCCCAAAATGCGTGGCGTGGGAAGCGATTGTTCCGGTGTTGCTCGAATCAGCCGCAGCAGCGTATCTGGGCTGGTGGAAAGCTGCATGCCATCTGCCAATTTTTTGCCCGCTTCTCTCCCAATGGCAAAGCCAATGAGCGTGAAGAGATCGTGTAACTGCAAAGTGCGGCGAGCGTAGGGAGCAACGACTGTAGGGAGACGTTCCGCGAAAATCTTCCTTTGGCACTCAGCATTGCGGCAGAAGAAACGGCGCAGGTCGAGTTTGAGACGGACAGCAGATCCCATCCAGGGTAAATCAGCCAGGAGTCGTGTGTAGTGCGAATGCACGGCGGTCGAAGGGTGCTCACACAGAGGGCATCGCGTCTCAGGCGCAATCGTCCTCACAACCATTGTAATCATATTGTCTTCAGTTTCTATCTGGAGCAAATGTAAGTTCGTCGGGTCGGGAAGTAGTGTTTGGCTTGCCATCGCGCGTCTCCTTCCATCAGTTCCGTTTCATCTAACGGGACCAGTATAGAATCAACTTCCTTCGATGGCTATGAAATTTTCGTTAAAATGAAGCAATCAATCGGTGTTTTTCATCGAAAGTGACACTGTTGGCGAACCTCTCATCCTCAAGCGGCTAAAGCTGCAAAGTGAGAGATGCGCGTTGGAGCAACGGAAGGCTCTTCCAACCAGGCTAAGACACGCACAATGTTGATTGCTGTGGCGCATGCAAGGTGTTGGAGATGCGTCTTGGCGAGACCCTCATAGCGGCTTCGGCGCATCCCGAATGCTCGCACTCCTTGCGACATTGTCGCTTCAATCCCTGCTCGTTTGTGGTAGAGCTTCCGAAACTCTGGCGTGTGTTGACGCGCTCTGGCCTTTTGTAAGGCCACATGATGTTCCTCTTTCCTCACCGTAATGGTTCGTCGGTCTGTTTGAGTACACAGAGAACGGCACGTGCAAGGTTGACAATCTTTTGTCGAAAACTTGATTTTGATGACCTCGTTGTCGCGTCGATCAATGGCTGGTGTCCAGCTTGAGCTTTCATGCCCGGTCGGACAGGTCGCCTTTTGTGCTTGCCAATCGAGCTGAAAACTACTGGCTGCAAAGCCTTGTTTTGCTTGGCCTTGCCACTTGTTGTCCGCTCTTGTCGGAGCAATCAAATCAATTCCATAGTCGAGCTGGCTTGCGACGAATTGCTTGGACTCGGCGTAGTTCGTGTCGGTCAGGTGTTCCTTGGGAAGCAGCTCTTTGTCTTTTCATGCCTGATGAATGACGGGAGTCACATCCACATCTCCCTTGCCTGCAAGACCCGTTTCGACATGGGTAATCAGCCGAGGTTGGTCCTCATCACAGCTTTCTGTCAGATGCACTTTGTAGCCGATCCACCATTCAGTCAGTTTTCGACCGTAGGTCGCTTCGGTATCATAGGGCGAACAAATCATCGTTGCAGGAGGGGGAATGTTGTCATTGTCGCGAAAGTGGACCTGGTCATCGATGAGTTCAAATTGTTGAAGCCAAACCCGCCGCAATATCTGCACCGACGGAACATGATGCAACCAGTTGAGTTCCGGTGAGGTGTCAATTGCAGTCAGCAGTTGGTAGCCATCTGCCCCGATGATTTCAGCAACCTCGGTCCGCTTGCTGCTCTCTCGTGGGAGTGAATGTTCCTCCACCCGATGGTCATAACGGGCATGCCATTCTTCTGGAACAAACGAATGGAGCCACACGGGAGCGATAATGGCAAGAGTATTTAAGGTGGCACGAAAGGTCTCGCCAACACACAGCACTCGATTCAAAGCACGGACTTTCGCCAAGACGTGGGTTGCATCCGTGCGTTGTCGACCACCAGCTTTGACCAGCCCTCGTTGCTTGAAGTGATCGAGCAGAGTGTCAAACAGCAGATATTCCGCATTGCCTGCGATCAGTCGAGAGCGAAACTCGCTCAGCACCGAGAAGTCAAACCCCTGGTCCTCTAGTTCCAAACCGAGTGCATATTGCCAGTGGGTAAGCCTGACAGCGTTGCCAGGAACTGTGCGCGTTCCTCAGTCTTTGCGTTCCTCTTGACCCAGTCGTCAAGAGCGTTAATATCATGTGGTGCGATCAAGCGAAGTGCTAAGAGGAGTTCAATCTGTCCCAACACACTTTTATGCAGCTCTGCGGGTCGCTGCGTAATGAGTGTTGTGCCTATCCCCTTCGAGCGGAATCTTCTGGTGAGCGCGTTCATCGCCTCAAGCGACCGAGTTTTTGCTTGGGATTTGGGGATTTGTGGCGCGAAGACGTCCGATTCGTCAACCACCAGATGTAAAAGCACATCCTCCTGCCTTCTAAATCCCTCAACAAAGTCGGTCACGAAGAGACATTGCTGATCTTCGCTTTCAAAAAGCGATAAATCAAGGATAAATGGTTGACGCTGTTCCAGTACGAATGCACAGACAATTCTACCTGCTGCAGGGTCTAAGGGGATATCACCGTGGCGTCCTCCGAAGATGAGGACAGGATATCCGTCATGAAGTCCATCGGCGGATGAGCGTAGGCCCCAGGCGATGCCAAGTGGGTCAATATAGCCGACAAAAAGACCTCGCTCGATCATTTCTTCCATCTCGACGAGGGCGGTGTAGCTATTATGAACTACAATGTCATTGGCGAGAAAACACGACGTTGGTGGAACTGTTAAGTCATACGTATGCCGCTGGCCCACTGGCGTAATTTCAATAATAACATCCCAGAAGAGATCAGAGTCCCAAATCCATTGGTAAGTTTCTGTACACTCATACACTTCGCAGAATGCGCGAAACTTGTTCAGGGAGAGTGTCTTTCCATTGTAAAACAAGCTATTGACCCAAAAGTATGGAGTATTCCAACCGATTCTCTGTGCGACCTCTTTCATCGCACCTCCATTCCATCGGCCTGACCGTGTCTGTGCAATCTCCTTGATACGTTGAATAAAATCTTGTGAAACAATTGGAAAGCCTACGTTGGAGTTTCGAGTCATAGCACAAAGGGAAACAAGACGTTCACGTTTTTCTCCCCAAATAGGGAACGCGTCAAGGAAGGCTTGAAGGAAGGATGCATAGACAGTTAATTTCCAGCAAGGGAACTCTTTTCCTGCACATTTTGCCCTTTTTGGTACAACTCTACTTTGAATTCCAAACCTCAACAGAAGATGGTGTATCTGACGAACCATCTTTTCGGATGCTAAAGCAATCGACGGACCCCTTTTATCTACATAGCCATCACACATCCAGAAAATTGCGAGGAATCGTGCAAGTTGCTGAGCAGGGAGACGATAGACGACATCTGGAATAATTTTATGAGTAGCTTTTAACCCATCTATATAATACCGTTTAAGCATTGCTTTTCCAGAATGAGAGGTTGCAGCTTCAGAACAAACTAAGTGATACTCGCAAGATTTTGCAGAATCATGGTGTTTCACTTTTAGCTCCAAGGAAGACGCTGCTAATGTCATAATCTCCAGAATATGAGGATCGGTTGAGGTGAAACTTACTCCGCGTTGTGTATAATTCCCTTCGGTTAACAGAACCGATAGCAGGTCTACTTCCGCATCTGGTAAAGCCATTGTTTGTGAAGGGAATGGTATGCGGGATGGTAAGGCGGCAGTGTCTCCAAGCTGAAGGAATTCTTATTAACGACAGTGTATACTTGCGCCAAGAGAAATTGACCGACCCCCGATATGGCAGTATTCTGTGGGAAATGTTGTTGAGCATACCTACAGGAGACGTCCATGATCAGGAGCAGGACAGTGAATACCATACACGAATTATCAGCACAAGGGAAGTCTATTCAAGACATTGCGATGACGCTAGGGATCGCCCGAAATACGGTGCGCAAATATCTACGGCATCCCGAGCTTTCCACGATGCCTCGTCCACGACCCAATCGCGGTTCCAAGCTCGATCCGTTCAAAGAGCAGGTCCGCAAATGGATGGAGGAAGATCATTGCTATAACTGTGAGGCTATGTTGCCCCGCTTACTAGAAATGGGCTACCAGGGCAGCTTGAGCGTGCTCAAAGCCTTTGTCCATCCTTTGCGTCCCTCGGCTGGCGGGCACTATCCCGTCGTGCGCTATGAAACCAAGCCAGGCGAACAAGTCCAGTTCGATTGGGGCGAGTTCAAGTACGAGCAGCATGGAGTGCGACACCACCTCTACGGCTTCGTTGCCGTCCTGGGTTACTCTCGCATGAGATTTGTGACCTTCGTCAAACGCTGTGATACGCCGACTATGATCCGCTGCTTGATGGAAGCCTTTGAATACTTTGGTGGGGTGCCCAAAACAGCACTGACCGACCGCATGAAGAGCGTCTTGCTGGAAATGGAAGGCAAGGTTCCTCGCTGGAACCCGCTTTTTGCCGATTTTATGGCTTCTATTGGGGTCGCACCACGAGTCTGCAAAGCCTACACCCCACAAACGAAAGGCAAAGTCGAGCGAACGGTTGGGTTCGTCAAACAGAGCTTCTGGGCAGGAGTTCCTTTCACGGATATCGATGATCTCAATCGTCAGGCGCACATCTGGTGCGAGCGCATCAATGGGCGCGTCCATCGGACCACTCACGAACGTCCGAAGGATCGCCGGGAGCAGGAGCTACTTGCGCCTTTGCCCGAGGCTTTTGCATGGGAACGCTTTGCCACCGAAGAACGAAAAGTCAGTTGGGATGGCTACCTGTCCTACGATGGGGTTCTGTACGGGTTGCCCTCTAGCCCACCGGTCGCAGGAACCGCTGTTCAAGTACGTGAGCGACATGGACTCCTCTCCGTCTGGTTCCACGGACAGTTGCTTGCCGAACTGGTGAAACGTCCTGGGTCTGGGGACCATGTCGAGCATCCTGATCAATTTCGCACGGTTGCCCCAGCCGCATCGAGGAGAGCACACGTCGTTCCCATTGGTCATCTCCTGCCAGCACCGCAGGTCGTGAAGCGAGAACTCGCCGAGTATGACCATTTATGTGGCGTGGAGGTATCCGCATGCAGCCCCAATTAAAACATCTGGGTTTAACCCAGCTAGAGAAAGCACTCCCAGCCTTGTATGAGACAGCCAGAAGTGAGCAATGGACCTATGAAACCTTCATGAATCGGGCGGTGGCTGCCGAAATTGAGGGGCGAGATCGGCGTGCGGCTGAGCGGCGGATGGCTGCAGCGCACCTGCCAAGCATCAAGACCTTGGAGACCTTTGATTTTGCCTTTCAACCGGAACTTTCAGAGCGGCTACTGTGGGAGTTGGCGGATCTCTCCTTTGTCCAGACCGCCACCAACATCGTTTTTCTCGGACCACCCGGTGTCGGAAAAACCCATCTGAGCGTAGCACTCACCGTGAAGGCTTTGGCAGCGGGATACTCGGCGTTGTTTACCACGCTTACCCACTTGGCCGAGTCGCTGGACACCGCCTCCTATCCAGGTCTGGTGCGTCAGCGGCTTCGCCGCTATACCACTCCAAGTGTGCTGGTGATCGACGAAGTGGGCTACACCAAACTTTCGCCTGGACAGGCACACCATTTCTTCGAGCTGGTCACGGCTCGCTATGAGCATGGCTCGATTTTGCTGACCTCCAACACCAGCTTTTCTACCTGGGGAAGCCTATTAGGGGACGAGATCCTTGCCACGGCGCTGCTTGACAGGCTCCTTCATCATGCAGAGGTGCTTCCAATCAATGGTCGCAGTTACCGTATGAAGGATCGCAGAGGGGTATCTGACAAGGAAGGTCAAAAATGAAAGGAGGGTCAATTTTCTGTCGGCGCAGGAAGTCGGCGTTGGAGTCAAATTTGGTTGACGCATCAAAGCTGGCGTTCTGGTTCGATGCAGGCAAGATGGTTTTGACAGACAGAAGTGTGTGACAGGGGGTCAAATTTATTCGGCGCACGATTGCACAGGCGTTGACAATCAGGGACTGCTCAAAGATCGCACCCCGTCGGCCTTTACCAGACGCATCGGACCAGAGCCGGATCATGCCGTTGTCCTCTATGATACCAGTCATGTCCCACGCGCTAGGGGACAGAAACCCAAGAGTGACAGGTCTCGCCTCAATACGTATCATGCCGAACTCGCAGTCTCACTGGCGCGTCAGATGCTTGCCGACATGCCAATACCGCACACGCCAGAATGTCTTGGGATCGTCACTCCCTACGCGGCGCAGCGCGACACCATCAAGACCCTCATTCAGGGAACGGACCTGGAAGCATACGTACGAGTGGGCACCGTCCATGCCTTTCAGGGGCTGGAGTTCGACGGCGTGATTTTCGACACGATGGAAGCACCTGGTCTTGCGATTGCGCCGTTTCTGCGTGGCATGTGGGGGTCGGAGGCCATGCGACTGCTCAACGTAGCGGTCACTCGCGCACGACATAAGCTCATCATCATCGCCCATCGTGACCATCTGCGGACGCTGCCACGCACGATGCTGCTGCCACAATTGGTGAACCTAGCGGCCCAGAAACAGTGTGTCACACGTTCATAAAGGGAAAGACACATCAGCACCGCAACGGAGATTGGTGCGGCACTGGTAAAAGGTGTGAGTAATCTCTACAAACTGCTCCTAACCTTATATATCGTTAAAAAGGCAGAGGTGGATAATCGCTTTCCAGGCCAAGCGAGATGGTGTACGTGCGCTTGTTCTCGCGCCACCGATACTTCGCATACGGGCCATGCTCCGTAAAATCAAAGATGAGAGGCACCAGTTCGCGTGGGATCGTCAGCTCACCATCCTGGCGAAAGAACCGCGCCACGTCGGGATGCACTTCTTGCTCAACACTTTTCGGGACCGCGATCTTGCGCTTCTGCTCTCGACGCAGTGCTTGGAGAAACGTCCTCACCTCTTGTTTGAGGCGACGTTTGTTCACGTAAAAGATATCGAACCACCCATTGCCCGCCGCAAGCTGGGCGCGGAGGTCCGGCAACTGATCCTCAAAGTCACGCAGCAAGGCCCGCGATTGCTCAACAGACGTGACCAAAGGCGTTAATGGTTCGCTCAGGTTGAGCACCCGTTCTTCCTCTGGGGACAGGAGCGGATACACGCGCTGCGAGGGTGATTGCTCCAGAGGTGCGTCATGGCCCTGCTCATCCTCTTCTGGTGGCAACACCGCGTCTTCGTCTCCCTGCTCGCTCTGCTCCTCGATGTCCGGCACCAGATCGTCTGCTGCAACAGGTGTATCGTCCTTTGGTGCGTTGGCCTGCGCCTGTTGCACCGCTTGTAAGAACTCCTGAGACAGCGACTCCTCTTCTGCAAGCAGTCCGGCGGCCAGATCGAGCGCGGCCCGGATCGCCTGCAAGCGTCCCGCGAGCCGCTTGCGTCGAAGCACCGCAAACACCGCTTCCAGGTGGTCCAGGTGCTTGCGGTTGTGAAATCGTTCGGTCACCGCACGAAACGCGGCGCGGTCGGCGGCTGAGATCGGGGCTACCAGATCGTCAAACTGCTGCTCCATCTCCAGCAGCGAGTGTAAGGTGTGTTGGACGCGCTGGGCCGAGGTGAGCAATTCTTCCAGGTGTCCAGGCAGCTCGTCGCGGAGCGTTTTGGCCTCCTCGAACAAGACATCGAGCGGGTGAGGCGTCCCTGGTCGCCACAGCATACGCCCTTTCTTGCTCTCCTTGATTGTGCGTTCGCCGCGTGGTGTACGGGGTCGTGGCATGTGGTCCTCCATAAGAATACGTTGTGAGAAAAGTATACAGAAAGTTCACAACAAAAGGAAGAGACAGGTGTTCTAGGGCCATGTACGTCGAGGAGAAGGGTGACATATTGAGTTGTGACTATCTTTTATAGAGTACTCACAACTAATACAGACGCATACCACCAACGAGTGATGCGGTTTCATGGGAGAAGAAAACCGCGCCACTTGTCATCTCACGCTTTCTTCCGCTTGGTCAGCGTCTCCACCAGTTCTCGCAGGTCGTCGATCTGCTCTTGCTGGGTCGCACGTGTGGACGAGAGGGCCTGTCGCGCCTCCCGTTCCTGCTGGAGTTCCTGGGTCAGTGTGTCTATCTGCCGCACCTGGCTCTCCACGCGGGTCTGCACCGGAGCAAGGGCGTTCCTAGCATCGGTCGCGACCTGCACCAATCGGGGATCGAGGGCTTCCAAGCGGGTCGTGAGTTCCGCCACATCTCGCGCCTGGTCACGCTCTAGCATCTCTTGTGCGGCGTTCAACTCCTCTAGGTGCTGCTGCTGCCTCTGGTCCTCGGCATCAAGACGTTCGGTCACTTCTCGTAGACGGATGGATTGCACCTGATCTTGCGTGTTCACCCGTTCTTCCAACTCCGCATGGACCTGAGTGAAGTGCTGGTGCTGGTCGGCAAGTGCTGCCGCGAGTCGCTCAAGCTCAGTGCGCTGTTCCTGGATGCTCTCTCTGGCTCCTGCAATCTGTTCGCCCACTGAGTCGTGGAGGGCTGCGAGCTGCTGCGTGACGTGTGTTGCTAGAGTGTCCTGCCTGCTGTGCAGTTGCGCTTCCAGGGCATCAAGACCGAGGCGAAGGTGAACGCGAAGCTCGCCCGTTTCCCGCTCAACAGTTTGGCGAAGGACCTCACTCTGTGTCAGAAGACGCTGGTGGTCTTCCATAATCTGCATCTGCTGGCGGGGGATACTGGGCAAGTCCAGCTTGCGTACTTCGCCAGTAATGGCCGCCGTCGGGTCCACAATGGGCCGGATCGCCGCCACATCAGACAGACGTACCAAACGGGTACGCGGGGGAATCCCAACCGCCCCTTTCTTCATCGGTAGTCGGCCCGAAGTGACCCAGCGACGTGCCATCGCCTCGCTGGTGCGCGTCACCCGCGCTGCGTCTGTGAGCGAAATCCAGGCATCACCATCAGGGTACGCCTCAGCACTCGCAAGCTCCTCGACGTATTGCATCCGGGCCTCTTTCGCAGCGTGTTCCTCGGCCTTGCGCTGTTCGGGGTCAAAGGTGTTCATCGTTGCTCTCTTTCTGTGCCACACGAGCGTCAACATCCACTGGTCACGCCCATAGCACTCGTTCATTCTAGCATTGACGGTACTAAAAGTCAATACCGTCAATGCTACCCGCTCTTCTTCACTTTTGACGATAGTGAATATCAGTACCGTCAAAAAGGAATATTTACTATGAGCAAAACATATACATTGCTCACAACTTCTACAGATGCGAACTCGCATCTGGCCTATCGGTGTGATTCTGACGAAAGGATACCTGGACTTTGCCCATTTTAAGCAGAGGAACAAGCGGCATGCACAAGCCGAGCGAGGTCTGAGCGTGGGAGTAAAATGACATCAGGGTTTTGAGGTGATGTCGAAGAACTGAAATCTCCCCAAAGAT
>JAABUX010007507.1_pt1 | contig 12784 bp, 10 predicted proteins | sample 5561851 | NCBI WGS metagenome assembly JAABUX01 (sample SAMN10711883, study PRJNA513361) | rock metagenome | isolation source: Antarctica rocks | place: Antarctica: Victoria Land, Richard Nunatak red sandstone | collected 2016-01-03 | reverse complement strand
GGGCATGGAGAAGTGGAAACCGCTACGCGCTTCCCACTTCTCCACACCCCCGACGGCGGCTACTTGAACTCAGAAATAGCTGCGCTACACTAACTCTTCCAACGGCACAAAAGATCGGGCACTCCAGGAAGCGCCTCAATGGCTAGGTCTAAAAGTTACGACAGAGGAAATGGCAGATCGGCATCCAGACTGTTTGCTGCTGTTGTTACCGCCGTCCCCACCGAACCAAGCGGTCCGCATCGCGGTACGTCAAGGCGCGAAACAGCATGCCGTCGACCACACTGAAGACAGCCGTCTTTGTTCCGATGCCAAGCATCAGGGTAAAAAGGACGGTGGCCGTGAAGCCGCGACTCGGTTTCTATCCGTGAACAGTATACCTGAGTTCCGGCGCAAAGCTGGAGATCGTGTTTTCGAATAAACGTATTGTGTGCCTCATATTCCTCCGGAGACGGTTGTCTCTGGTACCGGACTAGACTGATTACCCAAGACCCAGCAGCTGGAACTCGCCTTCGTACCCTTCCATTTGTTCCTCGATCTCCATGGGCGCTTTGTGAAGTCGGCTAACCGCAACATGGACGGCCGCGGTTACAGCCGCGGGCAGGAGAAGACGGAACAGGTTCTGCTCCAGGTATTTCTCCAGCGCAAGTACGCCATAGATAAAGGGCGTGAGCGCGCCCACGTACAAGGTGAGCATCAACGGAAAGTTGGTCCGACCCGGCATGCGAGGCCGAGTAAACGGAATACTTCGCTGAAAGAAGAACCCGTCCGTTAGGAGCACAGTAAGACAAGCCCCGCATACCGTTTGAACCAGCAGTTGCCGCCACGAAAGGCCGGCTATGGCGTAGATCGCCAGGATGCCGCCCATCACTGCGGTAGCCGCCAGCATGACCCAGGTTCGTGCGGCTGCGGTACATGCGGCACTGTCCCCTCCGGTGATGCGAAAGACCCAGGCGGCCTGGAGATTTAGCGGAAAGGCAAAGGCCGTGCGCATGCCGGCAACCACCCAGAACAGCAGCAGCGGCAACACCGCACGCAAACCTGTGGCGGACAGGCCAATCTCCACACCGCTTTTTTTAGAAAGCAGCACGGTTGCGCAGGCGATCGCCAGGGCGAGGCCTGTTCCACCGTATATTGCCAGGTAGATCTGGTAACGGGTATTGCGACGAATTGTTTGCCCGATAAAGTGGAACAAAGCCCTACCGGCGGGGTTCACAATCACCCAATGAAAAATACGGGACAGCCCTGCCAAGCGCTGTCTCCTGCTTTGCGAGGCTCCCTCCAGCACACGGCGACGCGTCTGCGCCCAGGCAAGGGGATACGTGATCAGCACCACAATCGCCGCACCTAGGGTGCCGCGCGACGCGTAGCCGGCAAGAGCCTGCGCAAACCGAGGGGCGGCAGCACCGTAGAGCAGGTGGTCGTACAACGCGAGAAACCAGAGCGGTGGCAGCCATCGGGCGACACCCAGCGGCTCTGTCAGGAGTTGCCGGATCCAGTCGCCGTACTTTGCGTAGTGAAAGAGCAGAAGCAGGAACCCCGAGACGGAAACCATCTGGAACAAGGGGGAGGCCAGCCGAAAACGAGCCCCGTCCAGAACGCAGAGCATGATGCCATTCAGGGCCAGCACGCTCAAGGCTGCAAAGGCTCCGGCAAGCGCAACTGCCACTCCATGGGCGTACAGCTGCCCCCACAACCGACCTTTGGCTACAGCGATCGCTGGGTATAGCAACGTACCAAAGAAATTGGATCCAGAGAGGAAGAGCAGCAGGAATCCTGCAAGGGCTGCGGCCTTGGCGACGAGTGCTTCCACATGCCGGAGCGGCAACGGCGTAAGCACCAGGAAGTCGATGCGGTCCGGAAAGAGCATCTCGCCGGCAAACGTGGTGATCGTCCCCATGGCCACAAACGAAAACAGCACGAAAAAGTACTGATCCTGAATGGCGCCCCAAGGTGCTCTGCCGGGATAGTGCGTCTGCAGGAAGAAGGCAAACATAAGGCCAGGAGCCGCCACGGCCGCGATCGCGCGGACTACGCTTGTCGTCGTATCCCCATCGGGCTGCACAGTATCGTTATCGAAGAAACGCCGGAAGAAATGCGCGATGAGGATGCGGGCCTTGGCATATCTACGCATGGCTCACCTTCATCAGGTCGACCGCCTGCGCCGCCAACCGTGCCGTGTCGGTCTGCTGCACAAGCTGCGCAAAAACGCTCTCAAGCGTCGGCAGCTCCAGCAAACGCGTCAGTTCCTGCGGAGCCGCATCCGCCACCACCTTCCCTTTCGCCAGCACGATCACGCGATCGCAAACCTGCTCCACCACCTCCAGCACATGCGAGATGTAAAGCACGGCCTTCCCTTCCCTCGCGAAGAGGACGAGGAGGTCCTTGAATAGGCGCGCCGTCACCGTGTCCAGGCCAGACAAGGGTTCATCGAAGACGATCAGCTTCGGATCGTGCAGCAAGGCAGCGGCAATGAGCACGCGCTGTTTCATGCCTTTCGAGTAATCCGACAGCGCGGAGTACTGTGCGCCTTCAAGGGAGAAAAGCTGCAGGAATGTTCGCGCCTTATGCTCGATCAACCTCTCAGGCATTCCCCGCAGTCTTCCAACGAGCTGCAGGTACTCCAGCCCGGAGAGATGCGTGTAAACCTGAGCTTCCTCAGGCACATACCCCAGGGTCTGCCGATACGTCACCAGATCCTCGTGGATATCGCGCCCCGAAAACAAGATCTTGCCTTTAGTGGGCTGAATCATGCCGATCACCATCTTCACAGTGGTGGACTTGCCCGAGCCATTTGGTCCCAGGTATCCGAGAACTTCCCCCGCGCGCAACAGGAAGTTCACATCCTGCACGGCAGGGATGCTGCGGTAGCTCTTCGAGACGTGCCTAAGTTCAAGCATGGAAACCTCACGTTTGTTATGTAGCGTACTACTTAAACCAGTGGCGTGCTAGCATACTACACAGCCCATGGACGCGCCAAGACTCTCTCACACAGCCGCTCTGATACTTAAAGCTATTACCCTCGGCTACTGCTTCGGGCTCGAGGTGATGGAGGTGACTGGCCTCCCCAGCGGCACCGTCTACCCGGCACTTCGCCGGTTGGAGCGCGACCTGCTCGTCGAGTCCAGGTGGGAGTCCGAAGCCGATGCTACTGCCAAGCAACGTCCCGCGCGCCGCTACTACCAAGTCACTCAGGGCGGTAAAGCTGCCGCGCAGGCCGCTACAGAGCGTTACCCGCTGTTGGCCAGCCTTCCTTCGGAGCGGCACGCATGAGCCATCCACCCCATCCACAACTCGGGCCTGCGGACCGGAGACTCCTCTGCTTAGCCGCACGCTTCGTTCCGCCTGCTGAGCGCGCGGACTGGGTACGTTCCTGGGCAGCGGAGCTCTGGCACAGCCACAACCGAGCCCGCAGACCACAGGCGGACGCTTCATCAAAGGAACTCTCCGCTGGCCTTCTTCGGGACGCGCTCTGGCTGCGCTGTGAGAGCTGGAAGCAAGCTCTCCGCGGCACCCCCCTACTCTGCCTCATTACGCTCAGCGGCCTCTGTTTGCTTGCAGGCGCACTCGGCATCGCACTTCACGGGACCTTAGGCATTTTTTGTGCAGCCATGAACCAACAATGCAGCAAATTTCTTATCGCTGGCCCGCTTGTCATCTTGGTAACGTCAACTCTCGCACCCACAATTCCAATAGGAGGAGAGGGACACCAGAAGGTCCTTCCCTGGATCAGGCGTCAGATGTTCCTTACTAGCAAAATTATCCTCTTGTTGTTGCTTGCCTTCGTGTTGAGCGAAGACCTCTGTCATCCTTTCTCGCTGCTTCTTCCACTCACTGCGGAGTACCTTCAGGTACTCTTCTTCGTCATCCTGGCCCTGCTTGCGCTGCGCTGGGCATTTCTCGATCAGGGACAACGTTGCACGCATTGCGTGGCCTTGCTGGCTCCCCCCGCCCGGGTCGGTCGTCCCTCCCACATTCTTCTTGAGTGGAACGGCACAGAGCTGGCTTGCAGAAAAGGGCACGGCTTGCTGAGTATTCCCGAACTCGAAACCAGCTGGCGCAGTTCCAGCGAATGGATACATGGAGCAGCGAGCAGATTGGTTGGGTGAGCCTGCGAGGCTTGCGACCCTGCATTCCGGCGCGAGATCCACAACAATGCCGCCCAGAAGGGGCTGGCCTACAACATCTATCGCTGATGTCCTTCAGAGTTTTCGCCGTGCCGCAGCTCGGCGCGGTCGAATGCGGTCACTATCCAAAGCCAGAGCTCGAGAACGAGGGCTGGAAACGATACACCCCCGCCGCGGAGCTGACCGAGTCGAGAGGTACACCCTTCCGGCTAGCTCCCCCCATCCCCCATTCTAGGGGAACAGCGTTTGTGAGAACGTCTATCGCGCGTTCGAGGAGAGCGTGAAAGCATCATATCTGCCCGCAAATACGGCCGTGCAACGTGGCGTTAGACTATACCGTAATGTTACAGTCGATGTTCAAGCCTAAGGTGAATTGACGTCTTTGAGTGACGAGTGGAGCTGTTGTTCTCGCTGGAAAGTACGGCGAAGGTGCTGCACTGGATTGCGAGCGATCCATGTAGAACTCTCTGTTCTGACGATCGAAACCAAGCTCGGTCCAGTGTCGCTCGTCCGAGTAGATACGTACGCCGAAGGTCTGTTCAGAAGGCTTGTCGAAGTGCAGATCCAATTCAAAGGAACGGTGTCATCCGCGAGCTTTACTCCGCGAAGATCCGTGCCGGATTGAACCGAGATAGACCTGCTTTCACCGCAAGTGGCTTCACGATTAGCTCCTGCTTGAGCGCCATTCTGCTGCTCTTCGAGCTTTGGTGGTTCCATAGTCTCCGCAAATGCCGTGCACAGGCGTTGATCTGGGATGATCCGGAATCGGACCCCTTACGATGGCCGCAAACTGTTCCCGTCGATAGAACTCACATAAGGAGCGCGACGTCTCTTCTAGCTGCTAGCTGAGCAAAGCGAAGCAGTCAAGTCCGCCACTTCATCTTCACGACTTAGCAAATTATTGCTGACATTCAGGAGTATGGAACTCTGCTGAATCATCCAGTAGTGACAACCATCTTTCTCTGAAGCTTGCTAAATTGCGCTTCGGGCGAGAGCTGTTATGGCGATGTGACGAAGAGGCTGCTCCAGGACGCGCCAGGAAATTTCTCGAGGCAATGAGATCCACTTTGTGAACCGCCTGTTCCAGGTTGCCGCCTGATCGCTAGGCCGAGAGGGTGATCCGGGCTTCCGCTCGTTAATGCAACAGTGCCATCGGTGCTTCACACCCGCCTCCACTTGCGGTGACCATGCTAAACCCTGAAGGTAAGCCCAGGAGGGCTCTCCACAATGGCCAAGTCTCTCCCAAGCCGTGGCGATGCCCCGTTACGCGAGATGCATCTTCTTCAGCGCGTCGCCCGCCGCACGAAGATTCTTCAGCTTCATTTCGGAGTATTTGCGCGAGAGGATTACGCCGTCCGCACCGCCTTTGAAAGCCGCCTCTACAACTGCCTCCGTGCCCGCGGGGGTGCATTTGCTGTGGCCCGCCGTCGGAATGTCGATATCAATACCCGGCCACAGCTTGGTCTGCGTGCCTTCCAGTGCTGTGTGCGCACGCTTCGTCTCACGCAGTACGTAATCGGGGGAAAAGCCGGTCGCCGCGAGGTGCGCCATGTCCGCCTCAGGGCCGTAGTCCAGCACGCGGTAGTGGAAGTCGAGCAGCTCCTGCTTGGGCACCTCGGCGAAGTACGTTGTGCCCACACTGTTGATGTAATCCACCATGCGCTCACCGGCACAGTTTTGGTACATGACCACTTTGAGGAAGTCTGAATACGGCGCCATCTCGGCCAGGTCCTGCTCGGCGCGGTAGATGGGATTGAAGGAATTGTTGTGCCAGATGTGCCAGCCGACACCAAGCTTCGGGTTGACGGACTTGATCTTGTCGTAGATCGCCTTCTGCGTCTCGCGCAGGCTCTGTGTCCAGAGTGCCTCCCACGCGAGCAACTCCGGGTAGCGGAGCATCAGCCGCCATAGCTCGACGTAGGATCCATCGACGGGATGCTGGCCCTTGCGGCTGGCTGTAACGAACTTCTCGAGCTCTGCATACCCCTTCTTTGCCCGATCGGGATTGATGCCTTGCGAGCGGGCCTTCGCGATTGTCTCCGGAGAGAAGTTGGTGACCATCGTGAGGCTGGGATGTGAGTGGCTCGCGCCCAGCGCATTACTGAACGGGCCTTGCCGCTCCGAACCCCACATAATGCCGTCGAGATCATAGGAGCGCGACCAGTCTTCGACAATGTCGAGCAGCCAGTTGCGGTAATCCGGGCTGTCGAAGGAAAGGGTAGCGACGCGTTCGCCCTGCAGGTTCATCTCCTGCATAGGCGCAATGCCGGGCAGGTCTTTGCGGAAGACATCTTCGAACCATGCGATGGTCTTCATGCCGCGCTTGCGCGCCTTCGGGATTACATCGGCGAGGACGTCGTAGTTGCCGAGCTCAGGCGCGCGAAAGCTCTTGAACGAGGTGTTATGGAAGTACTTGGGATCGCAGTTGGTGTAACAGCCGCCCACAAAGGTGTCAGTATCGTACTTCTGCTGGCCGTGGTCCGGGAGCGGCTGGCCGGGCACCTGGCGGCCGGCGATGCCACGGCCGTAGGTAAAGGTCGCGACGAACAGCGTATCGACATACGCGTCGTGCTGACACACGTCGAGCACCTTCTCGGTACCCTCATCCACAAAGGAGACGGCACCGATCTGTATGCCGATCATCTTGTCGGATCTGGGTGGTGCGGCGAGCAGCTCGGAGCTGGTCGCGGAGGCGGCGATTGCGGCACCGGCTGCGGTCTGTATGAAGGTTCTGCGATCCATCATGGTGTGTCGTCCTTTTGAGTTGCTCGTTGATAAGTTAGGATCCAGTCAGTTCAGGTCAAGCACCGCGGCCGGATTCACACGTGCCATCCGGTCGATCTCCGCCTGCGTGATCCCATCCTTCATCAGACCCGCGTAGAACTGCTACAGAGCCACGGTATGGACCGGGTTGGCCATCTGGCCCATGTCGGAGGCGAGAATGCAGTGCTCCGGCCCGATCGCGCGGATGGCCTTTACGCAATCGGCGAAGGTGAACTCCTTATAGAGCCGATCAGGCCGTTGTACACGAACTCGATATACGCTCCCATCGCCGCGGCCTCCTTCATCTGGCTGAGATTCAGATGAATCGGCGCGATCATCTGCTTCGTTTGGGGCAGCAGCTCGCCATCGCGCGACACCGCCGTCCAGACAAAGGATGAACGTATCGAGTCACAGACTCGTCTTAAGGCCCGTTCACATTTCGAAAGCAGCGACTTCGTACAGCTGAAGCGCAGGCACCGTGAACTGAATCACTCTGCCCTCCTGTTGGAAGGTCAGCGGCTTCTCCTCCTTCAGCAAGGTGCCATGCTGAATCTCCGCATCGCGGGGTAGAGTAAGTCGGACGCGTTGCGGCCCCAGCGTCACCGGGTTGCGCATGCGGCCTCGGAAGGTATTCGGCCCGTTGTAGTTCACCATGTGTACCGCAAATCCCGTCTCCGTCTCCCATGCGAACACTTCTATCAGGCCATCACCGTCCACTGTGACACAATTGCTATCGCGCAGCATCCATCGGACCGTATTGGTGAGTTGGCGGCCCAGGTCCAGGTTGTCCAGCCGCCAGTAAGATGCATCGTTGTCCCCCGCAAAATAGGCCAGCCGGGCGTTGCCAGTCTCCCGGACCACCACGGACGGCATATCGGTGATGGGCTCGCGCATGTACACCGACTCCGGCGGGTAAACCGGGTACGGCTCAATCACCGTCGCCACCGGGTTGGACACAGGCTTGAGCGGCACGCTCCACACCGGACCTGCGATCCACTCTGTATCCTCAAAGCCGGCGTTGATCGGGGCACGCTGCTTCAACGACTGCAAGTGCACCGAACTCATGGGATCCTGCGGCGCTGGAATCGCGTGCTTTGGTGCACCGGCGCGATCGATGCCGAACAATGAAGCCAGCGCGAAGTTCTCGCGTAGTCGGTTGTTCTCGTCGTAAAGCCCGGTCTCAAAGGTGGCCAGCAACGAGCCCCCACGTTCCGCGTATCCGCGCAACGCCGCTGCCTGCGCATCGCTCATCAATGCCATGTTCGGCAGGATCAAAACCGTATACTGCGCGAGCCGCGCCTCGTTCAGATCATTCTCATGCACGAAATCGAAGGGAATCCGAGCCTCGGTCAACACCGTATACATGCCTTCGATGTGGTCGGTCTTGTCCTCCGTATAGGGGGCCTTGTAGACGGTCACAGACTTTGGCGAAGTAACAATCGCCACTCGCGAGAGCGATCGCACGTTGTGAAAATGGCGATCATGTTTTGCCTGCCAGCTCAGGAACTCGCGGCCGACTGCCTGCCAGCGGCGGTCCTCGACAAAGCCCTGCTCCATCCCGAGAAAGTGATACCAGACCACGCCACCGGCTGCCGCCGTCTGCGCCATGCGGCTCTCCACCTCCGCGGAGGTATCGGAGACATTGCGCCACATCACCCGCCCCGCTCGGACATAGCTTCCAGTGACGGCAGCGACCGGCCGGTTACCCATCAGCGAGCGCGCGAACTTTACCTGCTGCGCATCCTCCCACACCGGCGCGACGACAGCCTGGCGCGACTGGTTGTCGGCTGTATACCAATTGGAGTTCCGCGTCAGCCGCCACTGATCCAGACCAGTCTCTTTCAAGCCGCCGCCCAGATTGCAGCTGTAGAAGTTATTTGGGTTCTTCTCAAGGACGATGCTCTTGTATAAATCGATCATCTCCTCGACACGGTCCATGAACGCTGCACGGTAGTGCTCGGAGTGAGGATCGCCGATCTTGCGACAGGTCTCGCAATAGCAGACCTGGGGCACCGGCCAGCCGTTCATGTACACGCCGTCGATGTCGTAGCGCGCATTCAGCTCGCGAAGAATCGCCGGCTGCTGCTTGCTGAACTGCTCGCTGAAACTGCAGGTAAATGCGATCTCCGGCGCCGACCGTTGCAAGCTGCCATCCTGGTTACGCCGGAACCATAGAGGATGAACCGCCAGCAGCTTGGGATCGGTGTACTGGATGTCCGGGCTCATGCGGCCAAAAACACGGATACCACGCTTCTTGGCCGCAGTGACGCACTCCCCAAAGAGATCGCGGCCATTCAGATACTTGCTCTGGTGAAAGAACGGAACCGCAGTTGGATAAAACGCGACCGGCCCTGAGACCGACAGCGCGACCGCCTCGACCTTGGTGGACGCCCAATAGTTCGCCCACTGCTCCACATTGCCGTATTGGGGGTCCCGCTCGTTGAAGTTCGTCTGCCCGATACGCCTTATCTGCTGATACCAGGGCTGCCCGATGGTGGCTGGGGCGCGGTTGGCTGGCGCCACGGTTTGCGCCGCATCCTGCATCGGCGCCGCAACCGGCGGGGGTATCTACAAGCTGGTTCTCAAACAGGATGGCGCAGTAGAGGCGCCGCAGCGTCTGGCTATTCCGGCGGAATATCGCTGCAACAACGATAAGGCGATCTCCCCTGACGGCAGGAAACTTGGGTTTTCCGCGACCCTCGCACCGCACGAGGGATCACAGGTCTTTCTTGCCGATGCACATGGCAGCGACATCAAGCTCTTGGCGGAGGAGTCACCCAGCTACTTTCACGGCTGGTCGCCGGATAGCACCACCCTCGCCTTTGTGGCACAACGCGGCGGCAGCGGCCAGTACGACGTCTACCGGGTGCCAGCAGCGGGCGGCCCGGAGCAGCGCCTGAATTCAAGCCCGTCTCAGGAGGATGGCCCGGACAACTCGCCCGACGGCAAATGGATCTATGTGAACTCAACGCGTTCAGGCAAAGAGGCGATCTGGCGGTTCCCCGCGGAGGGCGCAGGGCCCAAAGATACGAGGGCAGAGATGGTCGTCAGCGACGGTCTTGAGGATTGGTTCCCGCATATCTCGCCTGACGGCAGCAAGATGGTGTACATCGGTTATCCGGCCGGCACACCTACGCATAATCCACGGGATGTTCGTATCGAGCTCAAACTCGTAACGATCAGCAACGGGAAGGTCGGCACCACACAGAAGACGCTGGTGCAGGGGACGGGCGGCCAGGGAAGCTTAAACGTCACCTCCTGGGCTCCGGACTCGATGCGCTTCGCATATGTGACGCACGAGCCTCTGCCCTAAGCTATCGGGTGCACGTGGCGAGTGGAGGATTCAGTCTGGGGTGCGCAATCGCGCTCAGGATATCGCCGCAGTGTACGTGAGTGACCCAGGATGCAATCTTTGCCAAAGAAGTTCGACGGCGATGCAATTTGTGGATCGGAGTCCGTTGACCCTGATAGAGTGCTGAGCCATGTATAGGAAGCTGCCGCGCTTTGCGCTAACACGCTCGTGCCGAACCGTTCTGCTGGTACCTATGCTGTCCGCCATGCCTGGCGCCTTAAGGGCGCAAACGCCTGCCCCTGCGACGCCTGAGATCCCGGAGTGGGCGCTACCCGGCTCCGCAACACACAAGCAGGTGCCGCCGCCGGCTGACTTTCATCGCCCTAGCCGCAACTTCGATACGCCGATCGGGATGTTTCAAGGGCAGTCCGATATTGGCGGCGCGTTGGTACCGGGCAGCGCGTCGTACAACACCAACACCAGGAAGTACACGATCAACTCCGCCGGGTACAACATCTGGTACCAGCGGGACGAGTTCCGTTACCTATGGAAGAAGATGTCTGGGGATTTTTCGATCGCCGCGGATGGAAGCTTTCCCATTGCGAAGACTCCGGAGTATGACCGAAAGATCGTTCTTGTCGTGCGGCAGGATCTCGAAGACGACTCCAAGGAGATCATGACGGGCGAACATGCGACTGGTATGGTCCATTTGGCGGAACGGCCCGAGAAGGGCCGCATGATCGAAGACATGCAATACCGTATCGGCGGAACACTGCTGGGTGGCGTCAAGCCGAAGCGCATCGGGCTTGAAAAGCAGGGCGATGCGTTTGCGGTTTTCATGAGCGTGAAGGGAGAGCCGATGCATCAGTTTGGTCCGTCTATCTATCTCCATCTGGACGGCCCCTTTTACGTAGGCATAGGTTTCTGCTCGCACTACCCCGCCACGGTGGATACTGGGGTGCTCACCAACGTTTTACTCGAGAACGCGGCAGGCGAGGTTCGATAACCAACCGTGGGGCCAAAGCCTAATCGCATGAATCTCTCTCACCCTCCTGCTCTCGCGATGTTGATCTTCGCGTTTTCACTGGCACCCTCGCAAACGCCGGTGCCGTCCGGCACGCCCAGCCGGGTGCCACCCACCCGCGACCCCCATGCGGCCGGCTTCGTCACTGGCACAGAACTAGCCGACGGCACGGTTCCGCCTGCCGAGGAGGATGGCAACTTCATCCTCGGCCCAACCCATATACCGGCGCGCGAAACGCTGTCTCTACCTGACGTACCGCATGGAGTTGTATCCGAACTCATCCTGAGCTCCGTCGACAGCAAGTTTTATCCTGGCATTACGCGCGACCCCGGTACCTTCGGCACGTCCGATCCGAACGACCCTGCGAAGCTCATCGTCACAACCAGCCACCCAGCCCGCTACACTCGCCGAGTCACGGTGTACGTTCCGAAGCAGTATGTCGCGGGTACAGCAGCGCCCTTCATCGTTGGAGCCGACGGGCCAGATCCGCTGTTGTTCAAAACCCTGGACAACCTCATCGCCGAGCATCGCGTGCCGGCTATGATCGCGATCTCCATTTCGAACGGTGGAGGCGATGCGCAAGGCAGCGAACGAGGTTTGGAGTACGACACCATGTCTGGCCGATACGCTGACTTCGTGGAGCAGGAAGTGCTCCCGGCCGTGGAGTCTCGCTTTCACGTCAAGCTCACGCATGACCCCGAGGGCCGTGCCACAATGGGCGGAAGCTCAGGCGGCTCCTGCGCACTCATCATGGCCTGGTACCATCCCGAGCTTTATCGTCGCGTCCTCACCTACTCCGGCACCTATGTTAACCAGCAATGGCCTTACGATCCGCAGACCCCTCACGGCGCGTGGGAGTTCCACGAGCACCTGATCCCGGACTCACCCCGCAAGCCACTGCGGCTGTGGCTCGAAGTAGGCGACCGTGATCTCCTGAATCCCAACGTGATGCGTGACAACTTTCACGACTGGGTTCTCGCCAACGAAGACATGGCGCGCGTCCTCGCCGCTAAGGGCTACCACTACCAGTTCCTTTTCGCCCAAAACGCAGGCCACACGGACCGGACCGTGAAAGAGCAAACTCTGCCCGAAGCCCTGGAGTATTTGTGGGAAGGCTACCCCGTCGCACCGCGGAACCACTGACGCTTCCGAAAGCCGATTCGCCGGTCACGGTCAGACAGGCCAGCTGAACACACGTCATCGGAAGGCAGCCAGGCCGACCAGGAACTGCATGCCGTCTAGGCTCTGAGTCGCTGCAGGTAGTCTGCGTAGACGTTGAGAGACTACTGCCATGGCATGTCGAAAGCTTCCTGCTCCACAAAGGCATGTTGAATCTGCTGTGTCTGGGCTGCTTACGTGAACATGGGCGCGTAGTCGATCGTGCCCGGCCTCGTCCCCCCTGCTGCGGCCGGCTGCGCCGTCCTCCGGCACCCACCTCCGCGGGCCGGTTCCTGCCCGCGACGCCCACCCTTAAAAAACAGAAGCAAATAGATCTCCTGCGCTTCCGCGCCCGACAAGGTCACCAGACCTCCTGAGGGATGAGTGTACCGGGACATGCGTTACATCTTGGACCGAGGACAT
>JAABUX010007506.1_pt1 | contig 12785 bp, 19 predicted proteins | sample 5561851 | NCBI WGS metagenome assembly JAABUX01 (sample SAMN10711883, study PRJNA513361) | rock metagenome | isolation source: Antarctica rocks | place: Antarctica: Victoria Land, Richard Nunatak red sandstone | collected 2016-01-03 | reverse complement strand
ACCTTTTTGTTGCACATCTTTGTGCGGATCGCCTGGGTAGCCACGCGCACAGGGTGCCCCGACACAGTGCTAGGTGCCGTTCAACCCGCCTGCCGTCATCTAGCTATCTGGCAGGGGGCGGGGCGCAGACAATGCGGACCCATTGCACCCTACTGGGGGTTATCCGGCCAGGACCTTTCCTGGCAACCCCCAAAGGGTGCAAGGGCCCGCAAGCCTCCCTGTGGCTGGATACTTACAGGAGCTGTGCCCCTCCCCGAGGGGCCTGCGCTCAGCGCGCACCCCTCGAGCCGCAACCCCCGCGGACAGCCGTGTCAGCCCAACCCGCGTTCGGCGGGAGGTCTGAAGGCCCCATGCAGGAGCGACGCCGGGGGTAACCTCGGGGTTGCCATGTGACCCAGATCCCACTCTCATGTCGCTTCCCCCGGGACTCTCGTCGGCCGGGCACAACAATGAGCGTGGGAAGGGACCCAGACATAGCAGCAGGGGAACATCACAGCCTTTACGACCTTGCTCCACGTGACAGTTGCACGACCTGAGCCTTCGCAGGCGACGCTAGAGAGCGCTCGCTACGGAACACCGACATTTCACCGGCCGCGCGGGCAAGGAGACACTTGCCCGGGGCTACACCGTCGCTCTGCCCTCGTGACAGAGGCGCAGCAGCGGAGCAATTTTCGGCTTGACCCAGCCGACCACCCGGGCGGTCCACGCGCTGTGCTCGGCGCAAAATCCCCCTGCCATCACCACAGCTCCTTCCGGCAGAGGGGCGGACCACGGGAGACGCACAGAGGCAGTCATCCGCGAAGCAGCCGAGTGGTTTTGCGAGCGAAACCCCTCGGAGCCCGCGAGTGAAGCCGGTGTGCGACAAACCCTACCCGGCGACTGTCCTTGCTGCCTAGAAAGGCGAAAGCTTCGCAGTTGAGGTGGCGACGCTGGAACCTTTCCAGGATGAAGCCTTGCGAATGGACATGTAAACCTTGTGTTGGCTACGCGGCACCACGTCACTGTGGACGCGTTTTGGGCACTGTTTGACCACGGGGCAGATCTGCGCATCCGCGACCTGGCAGCTGGGTGGCGGGGTGGCGAGGCGGTCTCCGCGCCAACAGGGGAGATGATGCTCCGGCGAGGCGCCAGGATGTGGCACCCGCCGGGCAAGAGCAGCCCCCGGACGGGAGGGTCTCAAGCCGTGAGAGGAGGGGACCCAGGGGATGCCAGGTCAGCAGTGCGTGCGCCACAACATGGCAAACCAAGGGACCAGGGGAGGCGGTGCGCTCCCAAGGCCCCGACTGCTTCCGTGGGGTCGCGTGGACACCCATGCGGATCAGCATTTTCTTTCCTGCGGGACATTGCCTCTCTCTCTGTTTCTGCATGACTGCGGTACGCTGGTTCTTCGCGGGACGCTGTGTGGGGTGCTCTCCTTTTTTCGGTGCTGGCCGTATGCTAACGCTGGTGACTGTCACGCTCACGCTTGCTGACGCTCTTTGGCTGCTGACGCTCTGGGGAACGCTCGGCGAGGGACCCAGCCAGGAGAGGAACCCGGGGAGGGGAGGAGGGGGCCCAGAGCCCAACCATCAGTTCGGCCATAATGTTTTGCATCCTCGGCGCCGGCCGCGCGAACATCCCCGACCCCGGCCCACCGCGGAAGACGAGGGGCAGCCGAAGCCCACCTGGTGTGACGGCGCCTCGACGTCGCGTTGACGAATGTGCGGCCGCGCTGTCGCCCCGCTCCGCCGGCGCCCGCGCCTCAGTTGCTTCCTCTCGACTGGTGATTGTACTCATCGCCTCGCGGCTAGTCTCTCGGCTAGTATTTGGCTAAATCTCGTCACTGGCCGGGCAAACGACGGGGGGTGACAACGCGGCCACAAACGTCAACGGGCGAGAAGGACAACTGGCTCTGGCTGCGCTTGTTATCAGCTTGAAAACTACTTTCTCTGCGTTGTTGACTCCTCATCGCAGCCTTGTAGGCTCTTCAGATTTTGGCTTGTAGCATCAGGACAGCGCCTCGCCAAGAGCCAGTTGTGCTTGGACATCTCGAAAGAGCGGCGATACGAGAAGCTGGGAACGCAGCGCGCCATTGTAGTCCCCGAAGCTGGATAATCGCGCCGGCTCGGTATAGACTGCCGGATCAGCTTACTGTCGCATGACCGCTCATGTAGCGTGCATCACGATCGCTCCGCGGGACAGACACCACTCCCACCCCCGCCGACTTGGTCCTGCGGTGCCTAGGTAGACTTGTGGGTCAGCATCGAGCCCTATGCCGGCAGCGGAGACAGATGATACGCCGCCGCGGGATCCGGCACATGTCAGGGCAGCCCTGCAGGATGCCGTGGCGCGGGGCCGCACCATTGAACCGGTGCTGGTGAGGCATCCTGCCCGGCGTCCTGAGGGATCACTCTTGTTGCGAAGCAGAGCCTGTGTTACCGGTCAGCATGGATCGCAGCACCATCATTCGCGCGGTGCTTTCCGCAAGCATCAAGTTTCTTGGTGGATGTGGAATTCAGCCAACCACCGGGAAGCAGTTGTCGTGTCGCGACAGGTGCGCCACGCGCAGCACGCCGGCAGCGGGCCGCGGCTGCAGCGCAACATGTCCCTAGCGCCGAACGCCGGCGAAGGTCAGTCCGTCGGCGCAGACCAGCGCTTTGCAGGTACGCTCTCAGGTCTAGCAGGGCGGCTAGGGCTCGGAAGCCACTGCTTTGTTGGACACTGGTCACCATCATGGTCACACTGAAGGTGGTGGGCCTTGTGTTGGCAACCCGGTCCAGGCGCTGCATGCAATCTGCACGTCGCGAGCATTTGCCACCCTGCCGAGCTGTGCAGGTCCGACTGCTGCAAGGCGCGTATGCTGACTGGCACATGTCCTGTGCTCATTATCTCAAGGCCTTCTATGCTGCAAGCTGGGTATCTCTTGCCGGAAGGATCCCTCGGCAGCGTTGTCAACTCATAGCTGTGCAGATCCTTTGTCGCAGGCCTGCACGTGGAGGAATCAGAGTTCCGGGCAGATGACGGGCCGGACGGGTGGGTGCCTCTGCGGATCGTGTCGCTGCCGCCCGGCGCATCCGGCGAGACGCGGCGGCGGCCGGTCGTCATCTTCCTGCACGCCACAGGCGCGTGATCTGCGCCCTTGTTGACCCCACACCCGCCGTCGGATAGGCCGAAGCAGGGTGTGCACAGCAATTGTGGGCACCGACACCCAAACGTAGGTAACCATAGTTTTTGCTGTGGCAACGGCAACGTGACATCCAGACAATGCCTGAATCAAGGAGGTTTATGACTTGAGCTTGGCTCATCCCGATCATTCCCATGACTGTGCCTCTTTTCTAGCTTGGACCCCGCTCCTAGTATGGTTGTGTCTGACCGCACAGGGCGCAGCAAGGAGTCGATGGCGGGGCGCATGGAGCAGTACGCACGCGCCGGCTACCTGACCGCCGCCATCGACTGCCGGTACCACGGCGATCGCGCCGTGCCCGAGGCCGCCGCAGGCAACGGTCCAGCGCGCCGTGACCCGCGTAATGCCTATCAGGACTCGCTGGTCAGGTGAGGGTGTGATCCTGTTTGCGGTGGAATTGAGGTCGTGAACGTAGCAAAACGGACAGTTGCAGCTGCAACGGTTGGCCACCGCAGGGCTTGGCGGGGCAGCAAAGAGCGGCCCTTCCTGCTGGACAACGTTTGGGATCTGCAGGTGCGCCGTCCACAAAGTCTTGTTGTGAAGCGAACGCAGCGGGGTCTGAGGTGGGCGACGATCATCAGGGTCGCTCGTGTCCCGCCTTCGCATGCGCTCTGTGGCACCCTCCCGTGGAGAGCTGAGAAGTGCAGCTGATTCAGGCTAGCACAGCATCTCCTCCCGTATGTATTCAGGCCCCGCACACACATGAAGCTGCGCAGATGTTCGTGTGCGCCGGACGGGCTTCATGCCGATGTCGCCCGCCGAGCAGTACAATGCAGCGAACCACTGCAAGGTCCCGCTGCTGGCCTCATTCTTCCTCTCGCTGTGACGCACCGCAGAGGCTGCTGGACTACCTAGAGACGCGGCCCGACGTGGACGCGGCGCGCACCGGCGTGACGGGCGTCTCGCTGGGCGGCATGCACTCCTGGCTGCTGGCGGCGGTTGACCAGCGCGTGGCGGCGGCCGCACCCATGATCGGCGTGCAGGTGTGTATCGTTGACGGGCATATGCCACCATGCCACATTTTGTGGTGGGATGGGTGCAAAGGGTACGATGGGTCAATGGGCAAGTGACCGCTCGGGATCTGTGAGACTGCTCGGAACAATGCCATTATAAGGTGATTTGAAAACAAGAATCGGCTGCATTGTGTCTGAGCAGAAGCGAGCCAAACCACGAAGTGAGCCGAACCAGTATGCCATCCTGCCGTGACGCCGCAGGGTTTCAGGTGGGCGGTGGACCAGGACCGCTGGCACGACCGCGTGGCCAGCATCCCGGCGGTCTTCGAGGCCGCCGCCGCGGACCTGAGCGCCCCCGCCGTCAGCTCGCACGTCGTGCGCGCCGTCTGGGAGCGCCTCCTGCCAGGCACGTGAATGGAGGCCCGCACGTGCAAGCTTGCTGGCAGCGACATTTTCCCAGCTCCGTCTCGTGTCCAACTCACGACAGCGTTGGTGTGGCGTCTCCGAGTATCTGCCTGTCACCAAAGCCACCTTGCGCTGCATGGTGATGGGTTGGCATGGCAGGCGCAACCAGGAGTCCGGCCCTCTGTCCACCCTCGCAATACTTGTGTGTGGCGATGACTATATCATGAGACGATCAAACTATCTGTGAAAGTATTTTGACCTCACTCGTGTCACAGGCATGCTGGAGTCGTACGACGCGCCGCACTCTCTACCCTGCGTTGCACCCCGGCCGCTGCTGGTGGCCAATGGCGAGCTGGATCTGCGGTGCCACATGCCCGGCGTGCTGCCCGCCATCGAGGCCGCCAGGAAGGTACACGCCGAACGGCAGTGTGCCGTAAGAGTGCTCCGCTGCGGATTCGCTTGTAGTTGCAGTCAGCGGATCGCACTATGTCCCGTGTGGTTGGCCTATGGCCTATGCGCAATGCTGACCACCCACGGTGTGCAGTATGTCATATTGAACAGCACACGAGCATGCCGGCCGCTCGGAGAGCGTAGTGTCATGTTGCAACTCACGTCAGCCCCTCAGTTGACTGCTTGCTTGCTGGCTGCACAGGCATACGATGTTGCCGGCTGCCCGGAAAATTTGCAACTGTACGTGGAGGCTGGTCTGGGCCACAGCGAGTCTCCGGCGATGGATGCAGCGGTCAGGCAGTGGCTTGATACGCACCTGCTGCAAGCTTGCTGGGGACCGTGAACCGCCACAGGACCTGCAGCGGTGTGGCGGCATACAGAGGAAGCCGGCGTGCATGTCCACAGTGCTGCGTGCGTTTGCTGAGATGACAGCACAATGTACGGCATGCCACTGCTGTAGAGCACGATGCGCAGCTATTGCACGTATCATCTTGCTATTAGGACTCGACGCCAAGACGAAAAAGGTCTCTGGCCAGCAGAGCCTCCCCATCAGATGACAATTGTGGGTAAAGCGCAGCCCACAAGTATGACTGGCGACTTCTCAGCATCCCCGTGCCTGCTGTGGTTTCAGGTCCGCAGACGCCGCAAATGGAGCATATCGGGTCGGCAAAGCTACACATCAGCGCAAGCACATGCGGTCCTCAACGCTGCCGGCAGTCATGGCGATTGCGGAGGGAAGTCGGCTTGCCGTGAGACGGTTGACTTGTCACTTTGTCGAAGCTATCTATGAATTTCAAGGACCATAAGCCTCGATTGGCCAGTACCCTGGCTGCTATCCTGATGCAGTACTGAAGTGTGCAAACCGGGATACCTTGTGACGCGTATTCCTATGCCATGAAACCATGAACCATGAATGTGTCAACGCGATATTCTGGGGTTTTGTTGCAGGTTGGCACTTGCAGGCAGCGCCTGAAGGGTAAGCGTGGCAAGTAGTCAGGCCTGCAGCCCGCGCAGCTGCACTTCCGTGCAGTGGCTGTTGCTGCGCCTGTGGCTGCCGCCGGATCGTCTGCTGATCCCATGCTGGCCATCACTGCTGAGGCTGTTGCTCCAGTGAGCGGCGTGCCAGCTCCGCAGCGATGCTGCTCATAAAGCTCATGAACTGTGTGTGCGATGCATGCAGCTCCGCCGTCTGCGCGCCGTGACCAGGGTATATGTCATGTCCAGATTTGCGGGGATGTTCCTGGCAAGGCGATATGACAATCCAGCTAGGCGACGGACCTCACGGGAAGGGATGAGCGACTCACGACATATTGCAACAGGCTAACATGCGATGCCCACCGCAGCGTATGCACCATGAGGCAGCTCGGTGTCTAGCAGCATAAGCAGTGCTTCTCAGCATCCAAGACGTCTGGCTCACCGACAAGGCTTGCCAATCCGCGGACTGAACAGGCGACGCTGTTGTCACAGCTTGCTCATCGCTGCTTCGGATGCCGGCCCCTACAGCGGCGGCTCCCACTGCCTGCATCGCACCCGCGGCCAGAGTGAGCAGTGTCATATCTGATCTACAGTTCCGTTTCGGATGTAATGTGTCCACATCTCAAACAGACCTTAAAGCGCAGTGCTACATGAGGACAACAGCAATGTGCGCTGCGGCGTATGACCCAGGATTAACAGCGTCGAAGGCCAGTCTGCAGGGCATCGCACCTCGACCTGCACGCGCAGGCGCGCGAGCTCCGCCTGCGCGGCCGCCAGCTGTCGCTGTAGCTGCGTGATGATGGGCGGCCCCCGAGCGGCGATGACCGCCTCGGATGCCGGCGGCGTGCTGCCGCCGGGGCTGCGCTGCTGCGACGCCGCTAGCTCCAGCTCCTGTGTAAGCACACAGGCAAACCTCTTACAGCGAGCCCCTCGCTAGAATGTGCGAGTAAATCAGACCGGCGAGAGCGGTGCTCAGCCGGGGCGTCTTGGCTGTGCACTGGAGCTTGCCAGCCGGTTGGAACGGGCGGTCATGTGACTGCGCATGTGGCGCGAGAGCAAGACGAGATTGGACACGTGGGTGTGCGAAGGCGGTGCTTGCTTGGGGAACACCGGCAGATATCGTTTTGCAAGGCATGCACCTGGACCTCCTCATCTGTCGGCCACGCCGCGGGTGCCACGCCGCCGCCATCGTCACCTTCCGCAGGCGCTGCATCGGCCGCTCCGCTCGGCCCGGCAGCATGAGGCTCAGCCGGCGGAGCACCATCGCCGAGCGCCGCCAACGGCAGCTCCTCGTCCTGCGTCTGCGTGTCGCCCGTCGGCTCGCGGGCTGCTGGCTCCGCCCCCTCAGCCACAGAAACTCCATCATTTCCGCCACTTGCAGACCCCGTGGATTGCGGACGGCTGGGCGTCTTGCTGGCCGTGCCACTGTGGGTGGTGTCACTGACGAGGATCACCGCCGCCGCAGCCGGGTCGGGGTCCACCTGCTCTGCGCTCCCCGTCGCCGCCTCCGCGGGGCGCGCCGCCGTCGGAGGTCTGCTCTGAGAATCACCCGAATGCGGAACAGGCGCAGCGACGGTCACGGCTGGCGCGGCAGTGGGGACGCCACCCAGCACTGCGCCCGCACGGGCCGCGAATTGCCCGGAGGGGCGCCAGGGGAACGGCACAATGGCGTTGAATGCCTCGACGGTGATGCCGCCGGCCGGCGTCCGCCCGGGGGCCGGCAGCTGCGCAGAAGCGGCGAAGAAGCGGTTCACCTGCGGCGGCAGGTGCTGCTGCCCCGCCGCCGTCTTGACCGGCGAGTGCTCCTTCGGCGGCGCGATGGGGGCGGCCTGAGGGCCCGACCCGTCATCCGCGGAGGGTAGAGGTAAGCCGCCCTGTGGAGGACCCGCGGCACCCGCGGCGTCCGGCGGCGGCCCCGCGAGGCCCTTGGGCAGCGTCGGCGCGGTCGCGGACAGCTGCAGAGGGTCTGCGACGCCGGCACTGATGCGCTCTGCCCGAGCGCCGCCGCGCAAGGCGCCGTCTCCGCTGGAGATGGGGGCATCCGGCGTCACCGGCGAGGGCCGGGGCGGCAGGGCCTCCAGCGGCTGGGTCGCCTGGCTGTCGCTAGCCGGCTTGCCTGGCTGCCGTGACCCCTCGGCTGGACTCCGCTGGGGCATGGCGGCTTCCGCGGCCTCTGTGACACCTGGCTCGGCATGCGCCTGCGGAAGCGCCGCATCAACAGCATCTTGATGCAGTCGCAGTTCAGCAGCAGCAGCACCCCGCTGGCTTTGGGACGCCTGAGCCTGGGGCTGAGACGATGGCGGCGGCGTCTGAGAGTCATCCCGGTTCTCCTTGCCGGCAGGACTCGCCCGGATTCCCGCCTGCTGCGCACCATTCGTATCAGAGCGGCACGGTGACTGAGGGCAGCAAGCTGCCTCGGCCTGCGAGGCGGCCGGCGACGCCATTGGCGACGACTGCACCCGCTGCAACGGGGTGCGCGGGGACGCCTGGCTGGCCCGCCCCTCCCCGTCTGCCTGCTGCATTGCTGGTTGGGAGGCTCCAGCCGCTGTCCTGTCGCTGTTTGGGGGCTGTTTGCTGGCAACGTCCTGTCCTGGCGCAGAGTTGACCAGCGGGGCATGACTTGAATTGGGACGTCTGGGCAGCAGAGTCCCAGCGCTGCTGGGCCGGTCGGTAGGTGGCTGGGCTGAGGGAAGCTGAACCTCCGTGCTGGCCGGCAGCGCGGAGGCTGCATCGGGCGCTGAGGCGGGACCGCGGCGGACACCCGCGCTGGCAGGCAGCAGCGCTGCCGTCATCTCGCGCGAGACGGCCGACTGCTGTACAGGGGCGGAGTGCCGGTGCGGGGGGGTGCCTGACCCAGCAGCGGCCGGCAAACCCGCATCTGCGGAGGGCAGCGCCGGCGCTGGGAGGGTCGCGAGCCGCGGACCTGCCGAGTCGTCTGGTACCACGACGAGCTCTGCGCGTACGCACACCTTCTCTACGAATCCAGTGTTTTTGCCAGTTCTGGATTGCAGCCTTGCATGTGGCTGCCGCCCGGTCTTCCCTTGATACTCCCGCTGCTGGAGCCAAAAATTGCATGATGTCCGCACAGGTATCATGACAGCATGCCTCGCTAGAGCAAGGGTCGGGTGCAGGAGACGCACCGGTGCTGGCAAGCCCCGATGGCTCCGGCGCCGCTGTCTGCGCAACCGTGTCGCTGCTGTGAGGCACCGGCTCCGCAGGGCGGGCAGGCACTGCACTGGTCTCCTGCGGAAACCTCCTCTGCTGCCCGTCTGGGGGCGTGTCGGGACTGGCCGACACACGCTCTCGGGCGGCTTGCCTCTCCGCTTCCCGCCGCACCTCGTCGCCAATGGCATCATCTCCGGCAGGCGATGCTTCGTCGCGGTCGGAGACACCGTCGTCTGCGGCTGCACGGCCAGCGTCGGAGGCCGGCGCCTCGCTGGCCTTGGCCTTCGTGACCGGCTGTAGCTCCCGCAGCATCGGCTGGTGCCGCGGGCGCTTGGAATCAGATTGGTCCGCAGCCGAGCCGGAGGCAGCCTTGCGCTTGCCGGCGACGGCGCTGAGCTGCGCACCAGGATCATCAGCGGCAGCGGGGCTGCTGCGCGAAGCTGCCTGAGCGGATGCCGCTCTGCGAACCAGCCTTGCGGACGGCGGCGCTGAGCCTGTGGCGGCCGTGGGGCTTACCGCTTTAGCTGCCACGTGCTTAGACGCAGGAGTGGTATCCGTCGCCGAAGGCCCGCCTGCCTCTTCCGCACGCCGGCGTTTGCCGGGGCCTTGACCGTCGCCGGCGGTCTCCTTTGCGGCGGCACGCTTGGCGGCCATGTGAGGGTCGGGCAGCATCAGGGCGGCTTCCAGCTCGTCGTCGTCCGCTGTGCCGAACAAAGCAGCGCCCAGCAAGCCATCATCATCGGCAGGCGGTCCCCCCGGCTCGGCAGCATGTCGCGGCGAGACCGCGGCGGCGACAGGCTCGGGTGAAGAAGGGGCGACTTCGGCCGCGCGCTGAGCGTCTTCTGCCGCCCCGATGGCGTCCATGAGGCGGCTGTGCTCTTCAAAGAAAGCCGGCTGCGTGCGAGGAGCGAGCTGTCAGCAGCGGACCCCCCTGGCGCTTTTGTCTCAGAGCGATAAGTCCCCAGTGAGGATGACAGGCGGCATGCACAGGAATCTGCAACACAAGAGAATGGCAGAGTGACAGAGTGACGAAGTGACGGTGACAGCGACATTGACAGAGTGACAGACAGTGACAGTGACAGCAACAGACACCGCTGTCTACCTGCGAGGTGATGGAGCCGCACACCGCGCGCCAGAATGCCAGATCATCTGATATCATCCCTACACGCAGCATAGCAACCTAATATCAGCAACTTTTTCTGGGTGGTGTAATGGCAAACCTCCATCAGCGTAAAGGCACAGCACGCTCGGGCGGTTGTGATGGGCCCATCTGGAGGTGGGGATGATGTGCTTGCCCTGCGTTGCGAAGTGCAGTACTTGGAGCACCTGCTTGAGAGGAGGGGTACGCTGCGGCGAAGGTCAGCGATGCCTCCAGGCCGGCCCACAGGGGCGCCAAGTGGGTCTCCGTCAGCTGCTGGGCGTTCGCGGTCAGTAGCCGGAGCAGCGCGCGCCAGCAGCTCATCAGCGCTGCCTGGCCCTCTGGGTCAGCACGATTGTTTATGAAGAGCAAGTACCGCAAGCTCGTGATAGTTGTTGGCCAGCATGAGCACTGCTATAGACCGCTGGGTCCCTAGTCGATCATGTGCAGGCTGAGGCGCAGGCTGAGGTGAATGGGGTCGTGAGGCATAGCGTGAGCCGGCTCAGCATGTCGCACTGCACGGCGATGCCCGGCGAAAGACCCCATCGCAGCCCAGCCGAGCGGACCTGTATCGACATTGCCCTCCTTGCATGCCCGCATCCAGCCGCTGAGCGCCGGCCCCAGAGCGGCCGCCAGCCGCGCCGCGCTCTGGTTCTGCGCCCCGTCGACGAGCGGCAATAGCTCCGTGGTTGCCGCGGCGAGCTTTTTGGCCTCCTGGGACGCTTGCCGCGCGCCCTCCGGTCGCTCGAGCAGCTTCTGGAGGAGGCAACCTGCGCAAGCAGCGCAGCCTGTGGCCTGAGGTCCAGCTCATGAAACCTTGGCCACGATGGGTGGGTGGGTGGGTGGGTGGGGTGGGTGGGGTTTTCAAGAATCGCTGTTGGTGCACATCGTCAAGCTGACTGAATAATGATATTCCCGGCTTGGATTCAACTGCCGCAGGATTCTGTGATGCCGCACACCGAGCAGCTTGAAGAGGTGACGGCTCGCCGTGCTGCGCGGTCGCTGCTGGCGAGACGCCTCGACCCCCTGCCCAGTGTGAGCAAGTGGTAAGCACCCGGACACAGACGGTAGCACATTGCTCAGTCGATGTTGACAGGTGGGGATGAGGTGAGGTCAGGTTCGGCACTGACAAGCCCATGAGCATGCCTGGTCCGCCATGGTGACGGCGGCGGCCGCGGCAAGCCACAAGAAGCCGTCGGTGAGCCTCTCGCAGGCCGCCACAGCCGCGTAACAGGGCGCGGCGAGGGCCTTGCAAACGTCGCTGGACTGTCCGTCACGCTCTTCACCAGGCAGCCTGTTGTACGCCGACACGCGATCACTCAAGACCTATCAGGTCCAGGATAGATAACGTGGGCAGCAAGACCTCATGCTACGTGTCTGTGCCGGCAGCAGAGCGCAAGCACACTGGTACCTGGCTGCCGCGCAATAGAGCTGCCGCCACGCGCTGCTGTACGTGTCTGCTTCCGATAACTCCAGCGTCGGCGTTGAGTACTTGGCGTCCAGCACAGCCGTAGGAGCCTGCAGATGCCAGGATAAAGTGACACGCTTGTCAGCGCGACCTGCGCCTGATGCGGGACACGGCTCCAAAGGGACTGAGCATTTGTAGACCACCCACAGTGATACCTGACCGCTGCAGAGTGAGGGTATCTGTGAAACATGGGTGTGACTATTGGTCACAATTTCGTCGGCACCCTTGTGAACTTCATCAAAGCACATCGAGGGCATGATATGAGGTACGGATTGTCAATGAACACCTCGATGGGGAAAAGGAGCAGCTGCTGCGCCAGCGGCAGCGCATCGTGCTCAGCACCGCCGCCCCCGTACGCGGCTGCTGACGCCCCTCGCACGTCTGCATCTGCAGCGAGGGCCGTCGCCAGTGCCCCAGCCACAGCTGGCCATGCCGGCAGCAGGCAGGATCCCGGCGCGAGGCCGGTCCGTGCCGGTACCGTCGCTCGAGCTCCGCCCCAGTGTTGCTGCCGCACGACGAACAGAACATCCGCCAGCGGCGCCTTCGTCTCCGCTGCACACGGAGCCCAAAGTGAACGTGAGCCACGTTGACCGTACAGGCTGCAACTGGGCAACCCCGACAGATGATGCTGCGCCAGGATACGCCAGTGCAATTTGCTTCTTTTCGCTCCTATGGAAATGATCAAGCAGGCAGGAGGGATACGACCGCTATCCTGAGGCGAGTTTGGTCTAATAGGCCCCGAACGAGCACCTGAAGCTCGCATGGCCGCCTCGATGACGGGCAGAGCGGGCCGCCAGTGGTCCGGCGCCATGCGGCGGCCGGCGCGCAGCCAGGCGGCAGCCAGGGCCGCCGCCGCAATGACCTGCTTGCCGGCGTCCCAGGCGACGCGCTGGGACCCGATGAAGTCGTCGTCGACCCTGCGCATATGTCACCATGCTGTGAGCACAATAGCACTGGGCAGCAGCTCCACCATTCCCGAGTCAGAGGCATGTGCTCACACAGACAGGAAGCAGCACGGCCACACTGACAGGTGAGCGCAAGAATGGCGGGCCATCTCAGCAAACCGCT
>JAABUX010007505.1_pt1 | contig 12785 bp, 10 predicted proteins | sample 5561851 | NCBI WGS metagenome assembly JAABUX01 (sample SAMN10711883, study PRJNA513361) | rock metagenome | isolation source: Antarctica rocks | place: Antarctica: Victoria Land, Richard Nunatak red sandstone | collected 2016-01-03 | reverse complement strand
TGGCCACCGCCGCAGCCCTCAACCTCGACCGGATCGCCGCCTGGTTTGCCGGACGCCCGCTCGCGCCGACCCGCACCTCACGCTTCGCCGCACTCGCCGCCTAGCGGGCGACTTCGCCAACAGGGTCTGGGCGTATGTGGAGCTTGCCGACCTCGACCCCGAGGCGCAGGGCTATTCCGGCAGCCATGGCCTGTGGACCCGTGGCCTGCTGATCCGTCGCAGCATCGCCGACGGGGCGTGCGCGTTCTTCGCCACTTGGTTGCTCGACCGGAACGGGTATCGACACGCTGGTCGCCGTAGAGGGCAGCCGTTGGTCGATCGAGGACAGCTTCGAAACCGCCAAAACCGAGTTTGGCCTCGATCACAACGAAAGCCGCTCCTGGCACGGCTGGCACCGCCACGTTTCACTGGTGATGCTGGCATTCGCCATGTTGGTGACAATCCGCCATCATGCGAACCGGCCGGCTTCCTCGCAAACTGCGCCCGCCCGACTCGCGCGCGCCAAGCCTTATCTGTTGGTCGCTCCAGGAGATCCGTCGCGTCGCCACCCGCCTCGCGCAACGACGCATCCGCCCAGCTTGTATTATCGCATGGTCGCTCTGGCAACGAGCACACCAAGCCGCTGCCCAACGCTCACATATGAAACACAATGCGCAACTGTAATGCTAGGCTAGGTCCGGCGCGGGCATGTCCCGCTCCACTCGGCCGCGGGCGCGGCGGCCGACCGCCAGTTCCGTCACCACGCCATGCAGCGTCCGCAATTCCTGTTCGGTCACCTCGCCGCGCTCGAACAAATGCCATAAGTTGCGGACCATCCCGGGCCGTTTTGGGGCGTTGCGCAGGAAGCCGCACGCGTCCAGTTCGTCAATCAGGTGAGCCATGAAGTTCTGCAGCGCACCCTTCGCAGCCACCCGGCTTTCGTTGGTCATCAGCACGCGTGGGGGTGTCGCGTCGGCCGCGCTCCACCATTCGTAGGCCATCACCATCACGGCCTGCGACAGGTTCAGCGACATGAACTCCGGGTTGAGCGGGAAGCGCACCAGCGTGTCGGCTTGGGCTATGTCGTCGTTGTCGAGCCCGGCGCGTTCCGGTCCAAATAGGAGGCCGGCCCGCAGGCCCCGCGCCGCCGCATCGCGCAGGTCGGAAGCGGCGGCGCGCGCGGTCAGCACCGGCTTCACGATATGGCGCGGGCGCGGGCAGGTCGCGAACACCCGGTGCAGGTCGGCCACCGCGTCCGCCACCGTATCGTGCACCGTCGCAGCCTCCAGCAGCCGGTCGGCGCCGGACGCCATGCGCCATGCGCGCTCCTGCGGCCAGCCGTCGCGTGGAGCGACTAGGCGCAGGTGGAACAACCCGCCATTGCCCATGGCGCGGGCCACCGCGCCGATATTGTCGGCGAGTTGCGGGCGCACCAGGATCACCACCGGGCTGCCCGGCGCCGGTGCGAGCGGCGCGCCACCGTCTTTCCCCGTCAAGGCGTGGGTTTGCCGCCGTGCTGCATCTGCCGGCGCCGCATGAACGCGATCTCCTTGTCCTGGACGGCGACGATGTCGTGGGCGAGCGTCTTGAGCGCCGGGTCATGGCCGTACCGCAATCCGGCCTTCGCCATGTCGATGGCGCCGGTGCAGAACGTGTCCATGCCGGCCATGATAGGCTGCGAGAACGCGGGCGTAGCGACCAGCAAAGCCGAGCGCTTCATATCAGATAACCCCATCATGTCTTGCGCCATGTGGTCCCACCCGGACCATCCTCCAACACGATGCCCTGGCCAGCCAAATCGGCCCGGATCGCGTCCGCGCGGGCGAAGTCGCGGGCGCGGCGGGCGGCCAGGCGGTCGGCGATGGCGGCCTCGATCGCCCCCGCATCGGCGCCGCCGGCGAACCACGCGGCGGGGTCGGCCTGCAGCAGCCCGAGCAGCGCCCCGCCTGCCTGCAGCCCGGTCGCCGCCGCGGCATCGCCCGCCAGCGCCGCATCGGCCAGCGTGTGCAAGGCGGCCAGGGCACGCGGCGTGTTCAAGTCGTCGCGCAACGCGTCCAGGACCGGCGTGGGCGGGTCCCCATCACCCGGCGGCGTCGTGGCAAGCGCGCGGTAGAACCGGTCCAGCTCCCGCCGCGACTCATCGAGCGCGGCCAGCGAGAAATCGACGTCGCCGCGGTAATGCCCGCGCAGCAGCAATAGCCGGATGGCTTCGGCCGGGGCACGGCCCAGCACGTCGGCGACCGTGATGAAGTTGCCCAGCGACTTCGACATCTTCTGGCCATCGACTGTCAGCATGCCGTTGTGCATCCACACCCGGGCGAACGCGCTGCCCGGAAAGGCGCACAGGCTTTGCGCTCGCTCGTTCTCATGGTGGGGGAACAGCAAGTCGCTGCCGCCGCCGTGGATGTCGAAGCTCACGCCCAGGGTGCGCCACGACATGGCGGAGCATTCGATATGCCAGCCGGGCCGGCCCCTGCCCCACGGGCTATCCCAGCCCGGCAGCTCCGGGGCCGATGGCTTCCACAGCACGAAGTCGCCGGCATCGCGCTTGTAGGGCGCTATCTCGACTCGCGCGCCGGCGAGCAGTTCGTCCGGGCTGCGGCCCGACAACGCCCCGTATTCCGGGAAACTCGCGACCGCGAACAGCACGTGCCCCGCCGCGGCGTAAGCGTGCCCGGACGCGATCAGCCGCTCGATCACGTCGATCATCGCAGGAATATTATCGGTCGCCCTCGGCTCCTCGTCGGGCGGCAGGTTGCCGAGCGCTGTCATGTCGGCCTGGAACGCGGCCAGGGTGCGGGCCGTGATGGCGGCGATCGGTTCGCCCTCGGCCAGCGCACGGGCGTTGATCTTGTCGTCCACGTCGGTGACGTTGCGGACATAGGTGACGCGTGGATACAGGCGCCGCAACAGCCGGGCCAGCACGTCGTACACCACCACCGGGCGGGCATTGCCCAAATGCGCGCGGTCGTACACGGTGGGGCCGCACACGTACATCCTCACATGCGCGGGATCGAGCGGCACGAACGGCTCACGCCGGCGGTGCAGGCTGTTGTGCAGAACCAAAGCGGACATGACGCTTTCTGGTGCAGCAGGCCGCGCAAGGCAACCGCTTGACACCAGCGCGCGCAGTTGCGAGTAAGTCGCAACTGTAGGCCGTGCTGGCGTGCGATGTCGATCAACGGAGTGAACATGCCGCAAGCGACCCTGCAGCAAGCCCATCCCAAGCGGGTTGGACGCCTCCTCGCCGTGTTCGGGCCCGGGCTCGTCGTCATGCTGGCGGATACCGACGTCGGCAGCATCATCACCGCTGGGCAAAGTGGCGTGCAGTGGGGCTATCGGCTGCTGCTGCTGCAGGTCGTGCTGATGCCGATCCTGTACATGGTGCAGGAATTGACGGTGCGCCTCGGCATCTTCACTGGGCGCGGCCACGGCGAGTTGATCCGCGAGACGTTTGGCCGGTTCTGGGCGTGGGTGTCGGTCGCCGGCTTGGCGGTGGCGACGATGGGCGCGCTGCTGTCGGAGTTCTCCGGCGTGGCGGGAATTGGCGAGCTGTACGGCGTATCGCGCTTCGTCACGCTCACCATCGCCGCCCTGGCGCTCCTGGGCGTGGTCGTGACGGGATCGTACCGGCGGGTGGAACGGGTGGCGATTGCGCTCGGCATATTCGAGTTCGCGTTCTTCATCGTGGCTTGGACGGCGCATCCCGACCGTAGTGCACTGCTGGCGGGTGCGGTCGATATCCCATTGGCCAACAAGGACTACCTGTATCTCGTCGCCGCCAACATCGGCGCCGTGATCATGCCGTGGATGGTGTTCTACCAGCAATCCGCCATCGCCGATAAGCGCCTGGCGCCCGAGCATTTCGGCGCTGCTCGGCTGGATACCGCAGTCGGCGCCGTGGTGACGCAGTTGGTCATGGCGGCGGTGCTGATCGCCTGCGCCGCCATCATCGAAACACCGGACGCCGACAAGTCGCTCAACACCATCGGCGACCTCGCCGGTGCGTTGACACCGCTGTTCGGCACGCAAACGGGGCGATTGCTGTTCAGCCTCGGCGTGGTCGGCGCTGGCATGGTGGCTGCGATCGTTGCTTCTCTCGCGCTCGCCTGGGGCGTCGGCGAGGTCGCCGGGTTCAGGCGATCACTGGAACTGCGGCCGCTGCAGGCGGGCTGGTTCTACGGAATCTACGCCGTCTGCGTCGTCGGTGGGGCGGCCCTGGTTGCGGTGTGGCCCAACCTGGTGTCGCTTAATATCGCCGTGCAGGTGATGAACGCGTTGCTGCTTCCCTTGGTGCTCGGCTTCCTGATCGCCCTCGCTGCCCGTGCGTTGCCGGACAAGGTGCGGCTGCGGGGAGCCTACCTGTGGATCGTGTGCGCCGTGGCCGGGCTGACCTGTGCGCTCGGCGTGTTCGGCGGCCTATCGGGCGCGGGATTGCTGGGGTAGGCCTTCGACGCCGCCCGCCTTGGCGGACGCAAGAAACTTGTTGACCGGCTCCAGCGAGGCCGAGGGGGCTTCCTCGAACGGGACATGGCCGAGCGCGGGAAAAGGCGCCAGCGTCGCCTCGGGAATCGCCTGGAGATAGTCGGCGGCGTTGGTGAACGGAATCATGGCGTCCTTTTCCCCCCACAACAGCAGGGTTGGCGCTTGAATCCGGCGCAGCAGTGGCACCGGGTCCGCGAGCTTCACCTGTTCCATACGGGCGACCATGGCGCGACGGACACCGGGAGCCAGCATCATGTCGCGATAGCGGGTCACGACATCCTCGGAAAGATTGCCCGAATCGCCGTAGGCCGGCGTCAAGCTTGCTCGCAGGAGCGCTTTCGGAAGGACATACGGAAGCAGCCGGACCACAAGGGACACGCTGGGCTGCTTCCCATACTCAAAGCCAGGGCTGGCGAAACCGTCTGGCGAAATCAGGATCAGCCTGTCCACACGGTCCGGGTTCCGGGCGGCGAAGTTCCAGGCGATCTTCCCGCCCAAGGAGTTGCCGACGAGGCTGGCCCGTTCCACGCCGAGCCGGTCCATCAAAGCCGCCACCACGTCGAGGCTACGGCGGTCCGAGTAGTCTCCGGTCGGGTCTGGACCCGTCAATGCAAAGCCAGGCAGGTCGAAGCGGATCACCCGGTAGTCGTTGGACAGCCGTTCGGCCCATGGCTCCCAGGTGAGCAGGCTGGAGCCGAACCCGTGCAGCAGGACAAGGACGGGGGCGTCCCTGGGACCGCTATCCCGCACGTGCAGCCGGAGGCCAGCCACCTGCACGTAGGCGCTCGGCGCCGTGAAATATTTGGCTTCCAATGCCGCACGGGATTCATCGGGCGTGTAGAGCCACACGGCAACGCCGACCAGGACTGCGAGAACCAGCGAGAGAACGATGATCGCCACCTTCATTGCCGCCCTCGTCCGTCGATGCTCCAGGCGAGGCCTAAGCCGCAGCCATGCGCAGCCGCTCCGCCGCGCGCACGCGTCCGATCAGTGGCAGCAGGTCGCGCATCTCGGGTCCCTGGTCCTCCCCGGTCAGCGCCAGGCGCAACGGGTGGTACAACGCTCGGCCCTTACGCCCGGTCGCCTCGCGGAGCGCCCCGGTCCAGGCCGGCCAAACTTCCGGGGTCCATGGCTCGGACGGCAGGGCGTCCAACGCGGCGCGGAGAAACTCGCCCTCCCCCTCGATCACCGGCGGCACGATGCTGCCGGCGACCACGTCCCACCAGCCGCGCGCCTCGCTCAGCAAATCCAGGTTGCCGCGGATGGCCGACCAGAACGCCGGGGTAGAGGCCGGGGGCAAGCGGGCCTGCACCGCCTCGAACGGCAGCCCGTGCAGCACCCGGCTGTTCAACGCGAGCAGTTGGCGGACATCGAACCGCGCCGCCGAGCGGGAGAAACGCGACAGGTCGAAACTGGCGGCCAGTTCCTCCAGCTCGAGCGCCGCCGGGTCGTCGGAGGTGCCGAGGCGCGCGAGGTACGAGGTGATCGCCACCGGCTCCACCCCGTCCTGGCGCAGGCTGCGCAGCGACATGCCGCCCTCGCGCTTGGATAATTTTCCGCCATCGTCGGCGGTCAGCAGCGGCAGGTGCGCGAAGGTGATGCTGGAACGGTTGCCGCCCAGCGCGGTCCAGATGTCCAACTGCACGGCGGTGTTCGTCACGTGGTCTTCGCCGCGAACGATATGCGTGATCGCCGTTTCCAGGTCGTCCACCACCGAGGTGAACGTGTACAGCATCGTGCCGTCGGCGCGGACCAGCACCGGGTCGGAGATGGTGGGCAGCTTGATCTCACGCTTCCCCAACACGAGGTCGTGCCACGCGACCGCGCCGTCCGTCAGGCGAAACCGCCAGTACGGCCGCTTGCCGCCCGCCTCGGCGGAGGCGCGCTGCTCCGGCGTCATCTTCAGCATGGCGCGGTCGTACACCGGGGCGAGATGGCGCTTCAGCCGCTGCTCGCGCTTGGCCCGCAGTTCCTCCTCGCTCTCGAAGCAGGGGTATAACCGACCCGACTGGCGCAGCCGCTCGGCGGCGGCCTCGTAGCGGTCCAGCCGGTCGGACTGGCGGAAGCTGTCGTCCCAGGTCAGGCCGAGCCAGGCGAGGTCCTGCGCGATGGCGTCGGCGTGCTCCGGCTTGTTGCGCGCGGCGTCGGTGTCGTCGAAGCGGAGGGTGAAGTGGCCGCCATGCCGCCGGGCCAGCAGGTAGTTGGCGAGTGCGGCGCGGGCGTTGCCGACGTGCAGCAGGCCCGTCGGGCTGGGCGCGAAACGGAGTCTCATGCCTCCGGCTCGCCGTGGCGGCGCGGGTCCAGCGCGCGCCAGTCACGATCTTCGTCGCCGGCGGGGCGCTCGCCGAAATCGGCCAGCTCGGTGGCGCTCCGCCAAGCGCCTTCGGGCTGGCCGTCGATCTCGGCGTCCTCCCCGAACGCGAACCACGCGTCCAGCACGTCGCGGCTGTTCAGCCCCGGGGCGCGGCACCGCTCGACGCTGTCGCGCACGTAGCGGCGGGCGAAGGCGTTGGCCTGCATCAAGGTGGGAAAGCCCGCGATCTCCTCGACCAAATTGTCCTCGGCGCCGCCGGACAAGTCCACGATGCGCACGCGCCAGCCGCCTTCGGGCGCGAACAGGTCGCTCATGCCACCAACCCGGTGTAGCCGTTGGTGATCGGGTAGCGCCGGTCGCGGCCAAACGCGCGATGGGTGATCTTGACGCCGGGCGGGGCCTGCCGGCGCTTGTACTCGGCCCGGTCCAGCAGCCGCCACACGCGCAACACCGTCGCGCGGTCGAATCCCTGCATCACTAAGTCGTCGACGGAACGCTCGCCCTCGATCAGCCCGGTGAGGATGCCGTCCAGCTCCTCGTACGGCGGCAGGCTGTCCTGGTCGGTCTGGTCGGGCTTCAGTTCGGCCGAGGGCGGCTTGATGATCACGCGCTCCGGCATCACCAGGCCGTCCGGACCGCGCGCGCCGGGCGGGCGATGGGCGTTGCGCCACCGGCACAGCTCGAACACGGTGGTTTTGTACACATCCTTCAGCACCGAGTAGCCGCCGCACATGTCGCCATACAGCGTGGAGTAGCCGACCGACATCTCGCTTTTGTTGCCGGTCGTCAGCACCATCGCGCCTAATTTATTGCTCAGCGCCATCAGGATCACGCCGCGCGCGCGGGACTGGATGTTCTCCTCGGTGATGTCGGCCTGCCGCCCGGCGAACAGTGGGGCGAGCGCCGCGCCGAACGCATCCATCGCCGGCGTGATCGGCACCGTGTCGCACTGGATGCCGAGCAGGCGGGCGCAGGACGCCGCGTCCTCCAGACTGTGCGGGCTGGTGTAGGGACTCGGCAGCATCACGGCATGGACCGCGTTCGCGCCGAGCGCATCCACCGCCACCGCCGCCGACAACGCACTGTCGATGCCGCCGGACAGGCCGAGCAGCACGCCGGGGAAGCGGTTCTTGCGCACGTAATCGCCCAGGCCGAGTGTCATGCAGCGGTAAATCAGGTCCAGCCGGTCCGGCTCCGGCGCCAGCGGTTGCGCTGTGCAGACCAGCCGCCCGGCATCGCGGCGCCACTCGGTCAGCGTGATCGCCTCCTCGAAGTACGGCATCTGCACCGCCAGGCTGCGGTCGGGGTTGAGGACGAAGCTGGCGCCCTCGAACACCAGCTCGTCCTGGCCGCAGACCTGCGCGCAGAACACGAACGCCAGCCCGGTCTCGACCACCCGCTCGACCGCCAGGGTCACACGCCCAGCCTGCTTGCCGTCCTCGAACGGAGAGCCGTTGATCGACAGCAGCATCTCAGCTCCCGTCTCGGCCAGGGTCTCGGACACGGCGGGAAACCACCAATCTTCGCAGACCATCAGGCCGAGCCGGAAGCCGCGGAACGCCACCGGGCCGGGCGCGTCGCCGGGATCGAACACGCGTTTGTCGTCGAACACGCCGTAGTTCGGCAGCTCGTGCTTGGCCCGGCGCGCCACGATCTCACCGCCATCGAGCAGGAACGCCGCGTTGTGCAGCAGCGACCCGTTCTGCCACGGGCCGCCAACGACCAGGCCGGGACCGCCATCGGCCGTGTCGCGCGCCAACTGCTCGATGGCAGCCTCGCACGCGGCGACGAAGGCGGGCTTGCGAACAAGGTCCTCGGGCGGGTAGCCGGCGATCGAGAACTCGGGCGTGACGACCAGGTCGGCGCCGAGACGGGCACCCACGGCCCTGGCGCGGCGGATCGCGGCGAGGTTGGTCTCGATCTCGCCAACGTGCGGATTCAATTGGGCGATGGCGATCCGGAGCGTGTCGGGCATGTTCCCGATCTAGGCACGAATCTCCGTGGGATCAACGCGCAAACCGCCGCGTTTGCGGTCGCCGTTGCGGCGCAGCAGGAACTCGCGGCCGACCTTCACCCGCGGCGCGCCGTCGTACTCGACGATATCGGCGGTGGCGTAGGTTTCGTTCCAGGCGTTCGGGATGAAACTCCCGGTTCCCACGACGTCGATCGGCGCCAGCGCGTCGGCCATCACCCTGCACTTGCCGACCCCGAACCCGGACGATGCGATGATCCGCACCTTCGGAAAGCCGGCCTCGTCCAACGCTTCGCGCATCCGCCAGATCGCGGCGGTGGAAACGCCGGTGCCGACCAGGAAGCGCAGTTCCGTCTCGCTGCGGTAGCGGCGGATGGCGCCCGGCGCGTGCCGCTCCAGCACGGCGTAGCTTTCCGCCGGGTCGAGGCCCTCCAGGAAACGGCCGCCATGGGTGTCCAGCCGCACCGCGACCCGCCCGGCGGCGGCAAGGTCAGAAAAGCGGCGGCAGACGGCCAACCCGTCGGTGACCTCCCGGCCGAAGTAGTCGGTCAGGATCGTCAGGTTTTCGTGCGGAAAGACCTCGTGGAACATCTCGGCCGCGCGGACGGTGGAACCGGCGTAGCCAATCAACGCGTGCGGCATGGTCCCTACGCCGCGTACCTGGCCGAAGAAGTGTGCGGTGGCGTCCGTGGCCGTGCCGATGAAGCCGACCGCTCCTTCGAGTTGCGCCGCCTTGCTGCCGACACTGGCCGCGTAGCCCATCATCTCCTGCATCTCGGCCCCTGCGCAGTGCCGGGCGTCCATGGCGATAAAGGCGACCTTCGGCAGCGCCGCGCACATTTGATAGGCGTTGTGCGCAGCGACGCAGGCGGGGCCGAGCTTCTGCAGGAAGATGGTCTCGCAGTTCGACAGATGCTCGTAGCTGCCGGCGATGTAGGCGATCGGCTCGCCCGCGCCGACCCACTCGCCTTCCTGGTGCGTCAGGTCGATGTCGAACTCCACGCCTTGCTCGGCTGCCACCGCCGCCAGCCATTCCAGCATCAGGCGGGGGGCCGAGATGACGGGACGGCGCAGGAACACGGCGTAGGTGACGCGCTTGTCGCCGAACCGTGCGACGATGGCGCGGGTGCGGTTGAAATACGCGTCGGTGCGCGCGTCGATGTCAGCGGTGAGCGCCCGGCCGGGATCGGCGTTCATTGCGCGGCCACCGCGGAGGCCACGCGAGGCATCCGCCGCCTTTTCAGCTCCTCGGCGACCAGGAACGCCATTTCCAGCGACTGCTCGGCATTCAAGCGTGGATCGCAAAACGTCTCGTAGCGCGCGCCCAGATCGGCTTCCGTCAGCCGGTGCGCGCCTCCGACGCATTCCGTCACTTCCCGCCCCGTCATCTCGACATGAACGCCGCCGGCGTAGCTGCCCTCGGCCGCGTGCACGTCGAAGAAGCCGCGGACTTCGGCCAGGATCGCGTCGAAGCTGCGGGTTTTGACCTTCAGCGACGTGCTGATGGTGTTGCCGTGCATCGGGTCGCATAGCCACAACACCCGGCGTCCCTCCGCCTGCACCGCCCGCAGCAGCGGCGGCAGCTTGGCCGCGACCCGCTCAGCCCCCATGCGGCTGATCAAGGTGACGCGGCCCGGCTCGTCGCGCGGGTTCAGGATCTCGATCAGCCGCAGCAGGTCCGCCGTTTCGGTGGTTGGCCCGACCTTGATGCCGACCGGGTTGCGCACGCCGCGCAGGAATTCCACGTGGGCGCCATCCGGCTGCCGGGTGCGGTCGCCGACCCACAGGAAATGCGCCGAGCAAGCGTACCAGTCGCCCGTGGTCGAGTCGACGCGAGTCAGCGCCTGCTCGTACGGCAGCAGCAGCGCCTCATGGCTGGTGTAGAAATCGGTTTCGCGAATTTGCGGCGTGTTGACGCTGCTGATGCCGCACGCCGCCATGAAACCCAGCGTCTCGTCGATGCGCGCCGACAAATCGCGGTAGCGCCCCGCCAGCGGCGAGCGCTCGACGAAGCCCAAGTTCCAGCGGTGCACCTCGTGTAAATCCGCGTAGCCGCCGCTGGCGAAGGCGCGCAGCAGGTTCAGCGTCCCGGCCGATTGGAAGTAGCCGGATTCCATGCGCGCCGGATCGGGGGTACGGGCGGCAGCGGTGAAATCGGGGCCGTTGACAATATCGCCGCGGTAGCTGGGCAGCGTCTCGCCGCCGATCGTCTCAGTGCCGGACGAGCGCGGCTTGGCAAACTGCCCGGCCATGCGGCCCATCTTCACCACGGGAACGCTGGCGCCGAACGTCAGCACCACCGCCATCTGCAGCAGCACGCGGAACGTGTCGCGGATGATATTCGCGTCGAAGTCGGCGAAGCTCTCCGCGCAGTCCCCGCCCTGCAGCACGAAGGCGCGGCCCTCGGCGGCGAGGCCGAGCGCCGCCTTAAGCCGCCGCGCCTCGCCGGCGAACACCAACGGCGGATAGCCGTGCAGCTTGGCCTCGACCTGGGCCAGGCGATCGGCGTCGGGATACGCCGGATGCTGCTGGATGGGCCGGCGGCGCCAGCTTTCCGGCGTCCAACCCTGAATGGCGGTCATATCGCGTCTATCTCCTGCGCACGCGATCGCACTAATTCACGAAACGTCGCCGGGCGCTACTCCGCCGCTTCTGCAACGCCGGCGACCCGGGTGCGCGTACGCATCGTGACCCACTCCTCGGCCGCTGTTGGATGAATGCCTATGGTGCTGTCGAAATCCTGCTTGGTGACCCCTGCGGTGATGGCGACAGCGATGCCCTGCATCATCTCGGGCGCTTCGTCGCCAAGCATGTGCGCGCCGACGATGCGCTGCGTCGATTGCTCGACCACCAGCTTCATCATCGTGCGGACCTGCCGCCCGGTCATGACATGACGCATCGGCGTGAACCGGGTGAGGTAGATGTCGGTTGGGAAGCGCAGCGCCGCCTGCTGCTCCGTCAGGCCAATGGTCGCGATCGGCGGATGGCTGAACACGGCGGTCGCGACCGTCTCGAAGTTCCAGGCGCGTGGATGGCGGCCGAACAAACAATCGGCGAGGATGTGCCCCTCGGCAATCGCGACGGGCGTCAGGTTCATGGTGTTGGACACGTCGCCGATCGCGAAGATGCCGGGCTGGCTGGTCTGGTACTCGGCATCGACAGTCACGCGGCCTTTCCCGTCCAGTTTCACTCCCGCCGCTTCCAGTCCCAGCCCGCGCGTGTTGGCCACGCGACCGGTGGCGAGGAATATCAGGTCGGCGTCGATCGCCTCCCGGTCCGTCAGGTGCACCCGGCGCCTGCCGCCAATCGCCTGGATGCTGTGCAGCTTGACGTTGCGATGCAGCCGGATGCCCTGCGCGACCATCGCCTCAGCCAACGCCTCGCGCACATCGTGGTCGAACCCGGCCAAGGGCAGCGGCTGGCGGCAGATGAGGTCCACCTCCGCCCCCAGCCCGGCGAAGATGCCCGCGAACTCGACCGCGATATAGCCCGCGCCGACCATGACGATGCGCCGTGGCAGCGCCGGCAGGTGGAACGCCGCGTCGGAGACGATGGCGAGGTCAACGCCTTGGATATCCGGCCGCACGGGATGGCCGCCGACCGCAATCACGATGCGCTCGGCAGTAATTTGGCGGGAGCCGCCGGCCGAGTCGGTCAGGTCCAGCGTGTGGCCGTCGACGAAGCTCGCCCGCGCTTCGAACATCTCGACGCCGGCGCCGCCGAGCAGCTTGACGTAGATGCCGTTGAGCCGAGCGATCTCGGCGTCCTTGGCGGCGATGAAGGCCGGCCAGTCGTGGGTTCCGCGCCCGCCATCCCAGCCGAAGCCGCGCGCGTCATCGGCGGCCATGCCGTAATCCGCTGCCATCACCATCAGCTTCTTCGGCACGCAGCCGACGTTGACGCAGGTCCCGCCCCAGTAGGTGCTCTCCGCGATCCCGACCCGCGCGCCGTGGCTGGCCGCGATGCGCGCGCACCGCACCCCGCCGGAGCCGCCGCCGATGACGAAAAGGTCGAAGTCGTAGGCCATGGAGGCTG
>JAABUX010007504.1_pt1 | contig 12786 bp, 13 predicted proteins | sample 5561851 | NCBI WGS metagenome assembly JAABUX01 (sample SAMN10711883, study PRJNA513361) | rock metagenome | isolation source: Antarctica rocks | place: Antarctica: Victoria Land, Richard Nunatak red sandstone | collected 2016-01-03 | reverse complement strand
GCCTGATCGACGCCACCAGCAAGCAGATGGCCGACGTGTTCTTCGACCGCTTCACCGCCGAGGTGTCGGGTCCGCAGGAGGTTGCCGCCGCCGGCCCCATCGTCGGCCCGGCGCTGGCCGCAGCCTCCGCCACCAACACCGCCGACGAGGGGGTGAGCACCCCGTTGGCGCCGACAGCCCGCCCGAAAGCCGCGCCCGCGCTGATAAGCCTGCTATCCCGGATCCCGGAGCAGCCGTTCGGCCTGCCGCGCGTCGCCATTATCGGTATCGTGCTGTATATCCCGGTGTTCATCCTGATTTTCAAAAGCTACGTATTTGGCTGACCACCCGGCGGCGGGCGAGATGTCCGCCAACATTGCGGACACCGGGATGCCCGCTACAGTTGGGGATACTGCGGCGCTGCTGGCCGCCGGGGGCTACATTGCCGACCCGGCGCTGGCCGTCACGGTGCACCTGGCGCTCGCCATGCACCGCCCGCTGTTCCTGGAGGGCGAGCCCGGCACGGGGAAAACAGAGATCGCCAAGGTGCTGGCCGCCGGGCTGGGCCGCCGGCTGGTGCGGCTGCAGTGCTACGACGGCATGGACCTGTCCGCCGCCGCATATGAGTGGGACCACGCCCGGCAGCTCATGGCGATCCGCCTGGCCGAGGCGGGCGGTGACCGCGACCAGGCGCGGCTGGCGGCCAGCATCCACGGCCGTCCCTACTTGCTAGCGCGCCCGCTGTTGTCGGCCATCGACCCCGATCTGCCCCCGGCTGTGCTGCTGATCGACGAGCTGGACCGGGCGGACGAGCCGTTTGAGGCGTTCCTGCTGGAGCTGCTGGCGGATTTCCAGATTACCGTGCCGGAGTACGGCACCATCCGCGCCACCGTGCCGCCCGTGGTGGTGCTGACGAGTAACCGCACCCGGGAGGTGCACGACGCCATCCGCCGGCGGTGCCTATACCAGTGGGTGGACTATCCCTCGGCCGCGCGGGAGCGGGCGATCCTGGATGCCAAGGCGCCGGGCCTGGCGCCGCGCCTGTCGGCGGAGGTCGTGGCCTTCGTGCAGCGACTGCGCGGCACCGATCTGTTTAAGCTGCCCGGCGTCGCCGAGACGATCGACTGGGCGGCGGCGCTGCACTACCTGGACCAGCACGAGCTGACCCCGGATGGCGTGGACGAGACCCTGGGCGTGCTACTGAAATACCAGGACGACATCGCTAAGGTGCGTGGCGCAGAAGCCGCGCGGCTGCTGACGGAAGTGCAGGAGGCTGCTGCGCCGCGAATTCCGCTGTCCTGACCCCGGCTTTGGCTCGCTTCCTCCATATCGCCGACGCCCGAAGTGCCGAACACATCCGCCGCAGCGGCCTGCTGCCCGCACGGGTGGGGCCAAGCCTCCGCGCCGTGTTCTGCGTCCCTGTCGTCCCCGATCCCTCCAAAACCTATCAATGGGCGCGCGAGTTGCGTGCACGCGGCGCACGCAGCATGGTTGCGGTGCTCTTCGATCTGCCCGATGGCGAGCCTGTCCTGTTCGGTCGCTTCAACACGAAGCACTTGCGGATCACGGCGGTTGAGGCTCACAGGGCGTTCCGCGCGACCGCCGGATCAGTTGGGCAGGAGGTCCTGATCCCAAGACGTGTCGAGGCCCATGAGATCAGGCGGATCAAGCCCGCGCCGAGATTGATGGGATGGCGCTTCTACCCGGAGGCGAAGGGACGCCAGTTTTTCTGGCCGCTGCCAGGCACAATCAAGGCAAACAGGCGACGGAAACAGCTCGATGAAGAATGGCTGAGCCCTGCTCAGGATTTTGGCCATGACTGCCTCGCACGCACGCTCAGTCACCGCTATGATGCTGCACCGCACCCACCGGATCGTCACGCGCCCTGAGCCAGCTCCCGTCCAACCTCGTCCACTTCGCCCGCCTATTACGCAGGGCCGGGCTGCCGGTCGGCCCGGCGGAGGTGGTCGCCGCCGTGCACGCCCTGGACCACATCGACCTTGGTCGGCGCCAGCACGTCCGCGCCGCCCTGCGCGGACTGATGGTGCACCGGCATGAACACCTGGACCTGTTCGACCGCGCGTTCGACCTGTTCTGGCGCGACCCGGCCGCCGTCCAGAACGCCATGGCCCTGTCCCTGCTGGAGGGCGGCCCACCTGCAGAGCAAAAGCCCACCCCCGGAACCCGCCGCCTGGCTGAAGCCGTGGCCCCACCCCGCCCACAGCCGCCCCGCCCGGACGATTCTGCCCCCGACCGGGACGCCATCATGACTGTCAGCGAGCGCGAGCGCCTGCAATCCATGGACTTCGAGCAGATGAGCGCCGACCAGATCGGCAATGCCAAGGCCGAGATCCGCCGCCTGCGCCTGCCGCTCGACCTGCGCCGCACCCGCCGCCACCGGCCGGACCCACTGGGACCGCGCATCGACCTTGCCGCCACCCTGCGCCGCAGCCTGCGCCAGGGCGGCGAGATCACCGCGCCCGCCCGCACCGCCCGCACCGTGCGTCCGCCACCCCTGGTGGTGCTGTGCGACATCTCCGGCAGCATGGCCCGCTACGCCCAGGTGCTGCTGCACTTCCTGCACGCCGTCGCCAACGACCGCGACCGGGTCCACGTCTTCCTGTTCGGCACGCGGCTGAGCAACATCACCCGGCAACTGCGCTTCCGCGATCCGGAGGTGGCATTCCAGATGGTGTCCCATGCCGTCCCCGACTGGTCCGGCGGCACCCGCATTGGCGAAGCGCTGGCCGAGTTCAACCGCCGCTGGTCCCGCCGCGTGCTGGCGCAGGGCGCCGTGGTGCTGCTGGTGACCGATGGGCTGGACCGGGACGGTGCGGCCGGGCTGGCAAAGGAGATGGACCGCCTGCACCGCTCCTGCCGGCGGCTGGTGTGGCTGAACCCGCTATTGCGGTGGAGCGGCTTCCAGCCCAAGTCCAGCGGCATCCGGGCGATGCTGCCGCACGTGGACGAGTTCCGCACCGTCCACAGCCTGGACAGCCTGCGCGCCCTGGTGGACCTGCTGTCCCGCCCGGCTCCGTCGCGCGGGCGCATCAATGGGAGTGCTGCATGAGTGAAGCCGAAGACGTGTTGGGCACCGCCGCCGGGTGGCTCGCCCAAGGGGAGCAGGTTGCGCTGGCGACCGTTACGGAGACCTGGGGCAGCAGCCCGCGCCCGCCGGGCAGCCAGCTTGCCGTGACCGCCAGCGGACGCATGGCCGGGTCGGTCAGCGGCGGCTGCATTGAGGGCGCGGTGGCCGACGCTGCCGGACGCACCATGCGGGACGGCACGCCGCAACTGCTGGATTTCGGCGTGACGGACGAGCGCGCGTGGGAGGTCGGCCTGGCCTGCGGCGGCAAGCTCAAGGTGTTCGTCGAGCGCCTCGGGTGATCCTGGGATGACGCCCGCCACCCTGTCCCGCCTGCAAGCCGCCCGCGCTGCAGGCGAGCCGGTCGTGCTGGCCACGCAGGTGCCTGGCGGCGCGCAACTGCTGCTGCCCGGCGATGACGCCTCCCCTGCCCTGCTCGACGCCGCCCATGCCGCGTTGCGCGCGGACCGCAGCGGCATGGTGGAGGCGAACGGCGCCTGGTTCCTGCACGCCTACAACCCGCCGCTGCGCCTGGTGGTGGTCGGCGCCGTCCACATTGCCCAAGCCCTGGTGCCGATGGCGGCCGGGCTGGGCTACGGCGTCACCGTCGCCGACCCGCGCCGCGCCTTCGCCAGCGACGAGCGCTTCCCCGGCGTGACCGTTAGCACCGACTGGCCTGACGAGGCGTTGGACGCCCTGCGCCCAGACAGCCGCACCGCCATCGTCACCTTGACGCACGACCCCAAGCTGGACGACCCCGCGCTGGACCGCGCGCTGCGTTCCCCTGCGTTCTACATCGGCGCCCTCGGCTCCCGCCGCACTCACGCGGCCCGGATGGAGCGGCTGCGCGCCCTGGGCCATGATGAGGCGGCGATGGCGCGCATCCATGGCCCGGTCGGGCTGAACATCGCCGCTGTCACCGCGCCGGAGATCGCGCTGTCGATCCTGGCACAGGTCGTAGCCGTCCGGCGCGGCGCGGCTTGAGGTTCGGTCGCGTTCCCTTGGCGGAGGCGGACGGCGCAGTTCTGGCGCACACCCGCCGCCTGCCGGGCCGCGTGCTGCGCAAGGGCGCGGTGCTGGACGCCGAAGCCATCGTGGCGCTGCGGGCGGCCGGCGTGGCGGAGGTGATCGCCGCACGGCTGGACCCTGGCGACGTGGCGGAGGACGAGGCCGCCCGCCGTCTTGCCGCGGCGCTGCTGGCTCCCGGCCTGACCGCCAGCCGCGCCAGCACCGGCCGGGTCAACCTGGTGGCCGCCGTGCCGGGCCTGCTGCAAGCCGACCGTGCGGCGCTGGATGCGCTCAATGGCGTGGACGAGGCGCTCACCATCGGCACCTTGCCCGACGCAGCCCCTCTCGCCGTGGGGGAGATGGCGGCGACCATCAAGGTGATCCCCTTCGCCGTGACCGAGGCCGCGCTGGCCCGGGTGGAGGCCCTCACCCGCGCCCACCCGCCGCTGCGCCTGCACCCGTTCCGTCCGTTGCGCGTTGGCCTGGTCATGACGCGGCTGCCCGGGCTGAAGGACGGCATCCTGGCCGGCACGGTCGAGGCGACCGCCGCCCGTGTCGCCGGGCTGACGGGAACACTACTACCGCCGGTGACGTGCGACCATGCGGAGGAGCCCATTGCCGCCGCCCTGCACGGTCTGGCTGCGGCGGGCGCCGACATCCTGCTGGTGTCCGGCGCCAGCGCGGTGGTGGACCGGCGCGACGTCGGCCCGGCCGGGATCGTCGCCGCGGGCGGGCGCATCCTGCATTTCGGGATGCCGGTCGATCCCGGCAACCTGATCTGCCTGGGCGAGCTTGGCGGCAACCCGGCGCTGGTGCTGCCGGGCTGCGCGCGCAGCCCGCGGCTGAATGGGATCGATTGGGTGCTGGCGCGGCTGTTCGCAGGACTGCCGATGAACGGCGCCGTGCTGGCCGGCATGGGCGTGGGCGGGTTGTTGAAGGACGCCGGGCCTCGCCCGCTGCCGCGCGCCAGGGCCACGGCTGTGGTGGCGCCGGCTGGACGCTCCGTGGCCGGGATCGTGCTGGCGGCTGGGCGGTCCAGCCGCATGGCGCCGCATAACAAACTGCTGGTGCCGGACCGGGACGGCACGCCGATGGTGGCGCGGGTGGTGGATCATCTGCTCGCCAGCCCGGCCCGGCCCGTGCTGGTTGTCCTAGGCCACCGGGCGGAGGAGGTGCGCGCGGCCCTGGCCGGTCGCGACGTGCGGTTTGTCCCGGCGCCGGACTACGCCGTGGGCTTGTCGGCCAGCCTGCGCGCCGGGGTGGCGGCGGTGCCGTTGGAGTGCTCGGCCGCGCTGGTCTGCCTGGGCGACATGCCGCTCGTGACAGGCGGGATGATGGCGCGGCTGATCGAGACCTACGATCCCGACGAGGGCCGCACCGTCGTGGCGCCGACCTGCCGCGGCAAGGTCGGCAATCCCGTGCTGTGGGATCGCCGGTTCTTCCCGGATATTGCCGGGCTAACGGGGGACATGGGCGCGCGGCCATTGCTGGAACGCCATGCCGAGGCGGTGGAGTTGGTCGAACTGGGCGACGATGCCGTGTTGCGGGACTTCGACACCGTTGAGTCCCTGGCTGGGCTGCCATGAGGCTGCCGCTCGTCCTGGCCCTGCTGGCCGCTGCCATGCCGGTCGCCGCGGCCGTGGCGCAAGACGCGCCGGACGTCCGCATCGTCGAGTATGGGGAGTTCACGGCCCAGCGAGACCTGACGCCCTCGACCAAGCCCGATGGTACGACCGGCGTCAGCGGCTTCGGCTATGCCGAGGGGATCAGGTTCGTGCGGCACGCCAACCGGATCGAGGCGATGCTGTGCCGCAGGTTCGGCATCTACTTCATGGCGGCGCCACCGGCCCGGGGCGCCCCGATCATCGTCACCGTTCGCCTTACGCATCCGCGGCTGACGCGGCCGGATGGCGTCAGCGGCACCGTGGAGACCTGGCCGGGATTGGCTGCCTTGTGGCCGTCCCCGACCATGTTCGGCTTCACCGAACCTTGGGAGGTTGCACCGGGCACCTGGACCTTCGCCCTGCTTAAGGATGGCAAAGTGTTGGCGGAACAGGCGTTCGAGGTGGTCCCGCCGACCGGGTCCGCTGCGGCGCCCGTAGAGGGGTGCGAGGCCCCGACGTCATGACCGGCACGCGCCCATCATAGGATGGCGCCTGCCACCCAGCCTGCCCACGCCAGCGCCGCCCGGTCCTGCCCCCGCAGCCCCACCACCTGCACGCCGAGTGGCATCCCGTCTGGGCCGCCTCCCGCCGGCAACGTCACGCATGGCACATGCAGGCTGGTCCAGATGAAGTTGAACCCTGCGTCGCCCGTCCAGGCCAGCCCGACCGGCGCTTGCCCCGGTGCGGCAGGCGTCACCAGCACGTCCAGGCCGGCCATCACTGAGGGGAACCCGTCCTGCAGGCGGCGGAACGTCTCCTGCGCCTGCAGCAGGGTGGCAGCGGGCTGGGCGAGGCCCCACTCCATCCGCTCCCGCAGGGCGGGGCTGAGTTGCTCGCGGGCGTGGGTCATCTCCCAACCCAGGGCACGAGCGCTCTCGGCATTCATGACGACGGCGTGGGCGTCTTCTAGGCCGTCATATTCCGCGGGCAATTCCAGGTCGGTCACGGCGGCCCCGGCGCGTTCAAGCGGACCGCGCAGACGCTCGAGCAGTTGCACCGTCTCGGGTAGCGCCCGGCTCCAGGTCGGCGACCGGCACAGCCCGATGCGCGGTGCCTGCCCAGGATGCGCGTCCGGATCACCCAGGTCGTGCCCCGACACCGCCCCGGCCAGCAACGCGCAGTCTGCCACGCTGCGCGCCACGACGCCCACAGTATCCAGGCTGTCGGACATCAGCTTCATGCCCATCCGGTTGATTAGCCCGAAGCTGGGCTTGTAGCCGACCACGCCGCAGTACGCCGCCGGGCGGATCACGCTGCCGGCCGTCTGCGTCCCGTACGCCAGGGGAAAGAACCCGGCCGCCACCCCCGCCGCCGAACCGCTGCTCGACCCGCCCGGGGTCCGCGTTGGGTCGTGCGGGTTGGTGGTCGGCCCCGGGGTGCGGGTGGCGAACTCGGTCGTCACGGTCTTGCCCAGCACGACAGCGCCAGCCGCCTTCGCCCAGGCCACGCAGGCCGCATCCGCGCGGGGCCGATGGCCGCGCCAGATCGGCGAGTTGTACTCGCTTGCGAAGTCAACAGTGTCCAGCACGTCTTTTACCCCGACCGGCAAGCCATGCAGCGGCCCCGGCAAGGGCTGGGTGCGCCGGGCCAAATCCGGGTCCAGCGCAGCCATCGCCCGCACGACAGGCTCCCGCCGGGCGATGCGGTCCAGGCAGGCCTCCAGCAAGGCGGCAGGGTGCAGGGTGCCAGCGGCGATGGCGCGGGCGGCCCGGGTTGCTGTGAAATTGGCGGGATCGGGCATGTTTTTATCCGGTGCGGTGATGGCCCAGGCTGGCGCAGCCGGGCCGGGAGGTCCATCTTTCCGGGCAGGATGCAATATGCCCCCTTCCCCATCCGCATCGCCCGCACCCGGGACGGCACGCTGACCTACCTGGTGGACCTGCCGCCGGAAGCGCTGCCGCCCGTGCGCGGCCGGGACCTCGCCGCCGCCTGGGACCATGCGCGGGAGGCGGCGTCCGACGCTGCATGGGGCGCCGCCCGGCTATTCCGCTTCCACCGGCCGGATGGCAGCGTGACCGACCTGGCGCTGTCGGACGAGGATGCCCGGTGCTGGGCCGGCGCCGTGGACGCCGCCGTTGGGATCGGCACCAGCTACGGCCTGTCGCTGTGCCTGCGGCTGCTGGCCCTGGTGGATCTGCTCGGCCGCGCGCCTTGGACGGCCGGGCTGTTCCAGATCGACCGGGATGGCGCCAGGCTGCATCCGACGCTGCTGGCTACCGCGGCCGAGACGCAACTCACTGCAGACGCCCGATTCGACGAGACCCATTTCCGTGCCCGTCTAGCCCGGCCCTTGGCGGCTCCCTGCGCGCCATCCTCCCCCTCATCGTCCCAAGGAGTGCCCGCGTGATCCCTCGTTCCATCCTGCTCCTTGCGCCGCTGTTGCTGGCGGCATGCGGCAATCCGTCGCCCCGCTCCAGTTCGGATCGAGCTGTCACCGCGGCGTGCCGGGCTGACGCGGACCGGGCCTATGCGGCGCAGAATCGGCGGGACCTGTCCTACCGGGACGAACGCGACACGCCGTTTGCCGCCAGGTATGACTCCGGTATCGTGTCGGCAGGGTTGGGATCGCTGTTCGGCCGAGACAACGACCTGTCGTCCTGCGTGCGGGCCAACAGCAAGCCCGGCGCCGTCGTGACCCCGGCAGACCCAGGGTTCGGGCCGACCTTCTCCCCCGTCAACCGCTGAACGTCTGCAGGAGCCGCCTATGAGCAAGATCATCCGCACCGAGCCGAACAAGGTGCTGGCCAAGGCTGTCGAGTACCACGGCTTCGTCTTCACCCAGGGCGTGGTCGCGCAGGACCTCGGCAAGGATATCACCGGACAGACCGAAGAGGTGCTTGCCGGAATCGACACCCTGTTGGAGGTGCACGGGACCGATAAGACGCGGCTGCTCCAAGCCCAAATCTGGCTGAAGGACATGGGAGACCGGGATGCGATGAACCGGGTGTGGTCGGCTTGGCTGCCAGAAAGCGGCGCACCGGCACGCGCCTGCGTGCAGGCTACCATGGCTGATCCACGCTACTTGGTGGAGATCATGGTAACAACCTGCAAGTAGGCGCGCTGTCCGGGTCGGACGGCGCGAGTCTAGCTATGCTGTAGAGTGCTGGCGGTAGCCAGCCCACTACCTTTAGATCACACTGTACGATCGAAAGCATACCTGGCTTTTATTGATTACGATGTAAGCTCACGCGCCCGTGATTAGGATTGTGGTCCCATACTTGACGGTTGTGCACAGCCTGTTTTCCCGAAATCAGGCGAGTTCATCGTGCGAACATCTACTGTGGGTTGCCAGCTAACGCACGCTGACGTTACCCAATGTTTCATGACCTGCTCACGCAGGCGTGAGCAAAGGGAGTGCCGGCATGATTGCATGGACGTGTGGACGGATTGCGGTAGTTGGGGCAGCGCTGGCCTTGGCAGCCCCGGTGGTCGCCATGCCGGCGGAGGCGTCCCATGGCGGCCGCCATGCCTCCTATGGCACCACGGGCCGTGCTGCCGCCCGGATGATCTGGGCAGGGGTGTCGCACTACAGCCGTTACCGCAGCGCCTACCATGGTGGCAGCCTGCAATGCGTGCCGTTCGCGCGGGAGAACACTGGGATCGAACTGACCGGCAATGCCGTCAACTGGTGGGACAACGCCGCCGGCGTGTATGAGCGCGGCGCCCGGCCCGAGGTCGGCAGCGTGCTGAACTTCCGCGGCACGCGGCGGATGCATCTGGGCCACGTCGCGGCGGTGTCCAACGTCGTCGATAGCCGCAACGTGCAGATCGACCATGCCAACTGGTCCGGCCGTGGCGTCATCACCCGCAACGTGTCGGTGGTGGACGTTTCGCCGGGCAACGACTGGTCGGCCGTGCGGGTTGCGCTGGGCAATGGCGACTTCGGCAACGTCTATCCGACCTATGGCTTCATCTATGACCGCCCGGACCGGGGCACGATGGTGGCCAACGCCGGCATCATCCATGGCAACGCGCCGGTCGTCATGGCCTCGGCGGCGCAGATTGCCGCCTCGTTCCGCAGGCCGTTGCTGAACCCAGCGCCGCTGGACCTGCGTCCGGCGGAGGAGCGGACCTCGATCCTGCTGGCGCCGACGCAGGATGAGGAGGTTGCCGAGGCCACCGACGACACGGTGGGCCGCAGCCGCCGCCGCTACGGCCGGCATATGCAGGCGGCACGTTGGCAGGTCGGGCGCTGGCAGATGGCGCGAGGCGACCGCTACGACACGCATCTGACGCGGGGGCAGGTCCTGCTGTTCGGCCGCACCACGGCCGGGCATGGTTGGGGTGGACGTGAGATGGTTGCCCACAACTATGGCCGGCATGGCTATGCCAGCATGGTGCAGTTCGTCACCGTCCGGCCTGTCCGGCACGGCGCTGCGGGGCCGCGGACGGTGGGCGCACATGCCGAGCGCAGCAGCCGGCATCACGGCCGGCACGCCTGAGGGCTACCCGACGGCAAGCAAGACGAAGCCCGGCTGGGATTAGCCCAGCCGGCTTGAGGTTTTAGGGACCGGCGCTGACTGACGGGATTAGGCACCCTGCGCCTCCGCTGGTAGGGCGAGATCGGTCGGTGTCGCCCTGCTCCGTCCCGCTGTAGAGGCTGTTGCAGTCGTAGCGGTTGAGCGGGGCGCTGTGGCGGAACCGCTCCGGCAGGTCCGGGTTGGCGATGAACAGTTTGCCGACATGTGCAGGCTCTGCGGCCCTGGATTGCCGGGTCGCAGGCGCTTCCTGTGATGATGGATCACCCTGCCCCAGCCACTCCCAGTGCAGCGCCGCCGGCCAGCAGCCACAGCGGATGCAGCCTTGTTCCCAGCACCGCCGCGGCCGCGGCCAGGCAGATGGCGGCCGTTGCGGGGTCTTGCGTGGCGGACCGGGCCAGCAGCGCCGCGCCGGCCGCCACCAGCCCCACCGTGACCGGCACCAGCCCGGCCTGCACCCGCTTGCGCCACGGCCGGTCGCGGAAACGGTGCCATGCTCCGGCCACGGCCCATGTGAGCACGCTGCTGGGGCCGATGATCGCCAACGTCGCCGCCAGCGCGCCGGCCAACCCGGCCACGCGCCAGCCGATCAGGGCGCTGACCAGCATGTTCGGTCCCGGCGCGGCCTGGGCCAAGGCGAACAGGGCGGCGAACTCGGTGGGGGACAGCCAGTGGTGGACCTGGATTACCTGGCGCTGCATCTCCGGCAGGGTGGACACCACACCGCCTACGGCCAGCAGGGATAGCTCGGCGAAGACCAGGATCAGCCAGCCGATCTCGATCATGGATTGGTGCGGCGGTGCAGCAGGATGCTGACGGGCGCCAGGGCGGCCATGGTGGGCAGCATCGGCAGGCGGGCCACCGCGAGGGCGACGAAGGCGATGACGGCCACGGCGATGCCGAGCGGACGCACCCGCAACGGCCAGGCGATCCGGCACGCCAGCGCCACCACCAGCCCGGACGCCGCCGCCGCCAGCCCGGCGAAGCCATGCTGCACCACTGGAAGCCCAGCGTAGCGCTCATAGACGCCGCCCAGCGTCAGCACGATGGCAACTGGCGCCGCCAGCAGGCCCGCCAGGCCCGCCAAGGCGCCGGGCACGCCGCGGTAGCGGGAGCCGAGCGCCACGGTCAGGTTTACGATGTTCGGACCCGGCAGGAACTGGCACAGCGCTAGCAGGTCCAGGAACTCCGATGCCGACAGCCACTCGCGCTGCTCGACGATCATCCGCCGTGCCCAGGGCAACACGCCGCCGAAGCCGACGATCCCGATGCCGAAGAAGCCGCGGAACAGGTCGGTCAACGTGGGGTCGGGCCGGGGGTCCATGGCGGCAGAGTAGCGGGGCGGATGGTTGGGGAACAACCGGGTGCGGTTTTCCTTCCTCCTCTGGGCTTGAGTTGTGGAGCGGACCAAGGCCGGGGGAGGTGGTGATCCTGGACGTTCGGCATGAGCGTGAGACTGAACGCTGAGCGGGCTTGTGCGGCCTGTCACACACGTCGTTGCGGGCGCAGTTGCGGCAGCCGCCCTTGAGGCTGGGCTGTAAACCTGCATTGCCAGCCGGTTGCGGCGTGGCATGGGGGCGGACAGGACGGCGCTGGCGGTGGTGGATTGTGGCGTCGCTGCGCTCCTCGCGATGGGCAGGTCGAGGTCGAAGGCGGCTGGTGCTGGGCCGTATGGGCCTGCTTCGCTTCTACCTGCGCGCCGCACCTTGGGGAGTTTGGTTAGGCTTCGGGCGGCGGACGCCATTGGGTTCGGAGGCGAGTTGGATGGCGCAGGATTGTGGCGATGGCTTCGGCCGGGTCGTCCGGCAGGTTGATGCTGGGTTGCGTGGGGGCTGGGGTTGGGCGGAGAATGGCGGGTGGCTCGGATGCGGTGGGGTGGGGTGGGGTGGGGCGGGCTGGGGAGTGCGGGGGGTGAGCGGGGCGGCGCCGGGTTGGCGGGGACGGCTGGGGGCGGCGGCGCGGGCGCAGAGCTGGGCGATGTCGGCGGGGGTGCGGCGCTTCCAGGGGTCGTTGCCGGGTGAGGAGGCCAGGCCGAGGTCGCGGCAGATCTCGGTGATGATCTCGGCGATTGGACGGTGGCTGAGGTCGTCGTCGAGGTCGGGGGCGTCGAGGCGGTCGTGCAGCTCGGCGGTGAGGGATTCGGATTCGGCGTCGGGGGCATCGGTGGCGTGGGAGGTGCGCTGGATTACGTCCTCGACCGCGCGGATGATGTGATTGCGGGCGGCGGCGCGGTGCTGGGCCGGGTCGTTGGCGGGCGGGACGGGTTCGGCGAGGCTGCGCGCTAGGGTGATGCTGCGGCGGACGGCTCGGGCGATGCGGTCGAAGGCGGCGATGATGTCTGGCACTGGCGTGGGGGATGGTATCGGGTGTGGGCCGGCGGCCTGTTGGGCGGGTTGGGCCTGGGTGGTGGCCTGGCCGTGCAGGAGACGGGCTAGGTCGGTGCCCATGCCGATTAGGTCGTGCAGGACCTGGCGGTAATAGCTGGCGTCTGCGGCTTGTTGGCCCGGGTCGTTTTGGTTCGCGGCTGGGGTTGGTTGGGGAGACGTGAACGGAACAAGAACATTGTGGGGGT
>JAABUX010007502.1_pt1 | contig 12787 bp, 12 predicted proteins | sample 5561851 | NCBI WGS metagenome assembly JAABUX01 (sample SAMN10711883, study PRJNA513361) | rock metagenome | isolation source: Antarctica rocks | place: Antarctica: Victoria Land, Richard Nunatak red sandstone | collected 2016-01-03 | reverse complement strand
GCGTGGCGCACGACGTTCAGCACGCCGCCCTTCTTCAGGCCGGGTGAGGTCGCCTCGTTCTGGAACTGCACGGTGACGGACACGCGGATGCGCTCGCCGGCGGCCAGGCGCTGGAAATCGACGTGGATCGCCTTGTCGCTGACGGGATGGAACTGCACCTCGCGCATCAGGGCGCGCGACGGGGCGCCGGCGACGTTCACCTCATACAGGCGGGACTTCCAGCCGCCGCGGGTCAGCTCGCGCACGATGATGCGGGGGTCGAGCTGGATCAGGGTCGGCGTCTGCTTGGCGCCGTAGATGACGGCAGGCACCATGCCTGCCCGACGAGATGCACGTGCCGCCCCCTTACCTGCCCGCTCGCGCGCCTCGGCCTCGATGGTCACGATGTTGGCCATGGTCTGCTCCTAACAGCAAAAGCGCCGGCCTCCAGGGGTGCCAGCGTCGGCGGCGGTGTAGCGGATCGGGGGCAGGGGGGCAACCGGGCGCAGGCAGAGGCGGCGATTGACGGGGCGGCGAGGCGGGTGAACATGCGGGCATGGACGAACTCGTTGCCATCCTGTGGACCATTGGGGCGTTGATCCTCACGGGTTGGATTTTTGGCGTTGCCGCGCTCGTCCAAGCTCGGCGGGCGCGGGCTGAAATCCGGGACCTGCGAGACCTCGTTGCCCGGCTGGCAGTAGTCCCGCCGCAGCCGCGGGCCATGCCGCCCGAGCCGCAGGAGGCCGCCACGCCGGCTGCCGCAATGCCCCTCCCTGCTGCAACGGAACAAGTTGCGGAGCCGGTGCGCGTCCCCAGCCTGCCATCCGGCCAGCCAGCCCCGCCCTCGCCGCGCATCGACCCCCGGCCCCGCATCGACATCGAGCAACTGCTGACCCAGCGGTGGGGCGTATGGCTCGGCGCCGCCGCGCTGCTGCTGGCGGGTGTGTTCCTGGTGCGGTTCGCGGCGGAGCAGGGGCTGTTCGGCCCGGGGCCGCGCTGTTTCATGGTGGCTGTGCTCGGCACGGCGCTGGTCGGTGGGGCGGGGGTGCTGCGGCGTCGGCAGCAGCGAGGCGCTGCCGTGCCCAACGTCCTGCCGGGCGCCATGGCGGACCAGGTGCCATCCGCCCTGGCCGCCGGCGGCGTCGCGGCCTGGATGACGGCGGGCTACGCCGCGGGTCCGCTGTATGGGCTGGTCGGCAGCCTGGCCGCCTTCGTCCTGATGGCCGGCGCAGCCTGCGGCGGGCTGGCACTGTCGCTGCGGTTCGGGCCGCTGGTGGCGGCGGTCGGGCTGGCCGGGGCGTTCGGCACGCCGCTGCTGGTGGGGTCGGCCGATCCCTCGGTGCCCGGGCTGTTCGGCTACCTGCTGCTGGTGTCGGCGGCGGCGTGGGCGGTGGTGCGGTTCTCGGCCTGGATCTGGCTGGGCTGGGCGGCGGGGGCTGCCGGGGCCGCGTGGGTGCTGGCCTTCGCGCTGCAGGGCGGCCCCGATGCCTGGGCGCCGGCGCTGTTCGTCCCGGCTGCGGCGGCGCTGACCCTGGCGCTGCTGCCCGGCGCCGCGCTGGACCATCCGGCCGGCCGCCGCCTGTCCTGGGCGCCGTTCCTGCTGCTGGGCCTGGCCGGGCTGCTGCTTGCCACCCGCACCGGGGATGCGTCGGCGCGCATGGGCGTGTTCCTGCTCGCCCCTGCCGCTGTGGCCAAGGGCTGGGCCGAGCCGCGCCTGGCCCGCCTGCCGCAGCTTGCAGCGCTGCTGTTCCTGCTGGTGCTGCTGACCTGGGCGCTGCCGGCCTGGCAGCCTACCGGCGAAACCCTCAGCATCGAGGGCGCCGTGCAGGCCGTCCTGTCCGGGGCCTGGGCGCCGGACGCCATCCTGCCGCTGCTGGAGACCGCCGCCGCCATGGCTGCCTGGTTCGCCGCCGCGGGCCTGTTCCTGGAACGCCGTGCGCCAGGTCCGCTGCCCTGGGCGGCGCTGGTGGCCGGGGTTCCGGTCCTGACGCTAGGCGTGACCTACGCGCAGGTGGGCCGGTTCCAGCCGGTCGCTGCCTGGGCCGCAGCCGCCTTGGCGCTGGCCGCTGGCCTGGCTGGCGCGGCGGCGCTGGCCCGGCGGGAGGGGTCGCTGCAGCGGGCCGGCGTCCACGCGGCGGGGTGCGTGGCCGCTCTGGCGCTGGGCTGCGCCATGCTGCTGGGCGATCAATGGCTGACGCTCGCGCTGTCGCTGCTGCTGCCGGCCCTGGCATGGATCGAGGGCGCGGCGGGGGTGCCGATGCGCCGGGTCGCGATGGCGGTGGCGGTGCTGGTGCTGGCGCGGCTGGTGCTGAACCCCTTCGTGCTGGCCTATGACGTCGGGAGCTGGCCGGTGCTGAACGGGCTGCTGGCCGCCTACGCCGTCCCGGCGGCAAGCTTCGCGCTGGCGGCAGGCCTGTTCCGGCGGCGGGCGGACGACTTGGTCGTGGCGGTGCTGGAGGCGGGCGCCCTGGCCTTCACCGCGCTGCTGGTCGTGCTGGAGATCCACCACGGCGCCACCTCCGGCCACCTGCGTGCGTTCGACCCCGACTTCGCCGAGACGGCGGGGCAGGTGGATGCGCTGGGGCTGCTGGCGCTCGGCATCGCCTGGCTGGATGCGCGGAGGCCGCGGCGGGTGCTGGCGGCGGGTGGGCGGATCATCGGCGGCATAGCGATGGCCGGCGGCGTGCTGCTGCTGGTGCTCAACCCCGGCGTGACTGGCGCGGCGGCGGGCAGGTCGCCGGTGCTGAACGCGCTGCTGCCGGCCTACGCGGTGCCGGTGCTGCTGGCCGTGCTGGCGCTGCGGATGGGCTGGGGGCCGCGCCGGCGGATGGCCGCCTACGTGCTGGCGGCGGCCTTCGCCTGGACCACGCTGGAGGTCCGGCAGGTGTTCCATCCCGGGGCGCTGTCCTTCTTCGATGAGGCTGCCGGGGATGCCGAGGTCTGGGCCTACTCCGGGGCATGGTTGCTGCTGGGCGCGGCGCTGATGACGGCGGCGCTGCGGACCGGGCAGCGGGCGCTGCGGCTGGCGGCGCTGGGTCTAGTTGGGCTGGTGACGGCCAAGGTGTTCCTGTGGGACATGGCGGGGCTGACGGGACTGTGGCGGGTGCTTTCCTTCCTGGGGTTGAGCCTGATCGGGCTGGGCGCGTTCTATCGCCGTTTTGTGCAGCCCTCGCCGGGTGCGGCGGCGTAGAGAAAACTCATAAGGCGCAAGAACTCCGCTTCTCCCCGAGAGAAGGAAGCAGAACCTGTTTCTGGGTTGGCAGCATCAACCTTGAAGGTGGCGCGGGAGAGCAGGGATGGTAGCGTAACAAGTTGTGCGCCTGATTCTGCTTCCCGGGCGCTGCTTTTTGGAGAACCCGATGCATAAGCCTTTCGTCCTTGCCGCCGCCGCCCTGCTGGGCAGCGCCACCCTGGCTGCCGCGCAGCCGTCCCCACCGCCTGCGCCGCCGCCGGCCGCAACCGAGGCTCCGGCCCAGCCGCAGCCGACCGGCGACGGGATGCGTGACCGGATGCGCGGCGGCCCCGGCATGATGCGCGACGCCGACATGCACCACATGGCGGAGGAGCACGGTCCCCGTGCCGCGCGCTTCCGCTTCGAGAAGGACGGCGCGAGGGTCGGCATCGAATGCGCCAACAATGAAACGACCCGCGCCTGCGTGGACGCGGCTGGGGTGCTGATCGACAAGCTAGCGGCGCAGCCGGCGCGCTAAGCAGGCTTACGCGGCCCGTCATAGATGGCCCGCGGCCGCGCAGGCCTACTCAGCTTTTTACCTGCACGCAAACTTCCAGAGGTTTGCCTAGGCCTCGGCGGCGGGGCGGGCCAGTCCCGCCGCGGTCTTCCCGGCGTCCTCTACGCCGATGTCCTCCGCCGCCCATCCTGCCACGCGGCGCGCATTGCCGGCCCAGGTATAATCCTGCCGCACCAGCTCCGCCCGAGCCGCGGCGCCCAACTGGGCCCGCAGCGCCGGGTCGGCGGCCAGGCGCTGCACGGCTCGCCATAGGGCGCTGGGATCGGCCGGGTTGAACAGCAGCGCCGTCTTTTCGTGCTGCAGGATCTCGCGGATGTTCGGCTGGTCCGGCGCGACGATGGCGCGGCCAGCTGCCATGTAGTCGAAGATCTTCAGCGGCGAGGCATAGGCCACGACCTTGGGCTGCAACGCGATGTCGAACCCGGCCACTGCCGCCGGCACCAGCGCATGCTCCACGATCCCAGTGAAGCGGACGCGGTCGGCCAGGCCCAGCTCGGCCGCCAGCGCCTCCAGGTCCGGCCGGGCCGGGCCGTCGCCGACCAGCACCAGCCGCAGCGGCGCCGGGTCGGACGCCATCTGGCGGATCAGCGCGTCCATGCCGTGCCAGTCCCGCACGAAGCCGACGAAGCCCAGCGTCACCGTCTGTGGCCCTGTTTCTGGCATTGTTTCTGGCGCCCGGTGCGGCTGCTCGGGGAAACGGTCCAGCACGACACCGTTCGGCACCACGCGCAGCCGGTCCCGCGGCACGCCGGCCGCCGCGACCACGTCCGCCAGCACCTGCGTCACTGGCAACACCCGCGTCGCCGAACCCCATACGAGGCGTTCCAGGGCATGGGCCAAGCGCTGCAGCCGCAACGTGCCGTGCTGCGTGCGCTCGGCGGCGAGGGGCGAATTGACCTCCAAGTAGAGCGGCAGCCCCGTCCGCCGCGCCAGCCAGGTCCCGGCCAGAAACAGCAGGTTGCACCGTTCATAGATCAGGTCCGGCTTGAAGTCCCGGCAGGCGCGGGCCAGGCGGCGGTAGGCTGGGACGTTGTAGGCCAACTCCGCCGCCTCCCCCGCGGCGCCGGGCAGCAGGCGGCGCAGGCGGGCGACGGTGCTGCTCTCGCCGCCGAAGTCCGACGCCTGGTAGAAGCTCGGCCCCACCACCAGCACCTCATGCCCTTGCCCGCGCAGGGCGCCCACCAGTTCCTCGATGTGGACGCTCTGGCCGTCGCGGGACTGGATGCGGTGGCTATAGAGGATGCGCATGGGTCAGCCCCCGGCCGGCGTCAGCGTCCATGGTGTTCTCTGGGGTGTTTCCTGGGGTTTTCCCCGGGGCGTTCCCGGCTCGCAGAACAGCGGCACCCCGTTGACCAGGCGCACGTCGGGCAGCAGCCCCATCGCCGTCCGCAGCGCACGGAACAGCGCGCCGTGCGCCACGATCAGGACGGGCGCCGGCCGGGCCAGGGCGCGGTTGACCGCCTCCACCGCCCGCACCCGAAGGTCGGCGAAGGTCTCGGCGCCCTCCGGCGTCATCGCGCCGGCGATCCAGTCATTGAACCAGCCCGCCATCGGCTGGCCCTCCTGCGAGCCGAAGCTGACCTCCCGCAGGCCCTCCTCCACCTCGACCGGCAGCCCGAGCGGCTCGGCGACGATCCGCGCGGTGTCGTAGGCGCGGGAGAGAGGACTGGCGACGATGCTGCGAAGGCCGCGGGTGCGTAGCAGGCCCGCCGCGGTGCGCGCCTGCGCCAGGCCGACCTCATTGAGCGGAACGTCGATGTTGCCCTGGGACAGCTCGCGCGCGTTCCAGTCGGTCTCGCCGTGGCGCAGGTACCAGAACGCGCGGGGCTGCAGCATCAGGCGGCGAGGCCTTCCTGGGCCAACATGCGCTGCACGGCCGGGCGGGCCATCATGCGCTCGAAGTGCGCGGCCAGGTTGGGCGGCAGTTGCATGCCCATCCGCTTGGCGCCCCAATACGACACGTAGAACACCGCGCTGTCGGCCATGCTGTACGGCCCGGCGATCCACTGCTTGCCGGCAAGCTGCTTGTCCAGCACGGCGTAGCCCTTCTCGATGATCTCGCGCCCGCGCGCCTTGACCTGGTCGTGATCGGCCTCGTTGGGGCTGAAGTTGCCGGGGCGGAACAGCCGGGTGAAGCCCTGCATGTGGATGGTCGATACCGCATAGTCCATCGCCTGCGCCCCGGTCAGCTCGGCCTCGGGATCAGACGGCAGCAGCCCGGCCTCGGGATTGATCCGGGCAAGGTAGTGGGCGATGACCGGGAACTCGGTGACAATGGAGCCGTCGTCCCGCTGCAGGGTCGGCACCTTACCCTTGGGGTTCAGCTCGATGAACGGCGGGCGCTGGGTCTCGCCACCGCGTGTGTCCAGCTTCACCGCCTCATAGGGCTTGCCGATCTCCTCCAGCACGACGTGGATGCCCATCGAGCAAGCGCCGGGTGCGTAATAAAGCTTCATGGCATGGTCTCCGTTGATGTTCAGCAGGGAACTGGTTTCTGGTTCAATCGAACAGGCTGCTGACGGAGCTTTCGTCCGAGATGCGCTGCATGGCCTCGGCCAGGATCGGGGCGATGGTGAACTGGCGCATGTTCTCCGCCACCCGCACCGCCTCGGTTGCCAGGATGCTGTCGGTGATGGTCATGCTCTCGATGGCCGACGACGCGATGCGCGCCACCGCCCCGCCGGACAGCACACCGTGCGTCACGTAAACGCTGGTCGATTTGGCGCCGCTCGCCGCCAGCGCGTCCGCCGCATTGCACAGCGTGCCGCCGCTGTCGCAGATGTCGTCCACAATGATGCAGTCCTTGCCGCGCACGTCGCCGATGACGTTCATCACCTCGGACAAGCCGGCCCGGTCGCGCCGCTTGTCGATGATCGCCAGGTCGCAGTTGAGCCGCGTCGCGATGGCCCGCGCCCGCACCACGCCGCCCACGTCAGGTGAGACGATCATCAGCGGCCGGCCGGCGAACCGCTGCTTGATGTCCCGGCTGAACAAGGGCGCCGCGAACAGGTTGTCCACGGGGATGTCGAAGAAGCCCTGGATCTGCCCGGCATGCAGGTCCATCGTCAGCACACGGTCGAAACCGGCCTCGGTGATGAGGTTGGCGACCAGCTTGGCGCTGATCGGGGTGCGCGACCCCGCCTTGCGATCCTGCCGGGCGTAGCCGAAATACGGGATCACCGCCGTCACGCGCCGGGCTGAGGCGCGGCGCAGCGCGTCCATCGTGATCAGCAGCTCCATCAGGTTGTCGTTGGCCGGGTAGGATGTGCTTTGCACGACGAACACGTCCTCCCCGCGCACGTTCTCCCCGATCTCGACAAACACCTCCATGTCGGCGAAGCGACGGATGGACGCCTTGGCCAGCGGGAGTTGCAGCGCGGCTGCCACCGCTTCGGCCAGCGGCCGGTTGCTGTTGCAGGCGATGATTTTCATGAATGCAGTGAGTCCCGTGGCGCGGCGCCGCCAGGTGCAGGAGGATCGGCGTCGTGGCCGCCGGTTCATAGCAACGAGGGAACGACCTGTCACCCCGCCGTCATGTCAAGCTGGGTTATTTGCTGCCGACCGTTGCAGGTTCGGCCTTCCCTATGCCGGCGTGCGCGGCGGCGGGTTGGGCGGCGACAGGCTGGGCGGCGACAGGCTGAGCGCCGCCGGCCGTCGTCGCATCGGGCCGCCGCGCGCCTGCGTTCAGGATCACGTCGCGCACGCCGCCCGCAGCGTCGTTCGCCACCGCGACCGCGACGTCGCCCCAGTACTGGTCCAGGATGCCCGGCGGCACCTCGTTCAACTGCAGGATGCGCCCGCGCTCCGCCGCCGCGGCATCGGCGTTGTTCACGAACCACTGAACCTCGATCCGGGTGGTGTTGCCGGCGCCCTTGGCGGTGTGGACCTCGCCGTGCAGGGTGAAGTCGGCGCCGGTGATGGTGTCCTGCACCACGAGGCCGAGCGTGGCCATCTTCGCCCGCATCTGCGCCGGCAGGCTTGTGTTGCCGTCGCCGGGCGCGCCGGTCACGCCGGAGAAATAGACGCGGGCCGGGCGGTTCATCAGGCTGGTGGGGTCGCTGAGCTGCCGCGCCGCCTCGATGCGGCCCAGCAGGGCGGCAATCCCCGGGGCGGCCTGCACGGCGGCAGCCTTCAGCACGGCCGGATCGCCACTGGCCCAGGCGGCGGCGGGAACGCCGCCGCCCTCGGAGGTGCCCTGCGCCTCGCCCTTCGGGTTCTGCACGGTGTAGGTCGGCACCACCTGGGCGCCGTGCATCTCGGCGGACATCAGCAGGGCCCAGTCGCCCCGCCGGCGGCTGGGGCTGGGGCTGGCAGGGATTTCCTCGGCCACTAGGGCTTCGGCGACCGCGCCGGCCCAGGCGGTGGCGGCGGCGTCGGACAGCAGCGACTCAGCGGGAACCGGGACCGACAGGCGCGATGGCGGCGGCTGCGCCAGGCGGGAAGCGAGCAGGCCCGGCCGCCCCTTGAACGGCTGCGGCAGGTCCCCGCAGGCCGCCAGCGTCAACAGGGCCGCCGGCAGCAGCCCCCACAGCAGCCTAGGTGAAGACACAGGTGGCCAGCCCGACGAGCATGAACACGATCACGAACAGCAGGAAGTAGGGTCCCATGGAAGCCTCATAGCGTATGGCATGACCGTGCTTGCGGCGCGCCGGTTTGGCCGTGCTGACAGCCTGGCCATGCTGATAGTCTGGCCGTGCTCATAGCACGATGGCGGACATCTGGTGGCCGATGACGCCGCCGCCGGCCAAGGTGCGGCGGCGGTGGCTGAAGAAGCGCTCGGGGGCGGCGGCGGTGTCGGCGGGCAGGGTGTCCACTTCGGCCACCCCGGCCAGGCGAGCGGCGCAATAGCCGGCCAGATCGAACTGCCAGTGGCCGGGTCGGGCGCCGTCCATGAAAAAGCGGGCATGCCCGGCGTGGTTCGCCAGCACGGCGTCGCGCAGGTCCGATCCGACCTCATAGGACGGCTGGCGGATGCAGGGGCCGATTGCGGCGGCGATGCGGCCTGGGGTGGCGCCCAACTGCACCATGGCGGCGACTGTGGCCTCCAGTACGCCGGCCGCTGCGCCGCGCCAGCCGGCGTGGACGGCGCCGATGACGCCTGCCGCGGGGTCGGCCAGCAGCACGGGCGTGCAGTCGGCGGTGATGATGCACAGGGCGACGCCGGGCCGGGCCGTGACCATCGCGTCGGCGCGCGGGCCGGCGCCTGCAGGCCAAGGGTCGGTGACGACCGCGACCGCCGCGCCGTGCACCTGGGTAACGCCGATCATGGCGGGGGCGCCGAGGTGTTGCGCCACCCGGTCCCGGTTGGCCCGCACCAGGTCCGGTGCGTCGCCGCCGGACAGGCTGCCGTTCAGGCTGGCGTAGGGGCCGGTGCTGACCCCGCCGCGCCGGGTGAAGAAGCCGTGCCGGACGGGCAGGCAGGCACTGGTGAGAGGATCGGGACCATCGGGGGTCATGGCTCGAAGCCGGCGGGGGTGGGCAGGGCAGGGTGGGCGATGACGAGCACCTTGAACAGCCGGCCCATGTGGTCCGGCTCGGCCAGGCGCTGCGCGGCCTGGACCAGCATGGCCGCCTTGGCAGGCGGCTGCGTGCGGGCTAGGCGGCCGGTGCGCTGGAATAGGCCGAGCCGCGCGAGGAAGGGACCCTGCGGCACCGGGCCATGCACCGCTGCGGCCCCGGCGGCGCGGGCCAGGGCGGCAAAATCGACATGCGCCGTCAGGTCGGCCTCCCCGGGCGCCGTCAGCGGGTCGGCGGGCTTCCCGGCCCGCAGCGCCTGCAGGCTGTCGCCGGGCGCACTGTCCGAGGGTCCATAGTCCAGGAACAGCGCCGCCCCGCCGTCGCGTGCGATGCGCTCCGCCAACCCGGCAGCGATGGACAAGGCCGCTTCGCAAACCTCCTGCACCCTCTCCCTTCGGGAGAGGGCCGGGGTGAGGGAAGCGGCAAGCACGGAACTCCCCGATGACAGCGACGGCTCCGTGCTGTCTTGGGCCAAAGCCGGTCCTGGCGGCCTTTCCCTCACCCCGGCCCTCTCCCGGAGGAAGAGGGGGAAGTCAGCAGCGGCTTCGACGAACTGGCCGTTGGCAACGAACCGTTCCATCCACCCGTCGTCCCGCCGCACGAACTGCCGGATCGGCAGCGCATCCAGGAACTCGTTGGCTAGCAGCAGCATCGGCCCCGGCGGCAGCGCGTCCAGGCCGTCATGCCACGTCGCCCCCGGCAGCCGCCGCGCCTGCTCCGCCCGCAGCCGTGGCGAGGTCTCCACCAGGTGCAGCCGTAGCGCCGCCCGGAACGCCGGCGCGGCCTGGGTCACGGCCCGCAGCGCATCGGCCATCAGCGTGCCGCGTCCCGGCCCGCACTCCAACAGCAGCACCGGGTCTGGCCGCCCCATGGCCTCCCACGTCACGGCCGCCCATAACCCCAGCACCTCGCCGAACACCTGGGTGATCTCCGGCGAGGTCGTGAAGTCGGCGAACGGGTCGTGCGTCGCGTAGTAGGCGGCGTTGGCCCGCGCCATGAAGTGGTCCAGCCGCTCCATCGCCTGCTAGAGCCCTACTCGGCCAGGCCGGGAACAGCCGCCGCCACCGGCCGGGCGCGGGCGACCAGCCAGGCGCCGGCCAGCACCATCGGGATGCACAGCAACTGCCCCATCGTGACCGCTCCACCCAGGTAGGGCGGCAGGAACGCATCGGGCTGGCGGAAGGTCTCGCCGATGCTGCGCGCGATGCCGTAGCCGATCAGGAAAACCCCGGTCAGCGTGCCGAAACGGCTGCGGACGGCAGCCGAGCGGCAGAACAGCGACAGCACGACGAGCAGGATCACCCCCTCCATGCTCGCCTGATACAGTTGGCTGGGATGCCGCGCCTCCAGGCCGCCATCAGGGAACACCATCCGCCACCACAGCCAGTCCGGCGCGACCCGGCCCCACAGCTCCCCGTTGATGAAGTTGGCGATCCGCCCGAACCCCAGCCCGATCGGCACCACCACCGCCAGCCGGTCGGCGAAGCCCAGCAGCGGGATGCGCTCGCGCCGGCAGTAGATGACCAGCGCCACCACCACGCCCAGCACGCCGCCATGGAAGCTCATGCCGCCCTGCCAGACCGCCAGGGCGCCCAGCGGGTTCTGCAGGTAGTGCATCGGCTGGTAGAACAGCACGTAGCCCAGCCGCCCGCCGAGCACGACGCCCAGGGTCGCCCAGGTCAGGAAGTCGTCCGTCTGCTCCTGCGTCGCCACTGGAGGGGACAGCAGGACCAGGCGGCGCATGATCCGCCAGCCCAGCACCAGGCTGCCGATGTAGGCCAACGCGTACCAGCGGATGGCCAGCGGCCCCACCTGGAACAGGACCGGGTGCAGGCCGAGGTCGGTAAAGTAGAGAGGAGGGGTCATACGTAACGCTCCGCACCCGCCAGGTGGTCCCGCACGTAGCGGCGGACCCCGTCCTCCAGCGGCGTGAACTGCCCGGCGTAGCCCGCGGCGCGCAGCCGGTCCATCCGGGCCTCGGTGAAGGATTGGTACTGGCCCCGCAGCGCCTCCGGCATCGGCACGAACTCCACCCGCCGCGGCTGCCCGGCGGCGTCGCACACGGCATAGGCCAGGTCGAGGTAGGTGCGTGCCGTTCCGGTGCCCAGGTTGAATAGGCCGCTGACCTCCGGGCGGTCCAGCAGCCACAGCAGCACGTCTGCCACGTCGCCCACCCAGATGAAGTCCCGCCGCTGCGCCCCGTCCTGCAGGCCGGGGCGGTTGCTCTGGAACAGCCGGGCCGGGCCGCCGGCGGCGACTTCGTCCCACTTCACCTTCACCACCGAGATCATCTTGCCTTTATGGTACTCGTTGGGACCAAACACGTTGAAGAACTTCAGGCCCGCCCAGCCCGGCGGCGCCGGCTCCCCCTGGTCCACCGCCGCCATCACCCGCAGGTCGAAGGCGTGCTTGGTCCAGCCGTACAGGTTCAGCGGGCGCAGGCTGCGCAGCAGGTCCGGATCATCGTCGAAGCCGGCCGACCCGTCGCCATAGGTGCTGGCTGACGAGGCATAGATGAACCGCACCTTCCGCGCGGCGCACCAGGACCACAGCCGCCATGACAGCTCGACGTTGGTTTCCCAGGCCAAGTCGGCGTCGGTCGCGGTGGTCTCGCTGATGGCGCCTAAGTGGATCACCGCTTCGATGAGCGGATGCGTGGCCAGGTAGGCGTTCAGCGCCTCCGGTCGCACGATCCTGGCCGGCGGGTGCCGGGCCAGGTTGCGCCACTTCTCGCCCCCGCGGCTCCCGGCGTCGCCAAGCCAGTCCACCACGACCGCCGGCTGTCCGCGCGCGGCGAGGCGGGCGTGCACATAGGAGCCGATGAAGCCGGCGCCGCCCGTCAGCAGCATCATGGCATAACCAGGGGCATAACCAGGGGCGTAACCAGGATCATGGGCGTGCGTTATAGGCAAGCCGGGCGGGCTGACATAGCCCTGGACAAAGCGCATGTTGCGGCGGCGAGCACAGGAGAAGCCCCATGACCGAAAGACCGCGTTTCTTCGACGACCTGGCCGGCGTGGCCGGCGGCGCGTTCTCCGCCCTGGCCGGCATCCGCGAGGAGGCCGAAAGCATGGTCCGCGCCCGCGTCGAGGAGGCCATCCGCAAGCTGGACCTTGTGAAGCGCGAGGACCTGGAGGCGGTAATGGAGATGGCCGCCAACGCCCGCACGGGGCAGGAGGCCGCGGAGACCCGCCTGGCTGCGCTGGAGGCCCGCGTGGCGTCCATGTCCGGCAGCATGTCCGGTAGCGGCATGTCGGACGACTCCGGCGCGTCCGAGGCCGACCCCGCCTCGCTGCCGCCCAAGTCGAAGCCCGGCAGTCACGGCGGCGGCACCTCCGAGGTCGCGCCCGGCGCCATGCCGCCGGGCGAGCCTGGCTCCCCCGGCCCGTCGCCGGACGGCGCGCCCTAGCCCTAACAGCAGCAATTCTAAGTGGGCCTCTGGCGCGGGTGTCACTTGGTGATCTGGGCTGCGATGTTGGGCGGTGGTCTTGAGTCGATCAGGGTTTGCATGAGGGTGGCCCAGTCTGGAAAGACCAGGTAGG
>JAABUX010007501.1_pt1 | contig 12788 bp, 15 predicted proteins | sample 5561851 | NCBI WGS metagenome assembly JAABUX01 (sample SAMN10711883, study PRJNA513361) | rock metagenome | isolation source: Antarctica rocks | place: Antarctica: Victoria Land, Richard Nunatak red sandstone | collected 2016-01-03 | reverse complement strand
TGATGCCGCCTACCTCGCAACCTCCGCGCCGGTCACCGGCCGGAACTACGCCACCGTCAGCGAGTTCACTGTTCAGGCTGGCCAACGGGTGCCCTTCGTGCTGACCTGGGCCCCCAGCTCCCACCCGCGGCCTCAGGCGGTCGACGCCGAGGCGGCCCTCGCCGACACGCTCAGCTTCTGGCAGGAGTGGTCCGGCCGCAGCCGGGTGCGTGGCACGTACCGCGATGCGGTGCAGCGCAGCCTGGTCACGCTCAAGGCGCTGACGTTCGCCCCGACCGGCGGCATCGTCGCGGCGGCGACGACCTCGCTGCCAGAGCAGATCGGTGGCCCGCGCAACTGGGATTACCGCTACTGCTGGCTGCGGGATGCGACCCTGACGCTGCAGTCGCTGCTCGCCGCCGGGTACACCGCGGAGGCCTCGGCCTGGCGCGAGTGGCTGCTGCGCGCCGTCGCGGGCGACCCCGCCGAGCTGCAGATCATGTACAGCATCGACGGCACCCGCCGGCTGCCCGAGTACGAGCTGCCGTGGCTGGCCGGTTACGAGCACTCCGCGCCGGTCCGGGTCGGCAACGCCGCCGCCGACCAGCTGCAGCTCGACGTGTGGGGCGAGGTGCTCGACGGGCTGTCGCTCACTCGCAACGCGCTGCTGCACGCTCCCGACGACAGCTGGGACATCCAGGTCGCGCTCATGGAGCACCTCGAGGGCGCGTGGGACCAGCCGGACAACGGACTGTGGGAGATGCGCGGGCCGCAGCGGCACTTCGTCCACTCCAAGGTGATGGCCTGGGTCGCGGCCGACCGGATGGTCGACGCGGTACGCACGAGCGGGCTGCCTGGGCCCGCCGACCGCTGGGCCGCGCTGCGCGACACCATCCACGCCGAGGTGCTCACCCGCGGCTTCGACGCCGAGCACAACACCTTCGTTCAGGCCTACGGGACCACGGACCTTGACGCGAGCCTGCTGCTGATCGGCCGGGTCGGGTTCCTGCCGCCCACCGACCCCCGCGTGCTGGGGACTGTCGACGCCATCAGCCAGCGCCTCACGCAGGATGGGCTGGTGCTGCGCTACCACACCGCCACCGGAGGCGACGGCCTCCCCGCCGGCGAAGGCGTCTTCCTCGCCTGCTCGTTCTGGCTCGTCGACGCGCTGTTCGCCGCCGGCCGCAGCGGGCAGTCGATCGATCTGTTCGAGCGGTTGCTGGCGCTGCGCAACGACGTCGGCCTGCTGTCCGAGGAGTGGGACCCGGTCGGCAAGCGGCAGCTGGGCAACACCCCGCAGGCCTTCAGCCACTTCCCGCTGGTCATCAGCGCCCTGCAGCTGCACAGCGGCCGCGCGCACCGCAGCAACACCCCGCATCCGCACCCGAGCGGGCCAGCAGCTCCAGCTGGCCACGACCTACAGTGAGCGGGCGGGGGCGCGGCACTGGACAGGCTGGACAACTGACGCATGGACCTACTGGGCTGGCCGTTCCTGCTGCTGCTGTGCGCCCTGGCCGCAGCGCTCCTGGTGGCGGTTCACCGCACCTGGTCGCGGTGGCCGCAGCGGCTCGCCCTGCCGGCGCGCACGCTCAGCCTGCTGCTCGTCATGGCGATGGGCGCTGTACTCGCCGGTGACCTGCTCAACCGCAGCGAGGGCTTCTACTCCTCCTTCTCCGACCTGCTGGGGACGAGCCCGGTCCACGAGCCTCCGGACTCGTTCTCTCTGGGCCGCGGCCAGGCGCAGCTCGACATCCTCACGGCGGACTGGGAGGCCCGCGGCCGCCGCGCGGCGCAGGACGAACGCGGCAGCATCGTGCTCGCCCGCTTCGCCGGCCCCCGCAGCGGCATTGTCCGGACCGGACTGGTGTACCTTCCCGCGGACTACTTCTCCCCCCTGCGCCAGACCCGGTTCGACGTCGTGGAGATGTTCCACGGCACACCCGGCGGTCCCGGCAACGTCACGGACAAGCTGCACATCGCCCTGCTGCTGGATACGGAGATAGCGACCGGGCGCATCCCGCCCGTCATCGCAGCCATCCCGACGACGTACGAGCACCAGTCCAGCGAGTGCGTCGATGCGGTGCGCGGCGAGCGCGACGAGACCTTCCTCGCCGTCGACGTCCCGGCCGACGTCGAGGCCCGCTTCCCCGTGCTGCCCGGCCGGTCGTTCGCCGCGCTCGGCTACTCGACCGGCGGGTTCTGCGCGGTCAACCTCGCCCTGCACCACCCTGACCGCTACGCCGCCGCCGCCAGCCTGTCCGGCTACTTCACCGCCGGCACCGACCCGGACACTGCCCGGCTCTACCGCGGCAGCAGGACAGCGCTGCTGCGCAACTCGCCGCTGTGGTGGGTCAGCCACCGAGCCCCGACCGCGCCGCCGCTGTACCTGTTCGCCTCCACCAACGACCACACCCGGCCGAACCCGGTGCGCCAGGAGGCAGCCCTTGCGGCGGCGATCCGAAATCACGCACCGCGGCTGCTCACCAACGCTGTCCTGCTCCCCTACGGTGCCCACACGTGGAACACCTGGGAGGTCGCCGTCCCACCGGCGCTCGACTGGATGGCCGGCTTCCTGCCCCAGTCCCTCGCCCCACCGCTGAAGCTGCCGCCGTTTTCGGGTCCTTGAGGCCGGGTCTGATGGTCCCCCTCGCAGCGGCGCTGCGTCCGCCGCTGGACCTCGACACGGCATTGACCGCGCACGTGCCTGACGCCGCCGGGCTGGTGCTCGTCGCGCTGCTGGCCTTCGGCTACCTCGCCGCAGTCCGGGCCGTCGTCCACACCGGTCACCACTGGCCCGCCAGGCGCACGATGTCGTGGCTGCTGCTCGGGGTCGGCGCACTGGCCGTCACGACGCTTGGGTGGGTCGGCGCCTACACCCACACCCTGCTGTGGGTGCACGTCCTGCAGATCGTGCTGCTGCTGCTGGTCGTCCCGGCTCTGCTGGCGCTCGGGCGCCCGACCCTTCTCGTCCGCACGCTGCAGGAGGCCCGGGCCGGTCCGCCGCGAGAGCGGCGCGCGGCGGCGTCGCGGCTGCTCGCGGCGCTTGCCAACCCGCTGGTCGCTCCGGCTCTGGTGCCGATCGCCCTAGGTGTCGTCGTCTTCACCGCCGTGCTGCCCGTGACGCTGGGCTCGGCGGGTTGGAACGACGTCGCCGAGGTCCTGATCCTCGGCATCGGTCTGCTGATCGCGCTGCCCCTCGCCGGGGTCGGGGCCGCGGCGTCGTCGGCCGTGGCACTCGCAACGTTCGTCGGCTTCCTCGAGCTGCTGCTCGACGCCATTCCCGGCTTCGCCCTGCGACTGCGCAACGACCTGCTGGCGCCGGTGTGGGCCGAGTCTGCGCACCGCTCGTGGGGGCCGACACCGCTGCAGGACCAGCGGCTCGGCGGCGCCATCCTGTGGGCGCTCGCCGAGATCCTCGACCTCCCGTTCCTCGCCCTGCTGGTCATGCAGTGGATCAGGGCCGATGAGCGCGAGGCTGCGGTGACCGATGCCGCCCTCGACGCCGCCACCCTCGTCGCACCGCCCAAGCACCAGCTGGGGCCGGACTCCAACCCACTGGGCACCGAGCGGCCCTGGTGGGAGCAGGATGCGAGGGTGCTGGGCTCAGCCCGAGCGCGGTCGCTGCAGAAGCGACGCGACTGACCCGGCGGCCGGAACCATCGGCGCCTCAGCGCTGCCGGGCCGGCACCTGCTCCGACTGTCCGCTGAACCGCCAGGCGGTGTACACCAGGCCGGCGAGCGCGACGTCGGAGAGCAGCATCAGCCCGATGGCGTAGGAGTGGGTGGCCTGGTAGACCGCGCCCATGACGATGGGCGGCAAAAACCCGCCGAGCCCGCCGGCGGCGCCGACCACGCCCGTGACCGACCCGACCTGCGCGGCGGGCACCCGCTGGCCGACCAGGGCGAAGATGGCGCCGTTGCCCAAGCCGAGCGCCACGGCGAGCGCAAGGAACGCCCCGGTGGCGAGCACGATGTGCGGGGCGAAGGCGGTGACGATCGACCCAGCGGCAACCACTCCGAGCGCGACCACGACCAGCTGCCGACCCCGTGCGTGAAGCGCACGACCTTGCCGTGCGACCACCTGTCGCGGTAGAAGCTGTCGGCCTGCCGGCCGCCGATCTGAAACAGGGCCCGGTTGTCCGGCGACACCTCACCCTTGCGGAAGAACCGGCCGAGCCGCAGCAGCGCGTCGGCGTCCTCGCCAAACGTGGCCTGCTGACCGCGCCGACCGCTCGGACTCGTGTCATCCAGTCCGTTGGCACCGTTGGCGCCGCTGAGGCGAGGGGCAGGCGGAGCTAACGGCAGCGCCCTGCTGTCCCCTTCGTCCGATGACACTATCGCGCTCCGTTTTACTCGTACCAACTGGTGGCGTGTGGCTGGGACCGGCTCCACTGCGGTCAGACGGTGCGCGCCACGCTGAGCAGCACGACGGTGTCTCCGGTCGCGTGGAGGCTGTGCCTCTTCGGCGGGATGGGGGCGCAGGTGTTCGGGCCGAGCTCGAGCGCTTCCTCGCCGGCCATCAGCGGGCATGGCCGCGCAGCACGAGCAGTGAAGCCGGCCCCGGGCTTTCGTGCTCCTGCAGCTCGGCACCATCGCACAGTGCGATGACGGTCTGGCGAAGCCCGTCGACGGGGTGCGGCAGGGTCATGGCCGCGCGCTGCGAAGGGGCTCCGGCTGCCTGTTCGAGCAACTGGTCGCCAAGAGCGTGCACATCCACCGGGGCAGCTGATGCAAGTGAGCGGCTCATCATGACCTCTGCGTGGCGAAGGAGAATGGACGCGGGGCGAGAGGCACGCACCCCGTGCGATAGGACTGTATGCCTGACCGGAACGCTCTAAACTGGGTGGATGGACGAACCGACAGCTGCAGAGGGCTCGATACCTGCAGACGCGGACTCGGCCGCCGGTGCCCGGCATGCCGCCCTGGCGGTGCTGTCCCGTCGCCGGATGCTCGAGACCCTGCAAGCGGCGGGCGAGCCGCTCGACGTCGCGCATCTCGCCGCCGCAGTCGGGCTGCACGTCACCACGGCCCGCTTCCATCTCGACCTGCTGGAACGCGCCGGCCTGGTCAGCCGATCGGCCGAGCACGCCGGGCGCCCCGGACGGCCCCGCCAGCTCTACACCGCCGTGCCCTCCCCTGATGCCCGTGAGGGGCATCGCCAGCTCGCCGGCGTGCTCGCCGCGGCGCTGGCCGGGGATGCGGTAGGGGGCTCGTCCCGGGCCGAGCAGGCCGGTCAGCAGTGGGCCGACACTCAGCTTCCCGCCGTGCGGGGGCTGTCAGACGGCGAGGCCGGTGCCCGAGTGGCAGGGCTGTTCGACCGGCTCGGATTCGCGCCCCGACTCGTCGCTACCGAGCACGGAAGCTCGGTCGAGCTCGGCGCGTGCCCCTTCCGTGACGTCGCCCGGGCTCACCCCGAGGTGGTCTGCTCGGTGCACCTCGGCCTGCTGCGCGGGGCACTGCGCCGCTCTGGCATCCCCGCCCGGCAGGCGCAGCAGGCCGGCCTGCGGCCGTTCGTCGAGCCGGAGCTGTGCGTCGCCGACCTGCCCATCCCCCGTCAGCGACAGCGGCCGTGACCCCGGCGTCGCCCGGGCGCGGCCGGCCCGACCTCACCGGGCGCGACGACATCGAGACGCTCGCGCGAGCGTTCTACGAGCGGGCGTTCGCCGACGACCTGCTCGGGCCGGTCTTCGTCGACGTCGCTCACATGGATCTCGAGGCGCACCTGCCCATCATCTGCAACTTCTGGCAAACCGTGCTCTTTCGCGCGGGGCTCTACCGCCGTAACGCGCTGACCGCTCATACCGACCTGCATGCGAAGTTCGCGCTGCAACCCGAGCACTTCGCCCGCTGGCTCGAGCTGTGGACGAGCACCGTCGATGCCCACTTCGCCGGTGAGAAGGCCGAGCTCGCCAAGACCCAGGCCAGCCGGACCGCCTGGTCGATCAGCCGCCGGCTGCTGGGCGAGTCGGGCAGCGAGCTGATCACCGTTGAGGGTCGGCCGCTTCCCGGCGCCGCCGCCGTCCTAGCTGACGAGGACGAGGACTCCGGCATCGAGGACGCCGGCGGCGACCCGGCCTGCTGGGCGCACCGCGTCTGCCGGGAGTGCGGCCGGTTCGCGGAGGACCCACGGGCCCAGGTCTGCGCGGCATGCGGGGAGGACCTCCCGTCACGCGACACCGACTACGCCTGAGCCGCCGCCGGCCCGGCGCCCGCGGTCAGACGACGTGCAGCTGCACGTCGAGGTTGCCGCGCGTGGCGTTGGAGTACGGGCAGATGGTGTGCGTCGTCTCCATCAGCGCCTGCGCCTGTTCGGTGTCCAGGTTAGGCAGGTGTCCCTCGAGTTCAACCGCGAGTGCGAATGTGGTCGGCTCCTCCTTCTGGAAGTGCACCCGGGCCGTGACCTGGGCGTCCTGCAGCGCAGTCCGTGGCAGACCGAGAGCCTGCACGCCGTAGCGCATGGCGCTGTGGAAGCAGGCGGCATACCCGGCCGCGAAGAGCTGCTCGGGGTTGGTGCCGGGTCCGTCGTCGCCGCCCATCGCCTTGGGCCGCGAGAGCTGCAAGTCGAGGCGGTCGTCGGACGACGCCACCTTGCCGGTGCGCGGGCCATCTGCCATCGCCACTGCGGTGTACAGGGTTTCCACGGGACTCCTCGTTCGTCGGTGGTGGTGCATAGATGCTCTCGCTGGGCCCGGTTGTGGCGTGCACCCGCCCCCCGCCTCAGACGTCGACGACGGTGTGCCGGTCCTTGCCGCCGTTCTTTGACCGGTACATGGCAGCATCGGCCTGCACGATCATTGCGTCGGCGTCCGGCGTCGGCCGCCCAGCCGGCTGATGGCGCGCCACACCGACGCTTGCCGTGAGCGGGAAGCCGGCGGGAATGCCCGGGAGGGGCTTGCGCATGGCAGCCAGGATGCGCTTGGCGAGCCCATCCGCCGCGTCGGCGCCGATGTCCTCGCACACCACGACGAACTCGTCACCGCCGAAGCGGGCGACGGTGTCGTTGCTGCGCACCACCCGCCGCAGCCGGTCCGAGACCTGCGTCAGCACACCATCACCGACAACGTGGCCCAGCTGGTCGTTGATCGCCTTGAAGCCGTCGAGGTCGAGGAAGATCAGGGCCATGGGGAGCCGGTGCCGACTCGTGGCCGTGATGACCTGAACCAGCCGGAACTGCAGGAGCTCCCGGTTGGCCAGGCCGGTGAGCTTGTCGTGCAGGGCCAGGTGCTGCAGCTGTTCCTGCAGGCGGATGTGCTGCACGGCTTGAGCCCCCTGGCGGGCAAGGGCGCGCTGCAGGTCGGTCTCGTCGTCGTCGAACTCGCGGCGCCAGCCGAACAGGCAGACCGTGACACCCAGCGGCGCGTCGTCCGCGAGGAGCGGGGCGACCGTCATGGCGTCGAACCGCGCTGCATGCATGGGCTCGACCAGTGCCGGGAAGCGACGTTCGGCATCATCGAGGCCGAAGATCGTCACCAGGCCGCCGGTGCGCACCGCCTCGGCCTCGGGCCGCGAGGAGTCGAGCGGCATCGAGTCGCCCAGCGGATGTGCTCCCGCCGGCAGGGCCGCCAGCACTTTGGTGGCCCGGTCAACGAGCATCACGGTCGAGCAAGTGGCGTCGAAGGCCCTGCCGGTGATCTCAGCGAGCGCGACGGCCAGGCCCTGCTCGGTCTTGGCTGTGCCGAGGCTCTCCGACGCCTCCTGCAGGATGCGCACGCGGGCTTCGGAGCGTTCCGCGGCACGCGTGGCCGACAGCAGGTCGCGCTCGGAGTCCTGGCGCCCAGTGGCGTCAAAGACCGCGATCCGGACCAGCCGCGGTAGCCCGTCGTCCCCGAGGCGCACCGTCGAGTTGATGAGGATGGATAGCGGCTGCCCCTCGCTGCAGCGCAGGACCAGCGCAACCTCGCGGACCTCCCCCCGCAGCTGCAGTGCCGGAAGGCAGCGGGTGTCGTAGAACAGGCGGCTTCCGACGGTGAGCAGGTCAGCGAACGACGTGCCGACCAGCTGCGCGCGTGCGTAGCCGGTCCAGGCGAGGAACGTCTCGTTGACCTTGACGACGACGCCGGCCGGCGTGGTGGACAGGTACCCGCAGGGCGCGTGCTCGTAGAGCTCCTCGAGGGACGGCTCGAGCAGTCCGCTGCCATCCACACCAGCAAAGGGCGGTGTCGGTGGGACCGGCGCGGTCATGACAGGTAGGCGCGGATCCGGCTGATCAGCTGCACCGGGTCGGACAGGTTGGGGCAGTGCCCCGTCGCGGACATCACGACCAGCTCACTGCCGGGGATCGCTGCGTGGACGTACTGCCCGACGGGCAGCGGAGCGATCACATCGTCGGTGCATTGCAGCACCAGCGTCGGCGTGCTCACCCGGGGTAGGTCACGCCGGTTGTCTGACAGGAACGTCACCCTCGCGAAGTGCCTAGCGATCGCCGGGTCGGTGCGACAGAAGCTGCTCTGGAGCTCGTCGGCGAGCTCGGGGCGCTCGCTGTTGCCCATGATGACGGGCGCCATGGCAGCCGACCAGCCGAGATAGTTCGCGTCCAGGCTGTCGAGCAGTGCGTCGATGTCCGGCTGGTCGAAGCCGCCGACATAGCCGACGTCGTTGAGGTAGCGCGGGGACGGCCCGACGAGCACGAGCGCGCCGAACCGTTCTGGCTCGCGGGTCGCTGCCAGCACGCCCATCATCGCGCTGACGGAGTGACCGACGAAGACGACGTCCCGCAGGTCGAGCGACTGCAGGATCTCCAGCAGGTCGTCCGCGTATCCGTGCAGGGAGTCGTACTTGCTCCGGCTGTAGGCGGCGAGGTCGGAATCGCCCGCGCCGACGTGGTCGAACAGCACGACCTGGTGGTCGTCGACGAAGCCAGGGGTGACCTGGCGCCACATCTGCTGGCTGCAGCCGAATCCATGCGCGAACACGATCGGCCGCCCTGAAGCGGCACCGCTGACGGTGACGTTGTTGCGCCTGACGACATCCGGAGCAGTGGCGGTGACTGTCATGGCGGCTCCTGGCTCAGGTGCACAGGTGCGGGGCTGGCCTATGGGGTGGCGGCGCCTCGCGGGGTCAGCAAGGCATCGGCACGAAACCGGCAGCAGTGAAGAGGCCACCCGCTGCAGCAGGTGCCCCTGCGAATCGGACCGGCACGTGGCCGTAGCGGCGGCGCCGGGAGGGTTACGGTCACGACATGGACCGCCTCGTCTGGATCGACTGCGAGATGACGGGGCTCGACCTCGTCCACGACCGGCTGATCGAGGTTGCCGTGCTGGTCACCGACGGCGAGTTGGCGGTCCTGGACGAGGGCCTCGACCTGGTGATCGACGCCCCCGCCGAGGCGCTCGACGCGATGGTGCCGGTCGTGCGGCAGATGCACGAGGACTCCGGGCTGACCGAGGCGGTGCGCGCCGCGTCGCTGACAGTCGCCGACGCTGAGCAGCAGCTACTCGCTTACATCCAGCAGTTCGTCCCGGAGGCGGGCAAGGCCCCGCTGTGCGGCAACTCCATCGCGACCGACCGTGGCTTCCTCGCCCGCGATATGCCTGCGCTCGACGCCTTCCTGCATTACCGCATGATCGACGTGTCGTCGGTCAAGGAGCTGGCGCGGCGCTGGTACCCGCGTGCCTACTACAACGCGCCGGCCAAGCAGGGCGGCCACCGCGCGCTCGCCGACATCCGCGAGAGCGTGGAGGAGCTGCGCTACTACCGCGCTGCGGTGTTCGTCCCCCAGCCCGGTCCGACGAGCGAGCAGACCCGGCAGATCGCGGCAGACGTTCGTGCAGTGTCCGGCTAGACTCGCGGTGTGCCTCGCTCCCGCGGGGTGCGCGGTGGGTGTAGCTCAGCTGGTAGAGCACTCGGTTGTGGTCCGAGATGTCGCGGGTTCAAGTCCCGTCACTCACCCCATCTCTGCAGGCCGCTGACCAGCGAAAACGCACTCTGGGCCTTGCTCCTGGGGGTAGAAACCATCAGCATCCGGGGGCAGCTCCTCGTCGCAGGAGCCCGGATGGGGGCACTGATGGCCTGGCTCGAGCACCGCGAGGGGCACGTTCGCGTCGCCTGGCGCGACCCCGATACCGGGGGCAAGACTTACGAGAAGTTCGCTACCGAGGCCGAGGCGGACATCTACCGCGGCCTGGTCGAGCAGGCCCGTGGCCGCCGTCCCGAGACGCTCTACGAAGAGCCCGGCCGCCCCGCCCGACCTCTGGGCAACCTGCCGTGCACCGTCACCCGCTGGGCTGAGTTCTGGCTCTCGGGGGTGTCCGGCGTCCGGGACCGCACCGTCGCCGACTACCGCGGCACCGTCGAGCGCAGCATCCTGCTGTACTTCGGTCAGATGGACATCCGTGACCCCAGCCGCACCAACGTCGGCCGCTGGGTTCGGTCCCTTACCGACCGTGGCCTGTCACCCAAGACGGTCCGCAACCACCTCGGCATCGCCCACTCGCTGTTCCAAGCTGCCCTCGAGCACGAGCCAGTCCCGATGTGCTCCGCCAACCCCTGCGGCCGGACCCGGCTCCCCGAGGTGGTCCAGGAGGAGATGCGCTTCCTCACCCACCAGCAGTTCGACCGACTGCTGAACGCAGCCCCCGATTTCTACAAGCCCGTCTTCACCACCTTGGTCGGCACCTCACGAGCAGGCACTCCCCTGCGGCGCCAGAACTTCATGACCCGGGTCTGGCAGCCTTCCCTGGTCCGCGCCGAGAGCTCTCCTGCAGGTTCGCCTTTGCGCCTGTGAGCAGGACGTTTTCCGTTCAGGATTCGGCTTGTGAGGCACGCGCTCATGCCGATGAGCGGACGCTGGGACGCCGCCATTCATCCCCGAAGCTGCTGGCGCCCCAGGCGAGTGCCTACTGGCCACGCGCCAAGTCGGCTGAGCAGGGGTCCTGGGTGCGTCCGCCCGTCGGTGTGTAGTCGGAGATCTGGGCCCGCCGTCGGCCCAGCTCGAGGACGCGACCGGGCGGTGTGTCAGGGTGGCGCCGTGGCGCGCATCAATGACGTCGGTGGGGTCGAGGGCTTTGACCTGCCGCAGCCCGAGTTCGACGAGCCGGCTTTCCACGCCGACTGGGAGGCGCACGTCTTCGCAATGAACCGCGCGCTCCTCGGCGCCGGTGTCTACAACCTCGACGAGTTCCGCGACGCGATCGAGCGGATGCCGCCGGCGGAGTACCTCGCATCGAGCTATTACGAGAAGTGGTTCCACGCCGTCACGACGCTGTGCGTGGAGAAGGGCGTGCTGTCGCACGACGAGGTGCACGGTGGCTGACCGCTTCCCCCCGGGCACCCGCGTCCGGACCCGGCGCAGCGACCCGCCGCACCACACTCGGCTGCCGCGCTACGCCCGAGGCGCGGTCGGGACCGTCCTCGAGCCCGAGGGGTCCAGCCCGTTCGCCGACGACCGCGCGCGCGGCCTGCCGGCGCAAACGCAGACCGTCTACACCGTCCGGTTCGACGCACGTGAGCTGTTCGGCGAGGGCGACCACAGCGTGATGCTGGCGCTGTTCGAGAGCTACCTGCAGGAGGAGCGATGAGCGGTGACCACGCCGGGGCGTCCACCGCGCTGGCGGCGAAGGTCCGGCACGTCGAGGCGCTGCTCGAGGAACGAGGGCTGGTCGACCCGGCTGAGCTGGACCGGGCGCTGACGGCCTTCCTCGCCAAGGGCTCACCCGCCAGCGGTGCCCGCGTCGTGGCCCGGGCGTGGGTCGACGAGGGCTTCCGGCAGCGGCTGCTGGACAACGCCAACGCCGCCCTGCCCGAGGTCGGCCTGTCGATGGGCGGTGGTCTGCAGGAGCAGCGGCTGAAGGTGGTCGCGAACACCGCGTCCGCGCACAACGTCATCGTCTGCACGCTCTGCTCGTGCTACCCGATCGCGCTACTCGGCCCGTCGCCGAGCTGGTACAAGAGCGAGGGCTACCGGTCCCGGGTGGTGCGCGACCCACGGGGCGTCCTGCACGAGTTCGGCTACGACGTACCGGCGGACGTCGAGATCACGGTCTGGGACGCGAGCGCGGAGTCGCGGCACATGGTGCTGCCGCGGCGGCCGGTGGGCACCGACGGCCTGTCCGAGCGGGAGCTCGCGGGCCTGGTGACGCGCAACGGCCTGATCGGCGTGGCGGCCGTCTGATTCGGCCGGCGTCCATATCGCGGCTCGAGCCGCACAACGTCGTCGGCGCGAGAGCGGGTGGCCTCGACGAGTTCGGCGTTGCGGTCGTCAGAGCAGGCGACCCAGTGCTCGGCGGCCGCGGGGCTGCGGCCGTGCGGCACGTGCCGGGCGACCAGGCGGTCGCGACGCAGGCCCAGGTCGACGTCAAGGAACCACGTCCGATCGAGCAGCCCGCGCACCGGTGCGAACGGCCCGTCGGCAGCAGGTAGTTGACGTGGGTCACCACCAGCCCTGGCGTCGCGGGGGACCGGGAGGGCGCCCGCCAACGCCATCTCGAGCTCGCGGCGGACCACCGGCGTAAACGACCTCGTCGGCCTTCGCGCGCAGCCGGCGAAGCAGGTGGATGTCCCGGCGCGACGAACGCCCTGCTCCGCCGGCGAGCGATCAGCGCTCGCATTCTGCACGGAGGTGCCCGCCGTTCCCCTGACCTGACGAGCGGCACCAACTCGGTGGTTGCGGGAGGCGCCGCCCACCACGACGAGCCTGAGTGCAGAAGGGAGCGCACTCATCTACCGCTGGTCTCGCGGCCCGCGCTCTTACCGACTGGTCGCGCGGCGCTGCGCGAAGACGTGCGCACGTGCCGCTGCTGCGCGTATCCGCACGTGCTATACCCGCAGGATCTTGTCAATCGACCTGCCCCTGGCTAGTTCGTCGACCAGCT
>JAABUX010007498.1_pt1 | contig 12791 bp, 10 predicted proteins | sample 5561851 | NCBI WGS metagenome assembly JAABUX01 (sample SAMN10711883, study PRJNA513361) | rock metagenome | isolation source: Antarctica rocks | place: Antarctica: Victoria Land, Richard Nunatak red sandstone | collected 2016-01-03 | reverse complement strand
TGAGCTCGGGGAGCTACTTTCCGCCGCCGGTGCGTGCGGTGCCGATCCCGAAAAGGGACGGGTCAGGGGAGCGCATCCTCGGGGTGCCTACGGTCGCGGACCGGATCGCGCAGACCGTCGTGGCTGGTTACCTGCAGCGTGAGGTGGAACCGTTGTTCCACCCAGACAGCTACGGGTATCGGCCGGGACGCAGCGCGCTGGACGCGGTCGGGGCATGCCGAGCGCGCTGCTGGCGCTACGACTGGGTCGTCGATCTCGATGTCCGGGCGTTCTTCGACAGCATCCCGCATGACCTGTTGCTGCGGGCGGTGGCGCGGCACAGCGACGCTGCCTGGGTGCTGCTGTATGTGCGGCGGTGGCTGGTCGCACCGTTGCAACACCCGGACGGCGCCCTGGTAGCACGGGATCGTGGCAGCCCGCAGGGCTCTTCGATCTCGCCGTTGCTCGCCAACATCTTCTTGCACTATGCGTTCGATGCGTGGATGGCCCGGACCTTCCCGGGTGTTCCGTTCGAGCGATACGCAGATGATGCTGTCGCGCACTGCCGGACCGAGCGGGACGCCCGCGAGGTGTTGGCGGCGATCCGAACGCGGCTGGCGGAGTGCGGGCTGGACCTCAATGAGGCCAAGACCCGCGTCGTGTACTGCAAGGATGTGGACCGGCCAGGCTCGCATGAGCACACGTCGTTCACCTTCCTCGGGTATACGTTCCGGCCCCGGCTGTCCAGGAGCAAGTTCGGGAAGCACTTCGTGAACTTCTCCCCGGCGGTCAGCAAGGAAGCCTGCGTGCGGATGCGTCGGGAGGTCCGCCGTTGGCGGCTCCACGAACGCAGCGACAAGACCCTCGCCGACCTGGCGCGGATGTTCAACACCGTGATCCAGGGCTGGATCAACTACTACGGACGGTTCTACAAGTCCATGTTGTATCCGACCTTCCGCCACCTCAACGAGATCCTGGTGAGGTGGGCAATGCGCAAGTACAAGCGGCTGCGCGTCCATCCGCGGCGGGCCCGCAAGCTTCTCGCCGGCATCGCCCGACGAGAGCCCGGCCTGTTCGCGCACTGGAAGCTCGGGGTGCGCCCCGATAGCTGGAGGATGGTGGGAGCCGGATGAGCTGAGAGGTTCACGTCCGGTTCTGAGAGCGGCGGGAGGTGCGATCCCTCCCGCCGACTCGCCTCGTCGTCCTGTGTCCCACTGCGAAAGGGCCGAATAGGCCCGTCGGCTGGCCGAACGCACGCTTGGCTGGGGCCGCTCGGGTTGCACCTGCAGCTGCTAGTCCGAGCTCGCCTCGGCTCGGTCTGATGCGGCGGCGCTGCCTCAGCACGCGCTGTCCCCGTCGCTCGTCCGCCGCTTCAACGGAGGGGGATGATGTCTGTTCCTGGGAGCATGTGACACGAGATGAACCCCAGCTCCTCGGCCTCGAGACGGACGGCGTCGCCCGGCTTCAGGAACGGGTACTCCTCCTCACCGTGCACCAGCGAGAGCTCAAGGATGCATCCGGTCCCGACCGTCCCGCTCCCAATGATGTCGCCAGGAACCAGCTCTGTACCTCGCGACGCGTAAGACATCATCTGCCCGAACGTCCAGTGGAGGTCGGCGAGATTGCCGCTGCTGTAGGGACGGCCGTTCACCGAAGCTGTCATCTTGAGGTCGTAGGCGTTCCCGGCGCGGCGACCAGCCAACTCGTCCGGCGTAACGAGGAAGGGCCCGTAGCTGGTCGCGGTGTCCTTGCCCTTGACCGGCCCCATCGTCTGCTTCATCTCGCGCGCCTGCAGGTCCCTGGCGCTCCAGTCCGACATCAGCATGTAGCCGGCGATGTGCTGCTCCGCCTCGCCGGGTTGGAGGTCCCGTCCGGCCTTCCCGACGACGACCGCGACCTCGAGCTCGAAGTCGAAGCGGGTCGTGCCCGGCGCGAGCTCGACGTCCTTCAGGTGCCCCCGCGTGGCCTGCGGGTTCTGGAAGTAGAACACCGGCAGCTCATACCAGTCCGGGTTGATGGGTTGGTCGAGGGCCTTGGAGCACGCCAGGACGTGCGCCTCGAAGGCGTAGAAGTCCCGGACCGAGGGTGGCACCGGGATGGGTGCCAGCACCTCGGCCGTCCCCACGTCGAGTACGTCAACCGGGTCGCCGAGTGCTCGCTCGGCAGCCGCAGACATGCGCTCGGTGTCGTCGAGTAGGTCGAGAAGGCGAGTGGTCTCGGGAAGGCCATGGATCCTGCCTGCCTCCACCAGCCCGACGTGGGCTGACTGGTCGGACGGGGAGATGTACGTTGTCCAGCGCATGACGATCCTCTGATGTGGGGGGTAGCCGGTCAGGCGTAGCAGCTGAGGGGTTTGCCGCCGTTGTAGGCGACCATGTCGGTGAACGCAGCGCGGGTGTCGATCCGGGCGCCCGGCTCGGCACCGTTCAGCTCGGCGTAGGCACGGTGGAGGTTGCCGACGATCCGCTCGGAGTCTAGAAGACCCGCGAACCCCCCCAAATCCGTCTGGCGGGCCGCTTCGAGGGGCGAGACGCCGGAGCGGATACCGTCCTCGGCAACGCGCATGACGAATCGCAGGTAGTCGAGCACCTCGTCGACAAGCTCACGGCCGCAGACCTCGCCGTGTCCGGGCACTATCGTCGCGGCGGGGATCGGCTTGACGACGCTCTCGAGGACCTCGATGGCACCGGTCACAGAGCCCATCAGCAGGAACGGCGTGCCGCCGTTGAAGAGCAGATCTCCCACGAACAGCACCCCCCGCTCGGGTACCCAGATGATCGAGTCGTTGGTGGTGTGAGCGGGCTGTCCGACGTAGCTGACCTCGACGGCCAGGTCATCCACCCACAGCTTCACCCCGGACTCATAGGTCACGGAGGGCGGAGCCAGCTCGATCGGTCCCCACTCCACGGCCTCAAAGATCGGGGCGTCAAAAGGCAGACCGTAGTGGAGAATATCCTCCCGGGTGCGCTCGTGACCGAGGATCGTCGCCGAATCGAACAGGTAGTTGCCAAAGGTGTGATCACCATGGTGATGGGTGTTGACCAAGGTGCGCACGGGTGCCGAGCTCACGGTGGCGATGGTGTCGATGTAGCGCCTGGTGCGCACTGCCGTGGAGCAACCGTCGATGCTGGTGACCCCTCGGCTTCCCACGAAGAAGCCGGCATTGTTGATCCACCAGCTTCCGTCGGGCTGAAGGTAGGCGAAGATGTTTTCGCTGACCTCAACCAGCTTCGGCTCACCGAGTTCGTAGCGGGCGTGGGCCGAGGAACTCATCGTGGCGAACCGTCCTTCTTCATTCATCGAGGCAACGCCGGGCCGGCGACCACGAAGGTAGTCGCTGTCGACGCTGCCAGCGATGGGCCGAGAGACAGGCTGACGCGACTTAACTGTTGACACGCCCAGCAGTCCCCCCGTACGCCCTGCTGCGGACGCCGACAGGCTCGGACCCGGGCCGCTACGGCAGGACGCCTGCGATCCGCTTACGGCAGACCGGTGGTCGTCCCACTACGATGACGATGACGCAGGCGCCGACGCTGAGCGACGTGATCCCTAACGGCCCGGACGCTGAGCGTCCGCGCCACGAGCCTGGGCTGCTGCCTCACGGATCGAGGTGACGATGCTCTGGTATCCGGTGCAGCGGCACAGGTTCCCGGCAATCGAGTAGCGGATCTCGTCGTCGGTCGGGTCTGGGTTCGAGGCGATCAGGTCACGAGCGGCGAACAGGTGCCCGGGAAGGCAGAAACCGCATTGGAAGCCGTCGTTGTCCCAGAAGGCTGCCTGGACCGGAGCGAGGTCCTCCGGTGTTCCCAGGCCATCGACCGTGGTCACCTCCGACCCGTCGGCACTGGCGGCGAGCATGAGACAGGACTTCACGATCTGCCCGTCCAGCTCGAGCGTGCACGCCCCGCAGTCGCCGTTGAGGCACCCCACGTGGGTACCTTTCAGGTTCAGCTGCTCACGGACGACCTCGACCAGCAGCTGCCGATCCTCGCAATGGACCGATCGGCGCTCTCCATTGACGGTGAGCGAGATCGACCGCCGAGGCGGGGGTGTGGTCTCAGGGCCGACGTCGGTTGCCCCTAGGATGCTCATCGCTCTCCGCCTCGACTGGTGTGTTGTAGTGCCCGATGGGCCACGACGCCGGCGACCTGCCGGCGGTAGGTGGCTGGAGCCAGGTCGTCGTGCCACGGGTTCTCCAGATGTCCGTCCACAAGCTCTGCCCACTCGTCATCGCTGACGCGAACCTCCCCGGACTCGTCCAGGCACGCTGTGACGTCCACGGTCACCGGAGTCGGGCACACAGCCCCCAGGGTGACCGAGGCGGCTGCAAGACGTCCGTCGACGAGCTCGACCCGTGCGGCTGCCGTGGCGATCGGCCAGCTGCTTTCCGAGAGCTTGAGCTTGTAGTAGCCGACCTGGCAGGCCTTCTGGGGCACCCGGATCGTGGTGAGAATTTCGTCCGCTTCAAGCGCTGTCACGAAAGCGCCCTTGAAGAAGTCCTCCGCGGCGACCTCGCGGACGCCGTCCGAGCCCTGCAACAGGAGCTGCGCCTCCATCGCAACCAGGACTCCTGGAACGTCCGAGGCCGGGTTCGCGTAGCTGGCGGAACCGCCAATGGTGCCTTGGTTGCGCAGCTGCGGACCGCCGGTGACTCCTCCGGCCGCAAGCTTCAGCAGCGCAGCCGGACCGTCGGTGTCGGCCGCAAGCACGGTGGAGTACGTCGCCATAGCTCCGATGTCCACGTACTCGTCGGTGACGGTGACACCCGACAGTCCGAGCCGGCGAAGGTCGACCACGTGGCCGTGGGTGCGCTCGCCCCGCCCCATGGCGGGGAGCAACACCGTGCCGCCACCGAGGACGACCGCCTCGTCGCCGAGCTCGGAGAGGAGCAGGCAGGCCTGCTCGGCGTGGTCCGGCGCATGGTAGGTAAGTCCGGTGCGGATCATGACCGGTCGACCTCTCGAATCGCCTGGAGCAGCCGCGGTGCGCTCAGCGGCATCTGGTCGATCACGACGCCGAGTGGTAGTAGCGCGTCGTTGACGGCGTTGGCCAATGCAGCGATCGCGCCGGCGACGCCGCTCTCGCCCACGCCCTTCATCCCGAGCATGGCGAACGGCGAGGGAGTGACCTCGTGCCCGGTCTTGATCCAGGGCAGGTCGGTGGCCTGTGGCAACAGGTACTGCTTGAACGTGCGGGTCGCCAGTCGTCCGTCGGGCTCGTAGCGCAGCTCTTCCCAAAGCGCACCGCCGATCCCCATCACTATGGCGCCGAGGAACTGGCCCTCGACGAGCATCGGGCTGATGATCGTCCCGCAGTCGTGAACGCCCGCGTAGCTCGCGAGCTTCACCACGCCAGTCCCTTTGTCGATCTCGACCGTGGCGACGTGCGCGGAGTAGGGGAACGAAGGGTAGGGCGAGGACCGTCCGTGCTCGTCGGGCACGTTGTGGACGTTGCTCGGCGAATAGGTCCTCGTGGACTCGAGCTGAGCCTGGTCGAGCCCGTGCACTGCAAGAGTGCGGACGAAGATCGCGCGCGTCAACTCGGCGATACTGATGCTACGTCCGGCCTCGCCGATCACGGACGCCTCGCCGTGGGCCAGCCGTATCTTGTCAGGCGTGGTCTCGAGCAATACCCCGGCCGCGGTCACGAGCGTCGCTCGAACGTCCTGGGCCGCCAACAGCGCGGCTGCACCGCCGACCGTCATGGAGCGACTGCTGAAGTTGCCGTAGCCGTAGGGGCATCGGTCGGTGTCCCCCTGGACGACCGTCACGTCGTGCGGAGAGAGGCCCAGCTCCGCGGCGACCACCTGGGCGATCCCGGTCTCGTTGCCGGTCCCTGGGCTGGTCACGCCCGTCAGCACGGTGACCGTGCCCGTCGGGTCCATCCTCACCGTCGAGGTGTCGAAGCCACGCAGCAGCGTCCCGGAGAAGTCTCCGCCTTCGGGCGTGAGCTCAAAACCGACCCCAACACCGACGAGTTTGCCCTGCTTTCTCGCCTGCTCCTGCTCCTTGCGCTGCTCGTCGTAGGCCGACAGTTCGACCACATGATCAAGCGCCGCGGCGTACTCCCCACTGTCCAGGTGCTTCATCGAGGTCCAGTAGGGAAACTCCCCAGGCGGAATAAAGTTCCGCCGCCGGATCTCCACAGGGTCCAGTCCAAGCTGAGCGGCGACGAGGTCCATGATTCGCTCGTAGGCGAGCGCCGCGGACTCCTTGCCGTAACTGCGGGCGCCGTTCCATGGCGCCTTGTGGGTGACCACTGCGACGGACTCGACATCGTAGTGCTTGATCCGGTAGGGACCGGGCATAGCCATGGCAGCGATAAAGGCCATTCCCCACCCGCCGCTGGATCCCAAGGCGCCGATGTCGGCGACGATCCGATCGCGCAACGCCAGGATGCGGCCGTCCTCGTCGTAGACGACCGCGAACCGGTGAATGAACTCCCGGGCGCCGACGAGCATGCACTCCGCCCGGGTCTCGACCCACTTCACCGGAGCGCCCACGGCGCGGGCGAGGAGGCAGACCAGCGGTTCCTCGGGGTAGCCATGGAACTTGTGCCCGAAGCCTCCACCGAGCCGGGTCGCGATGACCCGGACCGAGTTCTCGGGGATGCCCAAGGTCTGGGAGAGGTGGGAACGCAGCGGGTGCGGGTTCTGCGCGGACGCGTACAGCGTGAGGCGGCCGTCCGTGCCCCATGACGCGATGTAGCCGCGGGTCTCCAGGGGGGCGGTTTGGTAACGCTGGATCCGTAACTCGCCCTCGAGCACGTTGTCGGCACCGGCGAAGATGGCCTCGGCGTCGCCTTCGACGAAGGGGAGCCGGATCATGGCGTTGCCGTCCCAGTCCTTGAAGACCTTGGGAGCATCGTCCTCGAGCGCCTGCTCAGCGTCGATCACGAACGGCAGCGGCTCGAAGTCGACGGCGATCAGCGCGACCGCCGCCTCGGCGTCGTTGACAGTCTCGGCGACGACAGCCGCCACCGGTTCCCCCACGTAAATCACCTCGTCGACCGCCAAGGTGCGGAAGTCGGCGGTGCGTCCACCAATCAGGGCCGGATCGAAGTAGTGCGGTATGGGGCCCGCCTGCTGCTCGGCCTCCGCGCCGGTGAGCACGAAGCGCACTCCGTGGGCGGACTGAGCCTGTGTGGTGTCGATGCCCCGGATCCGGGCGTGGGCATAGGGGCTGCGCAGCACCGCGGCGTGCAACATGCCGGGCAGGACCGTGTCGTCGAGATAGTCCCCACGTCCAGTCAGGATCAGGTCGCCGTCCTTGCGGCGAACCTGCTCGAGCTCGGGCCTCGGCGACTCCGGCAGGGGTGCACCGGTGGCCACAAAGCGCGGGGTGATCGTGTCCGTCATGTTTCCTACTCTCTAACGGGCAACAGTGTTGGCAAACTAACCCGCGCGTCAGCGGCGAACCATGGGTCGGATCCCAGTGTTAGCCATAGACGCTGTGGTTGGGCACAGCTTTGCCGCTATGCGAGCGGCCCCCGCCCACACCTAGCACGTCATTCGTCATTAGGGCCGCCTTCAACAGCAGGAGGTGCTCCGGCTTGGTCAGGGAGACGCTGAGCAGGGACTCGATTCGTTTCAGCCGGAGCCCGACGGTGTTCGGGTGCAGGAAGAGCGCCGCAGCGGTTTGGGCCGTGTTGAGCTCATGGTTGAGGTAGGCCTGCAACGTCGCGACGAGCTCGGTGTGCTTCGCGGCGTCGTAGTGGCGCAGCGGGGCCAGCGTCTGGTCCGCGAAGTTCTTGAGGACGGAAGGCGCGTCCAGCTGCAGCAGCAGACCGTAGAACCCGAGGCTTGGCAGCGTGATCGTCCGGTCGCGATGTCCTTGCAGGCGCGCCAGCTCGAGAGCGCCGCGTTGCATCCGGAACGCCTCGGCGTACTCACGGACCTCCGTGCAGGGGGGACCGACCGCGACGCTCACTGTCGACTCCGCCAGGCCCCGGGCACAGTGCTGACGGATCGATTCCGCCGCCTCATCCGCGGTCAGGTCCGTGCCGCTGCTGGAGCGTGGCACAGGCCAGAGGACTACCACATAGTCGTCCCTGATCGTCGCTAGAGGCGGTGCCGTCGTGGAGCGGGTGGACGCTTGCACGAGCTTGAGGACCCGCCGTTGCTCGTTGCCGGTGGGGCCCTCTGCGGCGTCTTCCGTGACGTCGGCTCGGACGACCAGCACGGCATGCGGCCAGCGCAGATCGTGCCCGAGGCTCGAGGCCCGCGGGATGATCGTCATGCTGTCCATGGACCGGTCCGACAGCAGCTCGGCCAGGAGGTCACCGCGCAGCGCCCACTCGACCTCGAGCGCGGTCCGCTCACGCATCAGCTCGAGACCTGCGACGACGACCGCATGGTCTATCGCCCGGAGGTCCAGGGCGCTCAGCTCAGCTACTCGGCCGGGCAGCCAGAAGCGGGCCACAAGCTCCCTGTCGAGGAACACGGGCACCGATATCCGGGAACAGTCCTGAGCGGCACCCGGCCATGCCGGCACCTCGAGCAGAACGCCTTCAGGGTCGACCCGTGAGCCCGTAGGCGGCGCATCGACCATCCCGCCCGCGTGCGCTGCAACAGCGAGCACCTCGAAGTTGGGGCCCTCCACCAGCACCGAACGGCTCAGCAGACCTGCCAGAACGGAAGCAAGGGTCCCGAGGCCACCGGCCCGCAGAGCAACCGACGTGAGCTTCTGGTGGATCTCCTCGGCCTGCTCGAGCAGGAGTGCCTGAGCCTGCAGCGAAGTATTAAGACGCTGTAGCTGGTCGATGGTTTGCTGCTCCCGTTCAGCAAGCCGCGCCGTCTCGATCGCCGTGCCGGCCAGGTTGGCGAGTGCCGCGAGCAGGAGGATCTCGTCCTGGTGGAAGCGGCAGGGTTGCGCCCGGTATCCGTTCAGGGTGCCGACGGCGCGGCCGTTGATCAGCAGTGGCACTGACACCAGAGAGCGAAAGCCCTGCTCCTCGGCAAGGCTCCCCCATGGCCGGAACGAGGAATCAACCAGCACGTCCTCGACCACCACCGGCAGGTGGGTGAGGAAAGCGCGGCTCGAGGGGCTCTCCCCCGCAAGCTGGGAACCGAGCTGGAAGGACAACGAACTGCTGACCTTCGACGCATACTCGGCGGACAAGCCGAACGATCCGCTAATCTCGAGCAGCCCCCGCTGCTCGTTGGCGAGGAGAACCGCGCAGAACTCGTAGCCCATCAGCTCACCAGCCTTGCTGGCCAGCAGGTCGAGCAGCACCGACAGCGGCCGGTGAAGCGTGACCGCGCCGGCTATGTCGGTGACAGATCGTAGCCAAGTGCGTAGCTCCTCGTGGTCGACTGTCACGTCAAGCAGCTCATCGGTCGGCGCCGCTGCGCTGAGGCGCTGGGGGTTCTGAGGGTTCACCACGTCACTATCGCTGCTCTTCGGACCTGAGTGTGGTGGCCCGTGAGGTGTCGAGACCAGCTTGGCTTTAGGTGGGTTGAGGCCTCGGAATCAGGAGCGACCAAGCGCCTGATCACGCTAAGTCCTCGAGGCGGCGGTTGGAGGACGGCGCAAGACGGCTACACGTAGCCGCTGGCCTTGCTGCCGGTGACCGGTCTGTCGTTGGGGCTACGGACGTGATCAGTCGCTTGTCATGTCGTAGGTGATCCACGTCGTGCGGGTGGCGTGCTGGTCGTACTTGGCCCGGCCACGGTAGTTGTTGTCGGCGGTGATCCAGCGCACGACGCTCCAGCCGTGCAGGCGAGCGAGCCTGCGCAGTTCGGCGAGGACGGCGTCAGCGGCGCCGGAGCCGCGCTCGAGCGGGTCGACGAATAGGTCGTCCAGGAAGCAGCCGGTGCTGGCCGTCAGGGGGCGGGCGAACGGCCGGTAGTGCGCCAGCCCGACGACGTGGCCCTGGTCGTTCACGATGAGCAGGCAGCTCACCTCGTGGTCCGGGTCCTGGATCCAGGACCAAACCTGGTCTGCTGCGGCGTCGGGTTGCTGGACTCGGTAGAAGTCGGCGTAGCCCCGGTACAGGGTTTCCCACCGCGCCCGGTCGCTGCCCCCGGGCGGTCGCAGCCGCCACTGCCGCTGCTCGCCGCCGGTGCTGGTCACGACAGCCACGCTACGATGGCGAGGCTTGCCGGCGAAAGGGCCGCCCCCTCGGGGCTAACACCGGCCGAGGACGGCGACTTCGACCAGCTGGACCGCGACTGGCTGCGCGCCCGCCAAGGAGTCACATGGCACCGCGTCGCGGCCGATGTGTTGCCGCCTGGGTCGCGGACATTGACTTCCCTGTCGCGGCGCCGGTCCGCGCCGCGCTGCACGAGCTGGTCGACTCCGCTGCGCTAGGCTATCCAGACTGGCCGGCTGGCACGCCGCTGCGGGGTGCCTTCGCCGCGCGCATGCAGCAGCGGTTCGGCTGGGCGGCGGCGCCCGAGCGCGTCTGCGGACTCACCGACCTGATCCAGGGCGTGCAGCTGGTGCTGCATCTGGCCACCGACCCCGGCGGCTCCGGGGCCGGGCACGGCGGGCGGCTCAACGTCATAGCGGTGCACCCCCCGACGTATCCGCCGTTCCTGTCCTCGATCCGCGGGATGGGCCGCCGGCTGTTGCCTGTTCCGATGCTCGCCGACGACCAGGGTTGGGGTTTCGATCCCGATCGCTTCGCCGGGGACGTCGCCGCGGCTGGGTGCCAGGTGCTGCTGCTGGTGAATCCGCAGATCCCTACCGGTCGGGTCTTCACCCCGCACGGAGCTGACCGGGCTCGGCGAGATCGCCGAGCGCCATGACCTGCTGGTTGTCGCTGATGAGATCCACGCCGCTCTCGCCTTCGCCCCGCACCAACACCTTCCCTTCACCTCACTCGACGAGTCCACCGCCGCCCGCACCGTCACGCTGACCTCGGGACAATGGCGTTCAACTCGGCTGGCATCCGCTGCGCCTTGGCGCACTTCGGCTCCGACCGGCCGCTCGCCGCCCGCGACCGGCAGCCGCCGGACCTGATCGGACAGGTCAATACCTTCGGCTGGCAGCCACCCTGGCGGCCTGGACCCAGGCTGACGGGTTGCTGGCCTCGGCACCCGTACTTGCAGGGCAACCGCCAGCTGGTCGCCCGCGTTCTCGCCGAGCGCCTTCCGCAGGTGCATCACTCACCGCAGGCCGGCTACCTCAGCTGGTTGGACTGCCGCCCCCTGGGGCTGGGGGCCGATCCCGCTCAAGCCGTGCTGGAACGCGCCCGTCTGGAGCTCAGTCACGGCCCGGACTTCGGTCCCGTCGGTAAGGGCTTCGCCCGCCTGAACTTCGCCACCTCCCGATCCCTCCTCAACGAGGCGCTGAGCCGTCTGATCACCGCAGCCACCGTCACCCACTAGGTCGCGCCCCTGAGGCTGGCTGCAGTTCGGCGTGGAGCTTTTGTGGATATACATGACGCCACCGCGCTTGGCTGCATTTACGGGTAGCCGGCAGAGCCACCACTGGGAGGAAGGTTAACTGCCCCTGCTGCCCACCGGAAAGGATCTCTAGGTACGGACGGAGGCCGAGTCGTACTTCCGGTCAATCGCATCCGTTCGGCGACGGGGGTGGGGCACAGTGGGCCCTGAGCTGCGCCGACGGATGAGCGGATACGTTGACAAGAACACGGAGCGCGTCATGTTCAACGGCGACCGGGGAGCTGTCCCCGACATTGAGGTGTCCGAGGCGCCGCGCGGCGGGCTCAGGCTGCGGCTGGGTTGGGCTGGGGAGCCGGCGTGGTTGTCCGATGTCATGCCGGTGCTGGAGTCCCTCGGTCTGCGGGTTGCTGATCACCGACGAGAGCTGGCGCCAGCCGGACAGTTGACCGGGGCTTCGGTGGATGACTTTGGGGTGTTCTGCGACCGGACGGAGTTGCCGCTGTTGACGCTCGCTCCGCTCGTGCATGACGTGTTCGGCGCACTGTGGGACGGCCGGGCGGAGGCCGACGGTTTGAACGGGCTTGTCCTGACCGGTGGATTGACGTGGCGGCAGGTGGCACTGATCCGGGCCGCGTGCCGCTACCTGCGACAAACCGGGCTGGGGTTCAGCCCTTCATACTTGGAGCGGACGTTGAACCTCCGGCCGACGGCCGCGCGGATCATCGTCACGGCCTTCACCCGCCGCCTGGACCCCTCCGGTGACAGCGGCGCCGATGGCGGCGGGGCGGAGCACTTCACCCAGCCGCTCGGGCAGGTCAACGGCCTCGATGAGGACCGGCTTTTGCGCGGGCTGTGGCAGTTCGTGCAGGCCACAGTTCGCACAAACTACTTTCAGCTCGGCCCCGACGGCAATCCCAAGCCGTACCTGGCATTCAAGCTTGACCCGGAGCGGCTGCCTATGCTGCCGCGGCCACGTCCGCTAGTGGAAACGTTCGTGTACTCACCGGAGGTAGAGGGGCTGCACCTGCGCGCGGCGAAAGTCGCCCGCGGGGGTATCCGTTGGTCGGACAGGCCGGAGGACTTCCGCACCGAGGTACTGGGTCTGGTCACCGCTCAGCACGTCAAGAACGCCGTGATCATCCCGGGTGGGGCAAAGGGTGCGTTCGTGGTGAAGCGACCGTTGGAGGCGCGGGACAGGGCATCCGCCCAGGCGGACGTGCGCCGCTGCTACACCACGTTCATCAGGGGCCTGCTTGATGTCACTGACAACCTGGTGAAGGGGAGAGTTGTTGCCCCACCGCGCACGGTGTGCCTGGACGACGCGGACCCTTACTTAGCCCGGATCCACCGCTTTGCCTTAATCGTGGGCGGCTTGCCGAACGAGCAAATGCCCTCCTACCTGCGACGATGACCTTGCTGAGGGGTCAGTGGTCGTCAGATGGAAGGGCACTTGCAGGGTGCG
>JAABUX010007496.1_pt1 | contig 12794 bp, 11 predicted proteins | sample 5561851 | NCBI WGS metagenome assembly JAABUX01 (sample SAMN10711883, study PRJNA513361) | rock metagenome | isolation source: Antarctica rocks | place: Antarctica: Victoria Land, Richard Nunatak red sandstone | collected 2016-01-03 | reverse complement strand
GCACCGGTGCAACTCTTCGCGCCCCGGCCCACAGTGCGGATGCGGACGGGTGGCGGGTCGTGGGGCGATGAGGTTGCGGGGATGGCGAACTACGACCACGCCGCCACGAGCATCGTCGCGTATTTGCCGGTGAAAAAGCACGGACAGTGGACGAAGGCCTACCTGAATGGCGGCGCGAACCCGCCGAGCGGCGTGATTATCCAGTACTCCCTCGCCGCACCGCCGGAGACACTGGCGCTGGACATCCTCGATGGTAGCGGCACGGTGATCCGCACGTACACGCGCGACGAGCTGCCATCGGCGGCGGCGGGCAGCCATCGCTTCGTGTGGGACCTGCGCCATCGCGGTGTCCCGAAGCTTGAGGCGGAGGACCTGAATGTCTGGCAGCGCGAGGTCGGCCCCCTGGTGCTACCGGGAACCTACACGGTGCGTTTGCGGGTGGGAGCGCACGAGACGACCCGGCAGGTGGAGATTCTGCGGGACCCACGCATCGAAGCGAGCGACGCGGACTTGCGCGCGCAGCACGACCTGTTGCTGGCGATCCGTGACCGGCTGACCGAGACGAACGGGGCAATCGTGCGGATACGCACGGTGCGCGACCAGGTCGCCGGGTGGGAGACGCGACTGATTGCCACGCCGGAGAACGAAAAGCGCGCGAGCGTGTTGGCGGCGGGAAACGAACTGAAAACGCAACTGGCGGCTATTGAGCACGAATTGATTGATGTGCGCTCAAAGGAGCCGACACTCTTTCCCATCGCATTGAATGAGAAATGGAACGCGCTCTTCGATCATGTGGATAGCGCGGACTACGTGCCGACGCAGAACGCGCAGGTGGTGTTCGGGGAGCTATCACAACGCCTCGACACCCAACTCGCCCAACTGCGTGACGTACTCAGCGAGGAAGGAAGCCTATTCAATCGCGCGATTGTGGCGGCGGGAACTGCGGCGATAGACGGGTAAACGCCACCGCAAGCAGCGACGAGACGTGAAATGCGTCTCGTCGCCTCATATCCCACAAGCATGACAGACCGGCACTTTGCCCTCGCGTCAGGTGGCTCAGTTCCGCCTCGTTCAGGGTTCGACCACCAGAATCTCGTTTCGCGCCGCGTCGCCAATCCAGATGCGTCCATCGGCGCTGCGCGTCATTGCATGTACTTCCGGCCCCTCGATGCGCCACTCCTCCCGCACCTCTCCGGTACGCGGGTCGAGTCGGAGGATGTGCCCTTGGTTGGTTTCCGCCACGTTCAGCGTACCGTCGCGCTCGTCCCAGAACATCCCGTGCGAGCGCGACGGCGCGAACGGGATCGAACCGAGCACCGCGCCCGTCTCGGCATCGAGGTGGTCAATGCGATGCGCGCCGGGGCGTGTCACCCAGAGCGTGCCACTGACCCCCGGCCCCGCGCTCACCTGCCCGGCGGGCGCGGAGGGATGCAATTCCGGTTGCTGCTCCGGTGTCGCCGGGGGCTGCTCCCCCGGCGCATAGGGCCGCCACTGCATGCCATGCACGCCCCCGTCACCGGCGAGCACGAGGTAGGCAGTGCAATGACCCGTTTGCGCCTCGTGCCGGAAGACCAATGCCGGGCGCGTATTCGAGGCAACCCAGACTGACCCGGCACCGAAGGTCGTCCCGCTGGCGTTGCGCGCCGGACCGGGGAAACGGGTGCGCACCCGCCCTTCGTAGTCAATCAGGTAGCTGTGATTGTCGCGCTGATCGGAGAGCCACAACCCTTCCGGCACCGCCTCAAGCCCATTGATCTGCTCCCCCGGCGCCTTGAACATCACGCGCGCCCGGACGACGCGCACCTCTGTCGCAGCCATCGCACCTGCTCCCTTCTCCCTACCGGCATCCGGCATACGAAGGCAATTTCCAGTTCTCGCGCCAGCGCCTGCAAATCCGCATAGATATCAAGATGGAGCGACACCCCGTGCGCCATGCGCACCGCCTCTTCCTCGTCCCGAAACTGCCGTCTATCTCATGATGGCAGGAGCATACGAGGGATAGATGGCGGCGTCAATCATGTGGCGCGATCATGCGGGCACGGTGTGAGCGACGACAGATTCGCGTGGCGGAGTGAGAAGCACCCTATCCCCCCCGCATCGCTGCGCATCCGTTTCCCGGTGAGATCGAGGCACACTGCGAGAAGCGAGAGCATTGCGAAACGCAGGAGGCGACAACGGCGATGGGCGCGGAGTTCCCTTACGCCGTGGTTCACCTTCAGGAGTTCACTCCATTGCACGGTGGTCGTATCGGTGGTCGCAGGCGCGGCGAAACGGCGATGTGCAGAGCACAACGCGTCGCCGTTTGCCTTATACGATGGGGAAAAAAGTGGTGGGCCAGCTCGGATTCGAACCGAGGACCAAGGGATTATGAGTCCCCTGCACTGACCGCTGTGCTACTGGCCCACGCGGATAAGGGTAACATCCCGCGCCTCGCTATTCAAGGCCGCTATTTGAGGTCATAGGGCACGTCCAGTTCGGCGGCGAGGGTGCGGAGGTCGTCGCGCACGCTCTCGTGCAGCGGTACGCCGTTTGCTTCGCGGTCGCGCAAGGACTCGAACTCTGGTTGCCCCGCCACGAGTACGCGCTCCCGCCCCGGCGCGGGTTCGGCGGCGGCGAGTGTGGACATGAAATCGTCCATCCCGTCGCGGTACTGCTCCACGGAACCAAAAGCGTCAATCCGCCACGCCATAAAGCAGTGGCACGTCCCAATCGGTGTGTCTTTGATGCCCTCGCGCTGGCGGTTGATGCGCTTGCTCCATGCCCCGCCACTCAGAATGGCGCTGAACAGGTCCACGGAGGCCGCGAGGCCGTAGCCCTTGTGCGAGCTATGGTCGCGGTCGCTGCCGAGTGGGGCGAGCGAGATCGCCTCGTTCGGGTCGGTGACAAACTCACCGTCGGTGTTCAGCGCCCAGCCGTGCGGGATCGGCTTGCCTTCGCGCTTGGCAATCTCGATCTTGCCCCACGCTACGCTCGTGCTTGCCATATCGAGCAGGAACGGGTCGGAACTGTTGCCACCGGGAAAGGCAATGCTCAGGGGGTTCGTGCCGAGCATCGGCGTCATGCCGAAGGTGGGCACCATCAGTGGCCCGGCGTTCGTCATGCTCATGCCGCCCATGCCCGCCGCGACCGCCATCATCGGGTAGTACGAGGCCGCACCGAAGTGGTTGCTCGCGCGCACGGACACTGTACACCAACCGCTCTCTTGTGCTTTGGCGATGCAGCGCCGCATCGCTTCCGGCCCGACTACGAGGCCGAGACCATTATCGCCGTCGAGCGTCAGCGTCGCCGCCGTTTCCGCCACCGTGGTGATCTGGGGATGCAGGTTGACCCGCCCATCGCGCAGAAACGTCGTGTACATGCGCATCCGGGGGATGCCGTGGGAGTCAATACCGTGGAGGTCGCTGAATATCAGTACGTCTACGGCGGTCGCCGCGTCGCTCGCGGGCACGCCTAGGCGCGTGAACATCCGCTCCATGAACGTCCGCATGGTTTCCGGTGCGATGCGTGTCCGCGTGGTCTCGTCCGTTGCTGCCACTTGCTGCTCCTTTCTACAGTATGCAGTATGCAGTACGCGGTACGCAGTGAAGATCAATGCATTTCACTACGTACTGCATACTGCATACTGCATACTGCATACTCCCGGTTTGCCGCCTCGATCTCCGCTTCGTCCGCGTCCACATCCGCGTCATGGGGCCGGCCTCGGCTCGTTCGCTTCACCGCCGTTGCTGCCTTTGCGCGAGCGGGCGTGGTGTCCGGGGTGGAGTCGGTGTCCGCTTCGGTCGTGGTCGGTTCGGAGTTGACGCCGGTGGTCTTGGTTGTCGCCGTTGCCGTTGTTGTGGCAACCGTGGCGACCGTTTTACCGGGCTTCGCCGGGTCGGGCTTGGTGGGCAGGCGAAGGATGATGACCATGAGGGCGAGGCACAGGGCGGCAAGCGCGAGTAGTGCGGGGGAGGAGATGCCGCTGCGAAGGCGGTCGAAGATGTTGCCGCTATCCGTCGCGGGCGTGGCGGCGGAACCGGTCGGCGCGGGCGGGCTGGGGCCGATGCGGATGGCGATATTCTGTCCCGCCGTGGCGTTGTCCGTATTCAACCGCTTAAAGGGCATGGAGGCTTGCCCCGGTTGAATCGGGGTATCCAGCTTCAGGCCGGGGCCGGGGTCTATGGGCTGCTTCGTGTCCGAGATCAGCACTTCAAACTTGTTCGCCGCGTAGTCCAGTGTGCGGTTGTAGGCGACGCCTGCCATGTCGCCTTGCAGCGAATAGGTACAGGTGACATCGGAGCTACCGGGCGCGATCGCCGTTTTCAGCGTGAGCCTTTGCCCCGTCAGATCGCCCGTGGCAAGGAGATCCGTGCGGTTCGTGGTGATCTCCGTGGCATTCGACGGCAACGAGAACACGACCGGCACGCCCGCATCCACGCTGCCGTCGGGCTTCAGCGAACCGGCGAGGGCGCGGTCGGTATCGTTCTGAAGCTGGTATGCCTCCACCACGCTGTAAAACTGCGGGCGAACTTCGTTAATGATGACGGAATGCGCGGTCACGGTGAAGCCGGTACCGGGTGTCGCCACGACCGGCTCCGCGATGGGCACATCCACGTTCGCAGTGGTTGCACCATTGGCAAAGCGCACGGCGACCGTTTTCTGCGTCGCGCCGCTACCGTCGCTGAAGTCGCGCGGCGGTGGCTCGAAGGTGACGCCCTTGTAGCGCGCCACGAGGCGGTAGACGCCCCCCGGCGACGTGTCCAGCCCGCCAAAGGTGAAGGAGCCGTCGGGCGCGGTGGTGATCTCCTTGAAGTCCACCGCCTCATCGTTGTTGCGGAAAAAGCCGGGATTGTAGAACAGCAAGTCCACCGTGACGGGCGTGGACGGCAGACTCGCGCCGGCCGTTTTCATCGTTACTTTGCCCGTGAGCGTGCCACCGAGCGGCGCGGCGGACACCACCGCTACCGGTAGCACGGACAGCACGAGCGTGAGCAGGAGCAAGGCGGCGGTGAGCCACCGCACGGACGCAGGGCGGGGGAAATGCACAAAGCCGATACACATTGCGGGCGATCCTCAATCGGGGGTGACGGGTTCGATTCGTTACCAAGATGCTACCAGTCTTGACGCGACGCGACAAGGCGACCTTTGACCAATAGCCTCATACCGGCTATACTACGCCGCAATCGGGAGGAGTAGGCGCGCTTGCCTGCGCCCAGCGAGCGGGGGAACGGTGTGAGCCTCCGCTGCATGGCGCGTGCCGAAGTCGCCCGACGATCATGGGCCAGGGAAACGCCGCCGCGCGTACGTACCGCCCACGGGTGCGCCCGCTACCGCGCAACGCGAGCGACCTGTGCTCTCCCATTGGTATGTTGTGGGAAAGCCGGTCGGCAGCGAGGTGGTACCACGGAATGCGTTAATGACCGCGTCCGTCCTCTGCATCCAGAGGGCGGGCGTTGTTTTGTTTGGCAACGCGGAGCATGGGCTGACCGAAGGGAGCGACCGACGATGACGACAACCACGCGCCCGCCGTTTTTCGCGGCGGAGGGCGAACTGCCCAAGACGTACAACCCGCACGCGGTGGAGGGGCCGATTTACCGCTGGTGGGAGGAGAGCGGCTACTTCGCGCCGCCACCCGCGCGGCCCGACGAGCCTAGGCCATTTGTGATTACCCTGCCGCCGCCGAACGTCACGGGAGCGCTGCATCTCGGACACGCGATGTACACGGTGGAGGATGTGCTGATTCGCTGGCACCGCATGAAGGGCGATCCGACACTCTGGGTGCCGGGGGCGGATCATGCGAGCATTGCCGTGCATGTGGTCGTGGAGCGCGAACTGGCGAAGCAGGGCCTCACGCGGCAGCAACTGGGGCGCGACGCCTTTCTGGAACGCACCTGGGAAACCGTCACCGCGTATCGCGGACGCATCACCGACCAGTTACGCAGTTTGGGTTTCTCGCTCGACTGGTCGCGCTTCGCCTTTACGATGGACGCCGGCCCCTCACAAGCGGTGCGCACGGCATTCAAGCGACTGCATCAGGCGGGCCGCATCTACCGTGCCAACCGCCTCGTAAACTGGGACCCCGTGAACCAGACCACGGTGTCCGATCTCGAAGCGGAACAGTGGGAGGAAGACGGCCACCTCTGGTACCTGCGCTACGACGTAGAGGGTGAGCCAGGCGAGTCCGTGACCGTCGCCACCACGCGCCCCGAAACTATGCTCGGTGACACCGCCGTTGCGGTTCACCCGGAGGACGAGCGGTACCGCCACCTGATCGGCAAACACCTCGTGCTGCCGCTGATCGGACGGCATATCCCGATAGTCGCAGATGCACATGTGGATGCGGCGTTTGGCACGGGCGCGGTCAAGGTGACGCCCGCCCATGACTTCAATGACAACGAGATCGGCAAGCGGCACGGCCTGCCGGAGATCACGGTATTCACCTATGACGGGCATCTGAACGACCAAGCGGGCGCGTACGCGGGTCTGACCATCGCCGCAGGGCGCAAAGCGGTGCTGCGCGATCTCGAAGCGGGTGGCTACCTCGTCAAGACCGAAGCCCACCGCCATACGGTGCCGCACGCCGAAAAGGGCGGCGCGGTGCTGGAACCGATGTTGTCGCTGCAATGGTGGGTGGACATGCAGCCGATCAAGGAACCGGCCCGCGCGGCGGTAGCGGACGGACGCATCCGCTTCGTGCCGGAGCGGTTCGCCAACGACTACTTCCGTTGGGTGGACAACTTGCAAGACTGGTGCATCTCGCGCCAACTGTGGTGGGGCCACCGCATCCCCGTCTGGTACGCGCCCGACGGCACGATAGTCGTCACCGAGCACGCGGCCCCGACCAGCGACGAGATTCCCGCCGGGATTGACCCCGCGACGCTCGTGCAAGACCCGGACGTGCTCGATACCTGGTTTTCCAGCGCCCTCTGGCCCTTTAGCACCCTGGGATGGCCGGAAGAAACGCCGGACTTGCGCCGTTTTTACCCGACGAGCGTGCTGGAAACAGGGCCGGATACCATCTTTTTCTGGGTGGCGCGGATGATCTTTCAGGGGTTGTCCTTGACCGACGACATCCCCTTTCACACCGTCTATTTGCACGGCATCGTGCGCGATGAGCACGGGCAAAAGATGAGCAAAACCAAAGGCAACGTGCTCGACCCGCTCGACCTCACCGAACGCTACGGCACGGACGCTCTGCGCTTCACGCTGATGACGATGAGCACCCCCGGCAACGACCTCAACCTCGCCACGGAGCGCATCGAGGGCAACCGCAACTTCGCCAACAAGCTCTGGAACGTCGCGCGCTTCGTGTTATCGAACATCGGCGACGCCGAGATCGCGCGGGACGCGGACGGCGCACCGAGCGCACCCGACCCCGCCGCGATGGCGCTGGCAGATCGCTGGCTCATCAGCCGCCTGCATGTGCTGACGGGGAGTGTGACGCAACTAATGGAAGGCTTCTTGCTCGGCGAGGCGGGGCGGCAACTCTACGACTTCCTCTGGGGCGATCTCGCGGACTGGTACATCGAGGCCGCGAAGCCGCGCCTGGGGGGAGCCGACGCGCCCGTGGTGCGGCAAACGCTCGCATACACCCTTGAACGCGCCTTGCGCCTGCTGCACCCCTTCATGCCGTTCATTACCGAAACATTGTGGCAGCGGTTGCCGCACGGCGGTGATGCCCTGATCGTCGCGCCCTGGCCGACGCCGGGAGCGGCGGACGCGGCGGCGGAAAAGGCGTTCGGGCTGCTGATCGAGATCGTCCGGGGCGTGCGCAATGCCCGCGCCGCCGCCGGGGTCGAGCCGGGGAAGTGGATCGCCGCCACCGTCGCCGCCGGGCCGTATGCGGACGCCCTCGCCAGCCAGCGGGAAATCCTCTCGCGCATTGCCCGCATCGCGGACGATGAACTGGTCATCGTACACACTGCCGGCGCACCCACGCAAGCGACGGCATTGATCGTGGATGAGGCAACCGTGTACCTCACGGGCATGGTGGATGTGGCGGTGGAGCGGGAGCGGCTGGCAAAGGAGTTGGCGGAGGCCGCCCAGCACATCGCCCGCACGCAGGCGCAATTGGCAAACGAGAGCTTCGTCAGCCGTGCCAAGCCGGAAGTCGTACAGGGCGCGCGCGACCGCCTCGCCGCCGCGAATGAGCGCGCCGCCCGCCTCCGCGAACGCCTCGCCGCGTTGGGTGGGTGAAACGAAAAGGCATGGAAGACTGACCTGACAGGGGTGCGCGATGAACCGGACCGACCGACTGCTCGCCATCGTGCTGGAGTTGCAGGGACGGGGGGCGCGGCGGGCGGAAGACCTCGCCGCGACCTTTGAAACGAGCGTGCGCACAATTTACCGCGATATGCAGGCGCTCTCGGAAACGGGCGTGCCCGTGGTCGCGACACCGGGCGTCGGGTACGCGCTGATGGAAGGGTACTTTCTGCCGCCGCTGACGTTCACGGCGGATGAGGCGACCACGCTCCTGCTCGGCGCCGATGCGGTGGCGCGCACGTTCGACTCGCAGTACCGCGCCGTGGCGGAATCTGCGTCGCACAAGATCACTGCCGTGCTGCCGGACGCGCTGCGCGGGGTGGTGCGCGAGCGGGGCGACCGGCTGCGCTTCGTAGTGCCGGACGCGCTTACCCCTGTCGTGGAGGAAACACTGCGCACGTTGCGGCGGGCGGTGCTAGAAAGCACGGGAGTGCGCTTCCACTACTATGGGCGGCGCGGCGACCGGGAAGGCGGCGCAGCGACCGAGCGCGACGTGGACCCGTACGCGCTCGTCTCGCTGGCGGGAATGTGGGGCCTCGTCGGCTACGACCACCTGCGCCGCGATATTCGCCGCTTTCGCCTCGACCGCATGGAAAACCTGACGCTCACCGACCGCCCCTTCACGCGCCCGCCCGATTTCATCATTGAGAACCGCGAAGACCGATCGCGCGACCTAGTGGTGCAAGTGCGGTTTGCGCCCGCAGTTGCCCGACGCGTCCGGGAATCGCCCTCGTTTTTCACGGTGGCGCAAGCGGAGCGGAGCGACGGCCTGTTTGTGACTCTGCGTGTACGCGAGGCGGCGGACCCGGTGCCCTGGCTGCTCGGTTGGGGGCGATACGCTCACGTACTCGAACCGGAGTCGGTGCGCGCCCTACTCGCTGAGGAAGCGGCGGCGATCCTCGCGCAGCACACGAATCCCGCAGAGACGTCCCTGACTTCCTGACATACTGTTGTGATCGGAAATGCCAAGCCCCCGCGCTGGCATTAGCGCGTTTACACCGTCGTGACGGCATAAACGTCATTACTCCTCAGTTGGTAAGGTGCCCTGTTGCGGCCATTCTACAGCCCGCATGACAGCCACGGGAAGAAAACGGGGTGTTTTACCCCTCGGTAAGCACGCGATTCATCATCGCGGCGGTTTCCTGTAAGAGTGCCGGCATGACGTGCGTATACTGGTTCATGGTGATACCGATGTTCGCATGTCCCAGCGTTTCCATGATAACCCGTGGGCTTGCGCCTTGTGCCAGGAGTAGTGAGGCCGCGCTATGGCGCAAGTCGTGGAAGCGGATCATGGGCAGCCCGGCCCGGTCAAGCAGCGCACAGAAGGCCCGGCGAAGGTTCGGCTGATTGATCGGCGTGCCGATCGTCGTGGTAAACACGAGGCCGGATTCTTGCCACCGGCTGCCTGCCCAGGCACGTTCCTCGGCTTGCCGTTCGCGGTGACGGTGAAGGGCCGCGACGACGACCGAGGGCAGGGCAACGGTGCGGCGGCTATGCGCGGTCTTGGGTTCGGTCAATGTCAGTTTGCCGTTGATGCGCTGCATCTGGTTGCGCACCGTGAGCGTGCGGCCTTCAAGGTCAATGTCCTGCCACCGTAACCCTAACGCCTCACCTTGCCGCAAGCCGACGGCGAGGGCAACGGCGTAGAGGGCTTCCAGCCGGTCGCCCCACACCGTCTTTAAAAGCTGCTTTGCCTCATCAGGAGTGAGGGTGCGGCCCTCGTACCGGACGGCCTTCGGCGGCGCGACGAGGGACGCGACATTGCGCCCGATCATGCCCCACTTCACGGCCTGCCCCAGGGCGATGCGAAGCACGGTGCGGTGATAGCTGACGGTGCGTGCGGCAAGCCCTGCCCGTTCGCCCGCGCGCATCATGCGCTGCACATCTTGTGGCGTGAGTTTGTCGAGCATGGTGCGACCGAGGGCCGGTACGAGATGCAGCCGGACGGTCTCGGCATAGCTCGCGTAGGTACGTGGCGCGCGGCTCGGCTTCACTGAATCTGCAAGCCACTGGTCAAGAAAGGCCGTCACCGTGATGCGCTTGTTTGCAGGCATGATGCTCTGTTGTGCGTTTGCCAGCACCCGTGCCAGCTTGTCGCGTACCTCGGCATACGATTGCCCATAGATCGTGGGCCGGTGCCGCTTGCCGTTCACGTAGCCGAGACTCGGCTGTGCGCACCATCGCCCATCGGCCCGCTTAAAGATCGTGCCCTCATTTGGCCCGCGCTTCTTCGTCTTCCGTTCCGTTGCCATCGCCATTCCCTTTCGTCTGACGGCCCGGTGAAGCCATTCCCCACCGGGCCATGATCGTGCGTCCTGGGGCATCCTCGTGCGTTCCGCGCTACGTCACGAACCGTGCTCCCCTTCGGCTTCCCGGCCCTTTTATGATTCGAGGGTGCCTATGCTCAATTGCAAGCGACACATTACTTGCGTTGCCGCGATATGCGTGTGCTCAATCTGAACCATCCCCCCTATCACGGTGGCATCTTCTGCTGCGAGGTATTCTGCTCGTTCCCTGATCGCCCGCATGAGGCCATCGAGAAGGATGTCATTTGCCCATTCCGTCCATTTCGCTACCGCGTCAGCTTCGCCGGGAAACCGCAAAGCTGCGACGCGGCAAAGATCAGGGTCGGGCGGCTTCCCTGCGGTCGCCTGCGCAGTTACCCGCCGCAATCGCTCTATCAGGTCCGCAAACTGTTCTTCTGCTTCGTTCGTCCATTCCGTCATCGCACGTCCCTCATCGTGCGATAAAGGGGCAGTACGGTGCCACGCGAGCAGGTCACGGGCGGCGTTGGCACGGGCGCGTTCTTCCGCCCGCATCCGGCCCTTGTCGAGCAGTTCCCCGCGCTCTTTGTCTGGCAGCGCATCCCAGTAGGCAAGTGCAAATTGCTGCACGGCATACTCTGCGTTTTTCGCTGCCTTGATAAGGCGTTCAGCGGTGGTCATGTATCCATTGTCGCGTACAGACCAAAGTGCGAGTTTGCGGTGAAGCCACTCGATACGCTGAGAAAGAGAGCGGCGTTCGGTGCTCGTAAAGTGCTCATTCGGTGTCATTTCATCCTCCCATGTGTGACGGGCCGGTACCGCACCGGCCCGACGATGATCTATGCGACGCGCGCCACACGGGTGGCGAGTACGTCCGATGTTGCCCGTTCCACGGCCTGTACGGGGATGATTCCGCGTGCGTGGTCAGCACGCAAGGCCCGTAGTACGGCACACGCCTCGTCTTCGGTCAAGGCGTAGTCACTAGCGAGCGTGGCGAGCAGGAGGGCAGCGGCGGGGGTGAAGGCGACGATTTCCATGTCTACGTTCCTTTCGGTCTATGGGAGAAGGGCCGGTGCCAGTACCGGCCCGTGATCGTCGCTACGCAGTGAGGTGATGCGCCGCGCGGATGCGGTCTACGCGGAAGGTCTTGGTTTCCCCCGAAAGGCTGTCATGCGCCCGCACGATGTCCGCGCCGGTCTTTGTGGTGATGAGGCACGCGGGATGCAGCACGCGCGCCTTGTCCGTAGCGCCTTCGGTGGCATAGAGCACTACCATCGGCTGTTCGGCGCGGATGCAGTCGTGAATCAGGTCGTACAGTGCTACAGTGTCCGTGGTCGTCATTGGGGTTTACTCCCTTTGGCTGCCCGCCCCGTTGGTGTTACAAGCACCGGCGGGGCATTTCGTTTGTCAGGGAGCGCTTTCCTTGACTAATCACAGTATAGACGCTAGAATCATCCATGTCAAGCGTTTCGCGCTTTTTTGCTAAGATAGGAGAGTGAAGGGATACATGACGCTACGCGAAATGGCCGAACGACTGGGCTTAAAAGGCCCTGGGAGTCTGCGAATGCAGATTCGTAATGGTGCGCTCGCGGCTGAGAAGGTAGGAACCGGCGCACATGCCGTGTGGCTCGTGTCGGACGAAGAGTTCACGCGGTACGAGCAAGAGCGTCATGGGAAGGGAAACCGAGGCTTCGCCCGTGACGATCACCCGCTCCACGGCAAACAGGGGCCGGGCCATCGGCGCAAGAAGGATGACGGCCCGATACATGAGGAGTGACGGAATGACCACAACGCAATGGTACTCAGGAGCGGTCGCAGTGTTTGCGCCTGAACTCATTGGTGCTGGCACATGTTCGATTACCAGAACCGTTGAAACCTACGAAGCTGATGGGTTAGGAGACTCGGGTAATGTTGTTGACAAACAGATTACCTATTACGGCCGCCTCACAATGGACAATAACAAGATTCCAGATAGTGAAGCATATATCATTATCGAGTTTAAGGAGGGGGATTATGCCAATAGGAGAACGCGGTTTTCTATAGAAAACCGCGTAAATGATCTGGCATATGAGATACGTAGGAACGCAAAATGACCAATTGCTGGCGCGGATAGGTGGGGGCGAAGGGGGCGACCACTCGATGCCCCATGTCGTGCCCCCCCCATCGCCACCGCACGCCCCCCGGTATTCCTACTGCCGGATCGTCGTGACGGGCCGCACCCCGCCGCCGATCGCCTCGAAGGGGCGGCCCATTGCGTTCTCTGCGAACCACACCGCCATTGCCACCGCG
>JAABUX010007495.1_pt1 | contig 12795 bp, 14 predicted proteins | sample 5561851 | NCBI WGS metagenome assembly JAABUX01 (sample SAMN10711883, study PRJNA513361) | rock metagenome | isolation source: Antarctica rocks | place: Antarctica: Victoria Land, Richard Nunatak red sandstone | collected 2016-01-03 | reverse complement strand
CGTCGCTGACCCGTTTGGCCGTGCGCTCGTCATTCGTGGCGAAGCTCACGCGCACGTGGCAGTTGTCGAGGATCGAATTGTTCTGCCCGTAAGCCTTCTCGATCTGATTCAGCGACTGCGCGATCAGGAACGCCTTGATGCCGTAGCCCGCCATGAACGCGAGCGCGCTCTCGAAGAAGTCCAGCCGGCCCAGGGCCGGGAACTCGTCCAGCATCAGCAACAGGCGATGGCGCTTCCGCTTGGCCTCGAGTTCCTCCGTCAGCCGCCGGCCGATCTGGTTCAGCAGCAGGCGGACCAGCGGCTTGGTGCGGACGATATCGGATGGCGGCACGACGAGGTAGAGCGTGACCGGCCGGCCGTCCTCGACCAGGTCGGCGATGCGCCAATCGCACTGCCGCGTCACCCGGGCGACGACCGGGTCGCGATACAAACCAAGGAACGACATGGCGGTGGACAGCACGCCGGAACGCTCGTTATCAGACTTGTTCAGCAGCTTGCGACCGGCCGAGGCGACGACGGGGTGAACGCCCTGCGGCCCGAGATGGGCGGTGGTCATCATTGCCCGCAGCGTCGACTCGATCGGCCGCTTCGGATCGGACAGGAACTTGGCGACCCCGGCCAGCGTCTTGTCGGCCTCGGCGTAGAGGACGTGCAGGATGGTGCCGACCAGCAGCGAGTGACTGGTCTTCTCCCAGTGGTTGCGCCGCTCCAGAGCGCCTTCGGGGTCGACCAGGATGTCGGCGATGTTCTGGACGTCGCGCACTTCGCAGTCGCCGCGGCGCACCTCCAGCAGCGGGTTGTAGGCGTCCGAATCCGGGCTGGTCGGGTCGACCCGCAGCACGCGGCCGAAGCCGGCGCGCCAGCCGGCGGTCACCGTCCAGTTCTCGCCCTTGATGTCATGGACGATCGCGCTGCCGGGCCATGTCAGCAGCGTTGGCACGACGAGGCCGACGCCTTTGCCGCTCCGGGTTGGGGCAAAGCACAGCACGTGCTCGGGGCCGTCGTGGCGCAGGTAGTCGTTGCCGAGCCGGCCGAGGATCGTACCATCGTCGCCGAGCATGCCGGCTTCGCGGACCTCACGCTCCGTCGAGAAGCGGGCTGAGCCGTATGTGGTGTTCTCGCGCGCTTCCCGGGCGCGCCACACCGACATGGCGATCGCGACGGCGATGTAGGCGAAGCCGCCGGCAGAGGCGATGTATGCGCCTTCGACGAAGATCGAAGGCGCGTAGGCATCGAAGTGATACCACCACCAGAAGAACGCGGGCGGCAGGTAGACCGGCCAACCATGGTGCAGCTCGAACCAGGGCTGGCCGAGTTGCGGCTGAAAGCCGAGCCGCCAGGCCGTCCATTGAGTTGCGGCCCAGACGAAGGCGAGCGCGATCAGGCTAACGACGATCAGCTGGCCCCAAAGGATTTTCGTGCCGGACATAAGTGACCCCGTGGTCGGACGGGATCGTCAGAGGTGGCAAGCTCGGTACGCTGGCAAGCGCAAACATCTACCATCGTGCTCTTGGCTATCTCAGCGAGCAACTGCCGGGTTTGAGGGTTAAGCCGAGCCTGTTTACCTCGGCTTACATTGCGACCGCTTTGCGCCCATCGCTGTCACTCCGACGCCTCGGCTCGCGTCTCGATAGCAGACATCGGTTGACCACCTTGAACCGTGCTGGTTGACGCCTTTCAGTAGCCTCACAGAGGAATGCACCCAGCGATGCGGGCGACCGTTCCCAATCCGTGGTGTAGCAGCGGCGTTGCTGGGCAGAGCTAGCAGCGCGAATGTCTGCGCTGCCGCAAGGCTGGAGTATGCGCCCGTTGCCCACCGCTCCTCGCACCGGGGCACGGTGCAGCACGTCAGTCTCCAGGCGACGCCTCGGCGGCAATGGGGGAAAACGAAATTTATCCCGCCACATGCAGCGCACGCACCGGGCGCACTTCGACGCTACCGTATTTGGCCGGTGGGATGCGTGCCGCAACGGCGAGCGCCTCGTTCAGGTCTTTGGCCTCGATTAGATAGAACCCGGCCAGCAACTCCTTGGTCTCGGCGAAAGGACCGTCGAAGAACGCGGCCTTGCCATTGCGCACGCGCACCGTCGTGGCGGTGTCCGCCGGGTGCAGCGGCTCGGCGGCGACCAGGCGGGCGCTGCTTGCAAGCTCGCTCGCGAATTCGAAGCAGTCCCGATCGGGACAAGCGTTCCAGTTCGCTTCATCGAGATAAACCAGGCAGAGGTATTTCAATTTTCGCTCCATTTCCCGGGGTCAGGCCGTCAGGTGTAAGTCGAGAAGCTCGCCATTGACGATCCAATTGCAGCCGAAGCGATCCTTCAGCATCCCGAATTTCTTGGCCCAGAAGGTGTCACTGAACGGCATCGTCACGGTTCCGCCCTCGGCGAGAGCGTCGAAGACCTGCTTCGCCTCCTCGACGCTGTCATAGTTCAGTGCGACCGAGACGCCGTGCATGCCCTGGTATGGCATGCCGGGCGGGCAGTCGCCGGCATAGAGCGACGTGCCATCCTCGAGTTCAAGTTGGGCATGCGCGACGCGATCGAGGTGCTCGGGCGGGCATTTTTCGGCAAAAGGCGATTGCCGGGTCGTCATGATGCCGAGCGTGCCGTTCAGGGCCTGCGCGTAGAAGCGCATCGCCTCCGCGCAGGTGCCGTCGAAGGCGAGATAGGGGACGGGCTGGGGCATGGTTCTCTCCTGTGGTGTTGTCAGGCGTCTTGCTGATCGGGGATGAAATCGGCCAACTGTGCGGCGAGCGCACGCTGGAACGCCGGACGGGACATCCCGCGCTCGACATAAGCCGCGAGATTCGCATGGGCAGCGAGCAGACCAGCATCCGGGATGCGCGCAGGGCGTCGATCATCACTAGGTCGCCGATCGTGAAGCCGCCTTCGAGCCAGTTCTTTGAGCCGAGCGCCTCTGAAAGCCGTGCGAGACGCGTGCCTATCACGGGGGTCAGGGCCAGGCGCGCTGGCTCCGTCCAGCCTTGGTTCGGGAATGCGAAGCCCAGCATGGCCAACATGATCGTTTGCGGTTCCATGCTGTTGAGTGCTGCCATCATCCACGCGATCGCCCGGGCGCGGCCGGGATCGTCGGGCGGTAGCAGGCGGGAGTCCTTTTCGCCGATATGCAGAACGATCGCGCCGGACTCGAAGAGGCAGAGCCCGCTTTCCTTGTAGACGGGAACCTGGCCGAAAGGCTGGTCCAGCTGATAGTTCTCCGGCCGTGGTGGGCCGAAACCCGTGCCACCGGCGCCGCCGATCAGACGGGTGCGGTATGGCAGGCCGATCTCCTCCAGCGCCCACCGGACACGCAAGTCCCGCACGAACCCACGGGCGAACGGCGGGACCCATGAAGGCAGTGACCTCTATGGTGGCGTCGCTTCGAACAGGCATCATGGATCTCCTGTGTCGTTCGTGCTCAGTCCCGGTCCGGCGCGCCGGGCGGGAACAGCTGGCGGTAGGGGCGGGCATCGTCGACGCAGCGCGCGACCGGGGGAAGTGCGAGGACCACCGCACGCCAGGCAGCCAGGCGCGGGCAGTCCTCCGCCGCGATCGACAGCACCCAGTCGGCGTAGAACAGCGACGGCGCCGCAGCGCAGGTCACGAGCGTGACCGAAGAGGGTTCGCCTTCCGAGTCCAGCCATGCCTCGAGCCATCGGTAGGCGCGGGCGAGCGCCTGTCGCGCGGCAGCGATTTCCGCCTGGTCGGGTGAATTGGGAGCCGCGAGATGTGCCTGCACCACACGGAAGAGGTTTGCCATGACGTAATTGTCGAACACGCGGTCGAGCATGCGCATGTGCGCAGCGGCTACGGGGTCGGGGGCAATCAGCGTTCGGCACTCCGGCCGGGTCGCTGCCAGATATTCGATGATGCCGGTGGCTTCGAACACGGCCTTCTCGCCATCGAGCAGCAACGGGAATTTGCCGGCAGGCGTACGCTCCTGCACGACCGCATGGTTCTCCGGATGCTCGGACCCGAGCATCCGGAAGGTGAACGGCAGCCCGGCGGCGTAAAGCGGGATCAGTGCCTTCCAGGTGTAGGACGAGAACGGGTGGCCGAAGAGCTGCAACATCGAGACACTTCTCCCGGGGTCGAACGACCCCGCATTCCCCTATCGAACGGCGGTGCGGGGTTTCGACAGGCGCGTCGAAAATTCCTTCAGGCGCCGAGTTCGGCGAGTCGGCGGCGTAGGAAGCGGCGCTCCGGTTCCTGGCGCGCGAGATCGAGCGCCCGCGCGAAGGAGATCCGCGCGTCGGCATTCCGGCCCGCGCGGCGGCAGAGATCGGCATGCGCAGCATGCGTCAGGTGGTAGGTCGCGAGCGGCGGTTCGGTCAGCATCGGCTCGATCATCGCAAGCCCGGCCTCGGGCCCGTCGCGCATGGCGATGGCGACCGCGCGGTTCAGTTCTACGACGGCAGAGGGTGCGCATTGCAGCAGCCGGTCGTAGAGGCCGGCGATCTGCGCCCAGTCGGTCTCCGCCGCGGTCCTGGCCTCGGAATGGACGGCAACGATCGCCGCCTGTAGCGCGTAGAGCCCGTACCCCGGCGCGCGCAACGCGTCGAGCGTCATGGCGCTGCCAGTTTCAAGCTCGCGCGCGTCCCACAGGGAGCGATCCTGCTCGTCCAGCGGAACGAGTTCGCCGGCGCCGTTCGTGCGGGCATCGGTCCGCGCGTGGTGCAGCAGCATGAGGGCCAGCAGGCCGCGTACTTCGGCGCCGGGGCAGAGCCGAACCAGCAGCCACCCGAGCCGGATCGCTTCGGCGGCGAGGTCGAGGCGCAACGCATGCTTGCCGCTGCTGGCCGAATATCCCTCGTTGAAGACGAGGTAGACCACGCGCAGCACGCTGTCGACGCGCGAGGCGAACTGGTCCGGGTCCGGGACCTCATAGAGGATGCGTGCGTCGCGGATCTTCGCCTTGGCACGGACGATACGCTGGGCGAGCGTCGTGGGGGTGGTCAGGAACGCGCGGGCGATCTCCTCGGTCGTGAGGCCGCAGACCTCGCGCAGCGTCAACGCAATGCGCGCCTCTTCCGATAGGCTCGGATGGCAGCAGGTGAAGATCAGGCGCAGGCGGTCGTCCCCGATCGTCTCTTGCTCGTCCTGGCCGGTGGCGGTGTCGGGGATCTGCTCGATCGTGTGGGCGTGGTCCTCCATGCTGGCGAAGCGCGCGTCGCGGCGAAGCCGGTCGATGGCCTTGAAGCGGCCGACCGATACAAGCCAGGCGACCGGGTTGGCCGGCACGCCGTCACGCGGCCATTGCTCCACGGCCGCGATGAACGCGTCGTGCTCGGCCTCCTCGGCCAAGTCGAAACTGCCGAGCAGCCGGACGAGCGTCGCGAAAATGCGCCGCCCGTGGTCGCGGTAGACCGCCTCGAGCGAGGCGACGCTTTCGGAAATCAGTCCTCCTTGCCGCATGCGAGCGCGTCTTCGTGCAGCGCCCGCGCCTCGGGCGTAAGGGCTTCACCGAAATCCTCCATCCCGAATAGCGGCCGGACCTCGATATCGGACTCGCTGCTCATCGGATTCGGGCAACGGCGGACCCACTCGATGGCTTCCTCGAGCGAGGCGACATTCCAGATCCAGTAGCCGGCGACGAGTTCCTTCGTCTGGGCGAACGGGCCATCGATGACGGTGCGGGCACTCCCGGAAAAGCACACGCGCACGCCCTGCGAACTCGGCTTCAGCCCGGCAGCGGCTTCGAGAATGCCGGCTTTTCCAAGCTCTTCGTTGAAGCGGCCCATCGCCGTCATCAGTTCCGCGCTCGGCATCACGCCAGCCTCGGACTCCCTTGTCGCCTTCACCAGTACCATGACCCGCATGTCGGTCTCCCCAATTCCCTGAGACAATACAGTCTCCACCACTCGTCGAACGGCGGAAGCGGGTTTCGACAAGTGAGAGCCACTTTCAGCGCAGGGCTGGGCCGATATAGCTGAGCAGCTTGCCGCCCTGGCGGAAGCGGAGACGAAGATGTCCTGGCTTGGAGTTCACGCCGTGGACGTAACGCCCAGGTCAAGGCAAGTCCAATGATCGCTCGGCATGCGAGATCAGCGCAACGATCGACTGTCGGGCGACTTCGTTGGGATGTTTTGAAGACGTGCAAGGCGCTGTGCCGTCGCGTCATCGGCCGGGTAGAATGCTTCGATCGCCAATTCTGACAATGTGATCTCGGTGGGTGTGCCGAACACCGTTGTGGTCGATACCAGGGAGAGCCGTCCCTGTGCCGTCTCGAGTTCCAGCGGCACGGCAATGCCGCCCGGATGATAGGTCGTCGCCGTGCCCACAGCCGCGCTGCCGGTCAACGAGACATTGTAAGTAGCGAGTTCCGCAAGCAGCGACACCAACACGGGGTCGGCGCTCGTGACCACCTGACGGCGCAACCGCTCCATCAGGTGGCCCCGCCATTCCGCAAGGTTGGCGATCCGTGGTGCAAGCCCATGCGGATGTAGGCTTAGGCGCAACACGTTCACCGGCGGAGCAAGCAACGCCGGGTCCTCCACGCCCAACATCAGCGGCGCGATCGCTGAGTTCCCCGCCACCATGTGCCAGTACCGGTCCACCGCCAGAGCGGGATGCGGCAGGTGCGCGTGCAGGATACGGTCCACGATGACACGGGCCGCCTGCATCTCTGGGCCATCCAGCGGACGTTCGGCGTAGAGGGGGGCGTAGCCGGCGGCAATCAGCAGCGTGTTCCGCTCGCGGAGCGGCACGTCGAGCTGCTCGGCCAGGCGCAGGATCACCTCGCGGCTCGGCACCGCCCGGCCGCTCTCGACGAAGCTGAGATGGCGCTGCGACACCTCGGCATCGAGCGCCAGGTCGAGCTGGCTGCGCCTGCGCCGCTGCCGCCACGCACGCAGCAGCGCACCGAAGCGGACGACGGGACGGACGGGCATCTGCATGGAGATGGTGGCCATGCCCCAGCTTAGCCGTCCTGCGCCGTGCCGCCGATGACCTCCGACGTAATCGCGCGATCGCCCGGCTGGAACGAGTGTGACCCCCGTAGGCGCCGCTTCGGCCAAGCCCATGGAGAACACGAAAATGGATCGCACATCGCCGCATTCCGCCACGACGCGGATCCGCACGCCGGATGGCGTCGGGCTGTTCCATCGAGACTGGGGCGACGGCAGGCCCGTCGTCTTTGTCGCCTCCTGGTCGCTGCCATCCGACTCCTGGGCCTACCAGATGCTGGCGTTGTCCGAGGTCGGGTGCCGCTGCATCGCCTACGACCGCCGGGGTCACGGACGCTCGGATGACCCGGGTCGAGGCTTCGACCTCGACACGCTGGCGGACGATCTCGCGGCGGTGTTGGACACGCTCGACGTGCACGACGCCACGCTCGTCGGGTTCTCGATGGGCACCGCCGAGATCGTCCGCTACCTGACCCGGCATGGGACCAGCCGGGTCGCGCGCATCGTGCTGATCGGGACCACGACACCCATGCTCTCCCACGCCGCGGACAACCCCGGCGGCGTCGATCCGGCCCTGTTCGAAGCATTCCGCCGCGGCTCATTGATGAGCGATTTCCCGGGCTGGATCGACGAGAACATGGTGCCGTTCGTGACGCCGGAGACGCCGCCCGGCTTGCGCAACTGGGTGCGGGACATGGCGCTACGTACCTCCGCAATGGCGTTGCTGGCGTGCAATCGCACTCTGACGCAGGCGGACCTCCGGGCCGAACTGCCGACGTTGGCGGTGCCCACGCTGGTCATCCACGGCGAACTCGACATGACCTGCCCGCTTGATCTAACAGGCAGGCCGACCGCAGCGCTCGTGCCGGGCGCACGGCTTGAGGTGTATGCGCGCGCGCCGCACGGGCTGTTCATCACCCACATGGCGCGGCTGAACGCCGACCTGCTCGCCTTCGCCCGGGGCACCTGAGCCGTGGCAGGGAAGGTCGCCGCGCCGTCGGCTCCCGCGGTAGCCGGCACGTCTACCGGCGGGGTGGCGCCTTCCGTGACGGCGGAACGCTGGTGGACGCTGGCCGTGGTTGTGGCGGCGCAGTTCATGTTCGTGATGGACACCTTCATCGTGAACGTGGCCATTCCGTCTATTCAGACCGACTTGCGCGCAACCGCAGCCGAGATCGAAGCGGTGATCGCAGCCTACCAGATCACCTACGCGACGACGGTGATCACGGGCGGACGCCTGGGTGACATTGCCGGCCGCCGACCCGTGTTCGTGGGTGGCGTGCTGGCATTCACCGCCGCCTCGCTCTGGTGCGGCCTGGCCGGCTCGGGTCTCGAATTGATCCTGGCCCGGATGGCGCAGGGTGTCACGGCGGCGATGATGGTGCCGCAAGTACTGGCGACCATCCACGCCCTCTTTCCCGGCGCCGGACGCGCTCGCGCCTTCGCGGTGTTCGGGATCGCGCTCGGGCTGGGCGGCGCGGCCGGCTTCGCCCTTGGCGGCTGGCTTGTTACCCAGGACCTGTTCGGGCTGGGCTGGCGGAGCGTATTCCTCGTCAATATGCCGGTTGGCATTACCATAGCGCTCGCCGCACTTCGGGTTATGCCGGAGGCTGCGCCGCGACCCGGCATACGGCTCGATCTCCAGGGTGCTGCTGCCTTGTTCCTCGCGCTTACCTGCCTGATCGGCCCGGTGATGGCCGGGCACGAACTTGGTTGGCCTTGGTGGCTCTGGGGGGTGACCGCGACAGGCGGTGTTGGACTGGCGTTGTTCCTGCGTCTGGAGCAGGCGGTGCAGCGCCGGGGCGGGTTGCCGCTTATCGACCTCGCGCTGCTGGACGACCGCGCGTTCCGACGCGGCCTCGGGGCAGCGTTCAGCTTCCAGCTCGGCAACGTCTCGTTTTACCTCGTCGTTACGTTGTTCACCCAGGGCGAGCTGGGCTTCTCACCCCTGCGAGCAGGACTCACGGTGGTGCCGCTGGCGCTCGCGTTCACGCTCGCCTCGCAACTGGCTGGGCAATGGATGGCGTGGGGCGGACTCAACGTGCTTCTCTGGGGCTGCGCCGTGCAGCTCACCGGGATCGTTGCACTTGGCGGACTGGCCGCGTTCGTGCGCGAGCCGGGCATCGAAGTTCTCATGGCGGCGCTCATGGTGTTCGGGTTCGGCCAAGGGCTGGTGATGGCGCCGCTCAATGGGGTGGTCCTGGCGACAGTGCAACCAGGTCATGCCGGCTCAGGCGCTGGCTTGCTTAATACGGTCCAGCAGGCCGCTGGCGCATTGGGCGTCTCGTTAATCGGGGTCGCTTACTTTATAGGCGGCCCGACTGACCGGCGCGGCGTGCTGGCAGCCCTTATGATTATCGGCGTTTCGGTACTCGCAACGGGGAGCGTGCTCGCTCGAATGAGACACGTAGATCGGAGTTGCTGATGATGCCCCTCCATGGGTGGGCTATCAAAGAGAAACCCAAAAGTGCCAAGAAGGCTGGGCTATAAAGATCAATCGCGGCTTTGCGAAGGTAACCTGATGACGGGATATGTTGCCCTGCTTCGAGCGGTGAACGTGGGCGGTACCGGGAAGCTGCCGATGAGTACGCTGACCAAATTATGCGAGACGGCCGGGCTGACGGACGTGCGAACCTATATCGCTAGCGGCAACCTCGTTTTCCGCAGCAACCAGACTGAGCCAGAAATTCGGCTGGCGCTTGAGCATCAGCTCCATGCCTGCGCCGGCAAGAGCATCGGCGTGGTAGTGCGAACCGCGGCCGAGATTGCCGATGTGCTGGCACGTAATCCTTTCCCCGGCGCGCCGGGCAACCGGGCAATGGCTCTATTCGTGGATGGGCCGCTACCGGCGGATCCTTTCAATGGCGTAACGGGCAGGAAGGACGAACAGATATGTTTGGGAAAGCGTGAGCTGTTCGTCCTTTATCCAAGCGGAATGGCCGCCAGCCGGCTTCGGATCCCTAGCGAGAAGATCGGCACCGCACGGAATGTGAATACAGTCGCCAAGCTGGCCGAAATGGCGGCCGCCTTGGGTTAGGCAGGCAGCGTGTAGCGGAACTGGTAATCGTGCTTCCCAGCCGTGACGATGATGTTCATCGTTCCTGCAAGCCCTGATAGATCGTCTGTGCCAGAATCCGGCACGACGATAACCGTCAGCGATTGGGCACCCTTGTCCATAAGGCCGCTGCGCTGAAGGGTGAAGCACCCTCGCTTGCCCGCCAGAGTACCCGTCACCCGCTCCATTGCGACATAGCCGGCAGAACCCTTGATGCCGCTGCGGAAGGCCAGCATTTGACCGATGCTATTTCCTTGCAAATCGCCGTGGAATGTCTTGTCGATCGACATGCTTCCGATCGGGCCATCTCCCGTCCCGTTTGGCGCGACCTTCACGTCGAACGTGCCAATTGCGTTGGTCTCTGTCATATCCATGATCAGGCTACCTCCAATGGGCGTCCGCTTCTAATGGACGAAATCTGACGCTTGGTCCCGTCACCGAGGGCGCGTGAGGGTGGCGTCTGGATACCCTCACGCGCTCTCCGCAAACTCTTTGAGGACCCCCAAATCCCTTCTGATCCAGGCCTCGTCTTCAGCCAGCTTTCCATCGCTCATGCCGGGCTGCCGGAACAGGGTTAGCATCACCTCGCTGCCGTCTCCGTTCGCGATGATCCGCAAAGGCACGTAGACGACGCGCCCGTCTTCAAGGTGGATCCAATGATCCATTACGCCAAAATTATTGTGCTCTGAAAACGTGATCCTGATTGGCCCTTCCGGTCCTTGCGCTCTCCACCCATCCCCATCGCGTTCGAGAGACGCATCGCTGAGACCTGACGCCCATTTTGGGAAGCATTCGGGCGTCCAGAGCATCTCGTAAAGTTCGCGAGCGGTTCGCAGCACCGAACAAGCGATCACCTTGGATTCCAACATGCCCCCCTCCCTGACACACCGAAAGAGCATATCCCGACTTCGTACGCTACGGATCGATCCGGTCCGCTGTCATGGCCAAGCCGGCATCGCCCAGTTTAGCACTCTGATGCTTCGGCCACGGCCGAAGCATCAGAGGTCCGGATCGGCTACGGTTGGGCCCGACCACGAGGTGACCCATGCTCAGCACCGCCGCCCTGGCCGAGACGGCTTCTCTGATCGGCGAGCCCGCCCGCGCCGCCATGCTCACATCGCTGATGGACGGCCGTGCGCTGACCGCGGCCGAGTTGGCCCGGGCCGCCGGCATCACCGCGCAGACCGCGAGCGGGCACCTCGCCCGGCTGACGGAGGCCGGGCTGCTGGCGATGGAGCGGCAGGGGCGGCATCGATATCATCGGCTCGGCTCCCCGGCTGTGGCGCAGATGCTGGATCACATGATGTCGGTTTCGGCCGACCACTCCGGGCGGCGGCCACGCACGGTGGTCACCGGCCCGCGGCAGGTGGCGCTCCGGCAGGCCCGGACATGTTTTGACCATCTGGCCGGCGTGCTCGCCGTCGCCATCGCTGACCGAATGGTAGCCCGCGGACACGTCGAGTTGTCCGCCGACGGTGGCCGACTGACCAACGCCGGCGCCGCGTTCCTGGCCGACCTCGACATCGATCCACAGCCCGGCGGCAAACGAAGCGGCGCGGTATTCTGTCGGCCGTGCCTGGATTGGAGCGAGCGGCGGCCGCACATCGCGGGACAGGTTGGTGCGGCGCTATGCCGTGCGTGCCTCGATCGGGATTGGGTGCGCCGGGTCGAGGGCAGCCGAGCGCTGACGATCAGCCCGGCCGGACGATTGGCGCTGGATCAAGCGTTCGGGGGCCACCTGCTTGGCTGAAAGTATGTATCTCCAGCCCGCGATCTCAACAAACCTTGCGGATGGACTGGCCGAGAGCGGCTTGGCGGTAGTGGAGCAGTTGTCCTAGGAAAGCGGACTTCCCGCGGGCGACATGGCGTCGGCGGCTTTCGACCCTTCCCGGTCGTACAGCTACTTACCTTGGGTGCTCCGAAGCGGACGTCGGGCGGCGCGCTTGTAACCCGTTACCGACCCTTCTCGATCGGCGGCTTTGCGCCCATGTCGGCCGTTCAAGTCAGCTTTGCTACTGCCTGAAAGCAGACATTGCCAGCGACCACGCTGGAGGTGGCAGTTGCGCCAGAAGGCAATGACCTGTGCGCCCTACGACTTCGTCGAAGAGGTTGAGCGGAAGATCGATTATGGCGGGCTTTGTTCTCGGCGCTCCGCGGTGGAGATCCGCTGCCCAGCCAGAACCATAAATTCACCGGCGGTTACCCTGCGCCGACCGTGAAGCTCCGGTTTAGGGTGCGGCTCGGCCTCAAGCTGGTCACCCTGGGCCGGCGGCTTTTGCAGCCCGATGATCCCTGTCGGTCACCTACGCGGGACGCCCTGGTCGAGCGGCGTTGCTGAGCGCCTAGCGATGCAGTGTAATGCATCTATGCAGCAGTTAATCATTACGGTACGTCAGTGAGCGAGCCTACGCGCGATCTGCTTGACCCTGTTCTGAAGGAGATAGGCGACCTAGCAGTCGCGCTGCAGCTCGCTAAACCTTCAATGGAAAGCGGCGAGTCGGAAGGCGCAGGAGCAGTGTTTCTGATCGGCGCGGGTTGTTCGGTAAGCGCGGGTATCAAGCCGGCGGCGGGGGTTGCACAGCACTGCGCGATGAAACTGGCGCGTAAGCTATCTAAGGGAGATTTCGTCACCGACGACGCGGACGCCGCACTTACTTGGCTTATTGAGCAGAAGCGTATCGATCTACCCGCCGAAGGCGCCTAGGCAGGACGGTTCGCATTGGGGCGACCTATACCCTGACTCATTGAGAATCCGCGTACCCTCTTGCGGAAGGGCGTGAGAGGGATTCTACCAGGCTGATGATCCGCCCTGGTTTCCTGGACAAAGAAGCACGGC
>JAABUX010007491.1_pt1 | contig 12800 bp, 21 predicted proteins | sample 5561851 | NCBI WGS metagenome assembly JAABUX01 (sample SAMN10711883, study PRJNA513361) | rock metagenome | isolation source: Antarctica rocks | place: Antarctica: Victoria Land, Richard Nunatak red sandstone | collected 2016-01-03 | reverse complement strand
CCGCATGGAGGTCATTGGCCAGTTCAACCTGGGCTTCATCATCGCTCGGCTGGGCCGCGACCTGTTCATGGTGGACCAGCATGCCAGCGACGAGAAGTTCAATTTCGAGCGCCTTCAGGCCGGTACGGTGCTAAACCGGCAGCCGCTGGTGCTGCCTCAGAAGCTGCAACTGTCGGCGCCAGAGGAGATCACAATCAGGCAAGCCTGAACATATTTCCCTGCAATTGGATTGCCCGGCCCGCATGCCCTACGAACGTGACGACTTTCCAGATGTACTGCCGTCTCTTAGCACTCCCAAGAATATTTGCGGACTGTAGGGAAAAGGCAGACGTCTTCCGTGCCAATGGCTTTGAGATCATAGCAGGAGATGATGGCGCCGCGCTTCTCACAGCGGTCCCGTTCAGTCGCAACACCACATTCAGCGCAGCTGACGTCCTGGAGCTCGTCTCGCTGCTCAATGATGGCGACGCAGCGCCGCTGCCAATGAGCCGCTCAGCATCAGACAGCGCATCCGACACCATCGTTCGGCCATCTAAGTGTGCATGTTACCTGCGCTGTGCTGCGTGTCCAGCTTGCCTTCATGCGCAGGGCTTCCATCGTGTCAGCAAAACAGGAAAAGCTGACGATGCCGCTCACCTCATGCAACGTGCGTACTGCAGGGTCCGTGCAATGCTGGCCATGAGGGCGTGCAGATCCAGCGTTATGGTCGGCACTGCGCTTGACGAGCCGGTCATGGCACGAATCCTGAGCCACCTTGCGGATCTACATGCGCCTTGGAATTGCCCACATGGACGTCCGACAATGCGGCATCTCTGTAAGCTGCCGTAAGATCGGTACACGATGCGACCGGCGGCAAACCACAGCATCGGCACGCTGCTCAGCAGCTATTGAAGATACAGGTAGGCGAAATAGTGTGAGAGTCAGCAAATTGCGCTAGCGATACACATCGCGAGCATTTTGCCAAACAGCTTCGAACAGTCATTCACATGCAGGCCTCCTCACAAGCACTTGCAATACGCTACTTCGCATAGCCCTACTGAGCATGCGCACCGCGCACCCGTCTAAGTAATGCATTCGTGTGCTATAAGGTGGATGCTTGACAATCGCACGGTCCGTATAGTGTCTTTAGATCACGGATCACATCTGGTTGTGATCCGCCAGCCAGGGTGGTGGGAGGCCGGAACCCTGCACGTCTGTCTGCCACTGAGATGTTTGTGCGCACACAATGCCTTGTTTGCGTCTACACAGCCAGTATCATATTGTACGTCTGCACCTGAGTCAGCATGGAGATCAAAGCGGGGCGCATGGTGCTGACTGCCGACACAATGCGGGCGGACCCACGGAAAGGGTTGTTGAGGATGACGCCGGTGAGCTGATTCGAACAGTTTATCGCCGAATAGCCTCTCCCCCCCCCTACTTCTCCTCTCGCGAGGGTGTGCTGCGGGACCGCACTATCACCAATACCTCTGCGCAGCTGAACGGCGGCTGCCGTGTGCAATGGCTGGAAAGGGTCCAGCCCTCTGCGGCGCCAGAGCTTGATGTGCTCATTGCGCCGTCTCAGGCGGCATTTGTCAAGGTGCTCACACTGGCTTTTTGGCGAATCGAAACACGACAATGGCGGTTGCCGGGTAGTGGACATTGATCTGACTCAGCTACTCTTTGGGCTGCTGTAGCTAGAGCGGACCGGTGCTCGAATACTGGCTTTGGAGTATGCTGGAGCGCTGCAGAAGAATGAGTACTTCTGGTGCGGCTGCACCTGCTATCAGTTAAACCTGCAAACGGAGAGGAAAGTGACCGCGGCTGGCCCTCGCAGGTTGCAAGAGACCAAGCCAGAGGAAGATGATGCCCGAGTCGCGGCAGCAAATGATGCCCTCAACCAGTGGGCGGTCAGACAAGCTGCACAACCACGTGTGTATTGACTGCGCCATGCCTCCCTTTACCAATGTGTTGATGCGGTGTACGCTGCACGGCCTTCTGACAGTTGCCGCATAAGCTCACTGACTGCCTGCTGTTGCATGCGCAGCTTCAGCTTCAGCTATAGCACCTGTCCAGGCTCAGGCGCCAGGAACCCAGTCATTTGCAGCAGTTCCAACCCGTGGCATCCAAGCCGCACAGCTGTCCGCAATCCTCAGGTATCGGCATCGAAAGGGGTCAAGTTGTCATTGGGAGCCTTAGCACATGGATTACTCCCGTTGCGATGGCAAGACGCAAGCCTAACACTGCCTTGGCTGTATGTATGCTGCAGTGGCATGGGCATCCCGCCACCTCAGCCGGCAGCGCATGCCACAGCGGCTGTGGACGCGTCAGCTTTGACAGCAGCCCTGCAGGCTACCATGCGTGCTGGGCCTGCGGCACCCGCAGGACCCGCGCTGGAAGATGTGCTGACTCCTGATGCGCTGCTGCCGCTGCTGCAGAGCCCTGACATGCTCAGCCGCCTTGCACCGCATATGCCCGAGGAGCAGCGGTGCGCTGTCTGCACCAGCTCTCTGATGATGGCGTCTTCGAGTCCTCGTGACACAGGCCTGTCAGATTCGTGCTGAACACATACCCTGTTGGAGGTTCTTATGTGACGATGGATGCTGAATTGTCAGGTCACCTGAGCAGCTCAGCAGCTTACTCAAAAGCCCCCAGTTTCGGCGTCAGCTGCATGCATTCCACAGCGCACTCTCCAGCGGGCAGTGTGACATGAGACTGTTCGGACTCAATGTTCAGGTCCGCCCCAGCCCAGCTCACTTAGTGCACACGAAATCAGCTCACTGCCCACCTAATGGACCGCTGCAAGTGTGTTGCACAGGGTGAGTACTCGGTTGCTGCATTCCTTGAGGCTTTTTCTGACGAAGCCTGAAGGTCAGCCGCCGCATATGAGCCCCTAGCCAATCCGTTCTCTGTGCATGCGCATGCAAGTGTGTCATGTGACGTTTTAGCTAGCAGTGATTATGGTGAGGCCTGACCGTGTGTACCAATCTAATGCGCGTTCAATTATAGCACCAACACGGCTGCGCAGCAGAGCAGATGGCTGGAATGGGACTGTAAACCACTGGCAAACATGCCTCCTGCGCAATGTGCCCTGCGGCGCCTTAAAACGCGAGCAGCACCGCGCGACATGCTGCATGCGATGGCGTGATCGCGCTGCTGCTGAATGGCTCAATCCTGATGCTGCAGAATGATTCCGAGTCACGAGGCAGGGTGGGGAGTACATCCATATGAACTTGCTTTCTGGCGACTGCAAGACAGAGCAACAAAACATGAAGTAGCGCTCGCCATGCGATCAGGGCCTGGCATACCCCTCAGAATTTGCTGACTTTTGGTCGCTCATACCTTCTACCCACATGAAGCATGTGTGCAGAGACGTCGTGCGACCGAGCCCGGGTCTCTCGCACGCACCGCCGCCGCGATCACGGAATTGTAGCCGAAGAGCACTGCAGCACAGTTGGCACTCTACCTTGCAGAGCAGCGCTGCGACCTGCTTGCGGCAACGCCGCGCCCAGGTCAGGACACGATGGCAGGCCCCGTGTCTCGCCCACGCGGCCAATCTCGCAGCAGCCAGCAGCTATCCAGAGCAGCCGAAGCTTGCCCAGCTGCTTTGCTGGCGAGTGGTCCGGAGGGTGGCATGGGCAGCGGCATGCTGCGCAGCATGCGTGTCCTTGGCCTCCAGCACGCAGTCGGCAGCGCCGTTCGCAGCAGCATCGCTGACGTTCCGGTCAGCAGCACAGACAGGTACCCGCCCCCTGCCTGCCTACCACAGTGCGGAGTCTGCGCCGGCGGGCGTGCATGAACTGGACACGGTCTAATAAGGTGGTTGGCCTTCTTCAGGGCTTCGAGGAGCCGCTCGGAGTGCGGCGGCTGGCTTTGGCGCCGGCGTCCTGCACACCCTGGCAGGGGCCGACCATCTTGCGGTACGGATCACAGGCAGAGCATGTTGCCGTGCCGTGGACCAGTGTCAAGATCTTCCATCGTGGGTTGCAGCTTGCTTCATGCGTGTTGCTCATCGCGCAGGCACTCACGCCGCTGACATTCGGACACGGGCACGTAAAGGCTTCCCTGCTGGGTGCCCTCTGGGGGCTCGGCCACAGCACCGGGCAGCTGATCCTTGGGTTGATGATGGTCGTCCTCAAGGATCGCTTCAACAGCCTGGTGCCCGCGCTCGCCAAGTGGGGCGGAACGTCAGTGGGCCTCAGCTTGGTCTGCATAGGCGTCATGGGCCTCATGGAGCTCCGCGCAGAAGCACAGGCGGCTCAGCAGGAGCAGCTTTCCAGCCAGCCAGCATCCGCTGACAGCCAGTACGCAGTCCAGGACGCTGACCGCGGTCGGTGGAGCAGCCAGCCAGCGCTTGCCACTGAGGGTGAGCAGCGGGTCTTGCATCGCAGGATTTGTGGATGCATGGCTAATTTGCTCGCACACGCTGATTGCAAGTGTGCGCGTCAGCCTTTGCGCTGCCATGTCGCAGCTCCGTGTGCGAAACCACCTCCGTTGCAACGACTTCACCGGCATGACGTACTGTGCTGGCTGGTAGCAGGTGCTGCTTTCAGCGGGGGTTATGCGTCCACACCTGCTCCTGACCCAATCTCTAGTAAAAGCGGCGGCATTCAGAAGGACTTCTCCCTCGGCACCTTCATCACGGGGGTGCTGTACGGCCTGCAGCCGGATGCGCTCTTCGTGATCATACCGGCCCTGACGCTGCCGACGAAGCTTGCAGCAGCAGCCTACTGCCTAATGTTCGTGCTGGGCACTGTCGGCGCCATGGGAGGGTACACTGCTGTGATAGGTGCGCGCCATGCCCACTTTGACTGACAGATCCCTGCATCATGCTCTGTTCCTGTGTACTACTCTTACCAGAGCCACACGCGAGCTGACTGACCGCACTGCCACGTGCAGGAGCGTGCTCCAAGGCCATCAAGGATCGGAATCCGTGGTTGACCACAAACCTGAATGCTTTGGCATCAGCAGTCGCAGTTGGGGTCGGGGCGACGGTGCTGGCGTCAGAGTGGGGTTTTGGATTCTGATCGCTCAAGCCGAGCCTCGCAACTTGTACTTCCACGATCCGTTGGCTTCTCCGGAACAGCTTTGCCAAGTGGGCGCAGCAGCAAACGCAGCAATTGTGAACCTTAGTTCAGGAGTATCGATGCCAGCGGTGCACATAGGTTTGGCAACATTTGATGGTTTTGAAACCGACTCATGACGCCAGATATAGCTGCTGTACGGCAGAATGCTTGCCAGTGCAGCTCAAGCAACAAGCAATGCATAGCATTTTCAGAGGCACTCAACCCAAGCTAAAACTCTGCTACACCTAGATCGGTGGTATACGAGAAGTTCGGCCTGTCTCAAGTCCCTCCACGTTGCCGGCGCCGCCGAAGGTTGACCGCAGCTGCTGGCCTCCGATGCCCGCAGCCTGCAGCCGCTGGTGTGCCTCCATCTCCTGCGTCTTGCTGCCGATGGTGTCCATGATGCGCTGCACCGTCAGATCCTTCGTGTCGATGCGCTCCGTGACGGCATTGCTGTACACCACTTCGACATAAGGATCGCCTGCAAGAGCCGCATACCCGTCAGTGAGCTGGCAGTTTTCATGATCACAAAGCAGACACTGTGCACGAGCCATGCCACCATCCATTTCTGGCGAGGCTCACAGCAGGGTGGGATCCGCCATCACCTTTTATGCGGATGCGGCTTTCGATCTTACAGTCCGGGTTCGACGCCTGAGCCTTGCCTGCCTGCAGGCGGCTGAGGAACTCTCGCGCGCTGCGACCCTCCCGAGACCACGGCGAGAACTGGACAAGCACCCGCGTCAGCTGCTTCAGCATATGCACCCTGGCTGAGTCGCGTTGAGTAGGGCAGCGGGAATGCAGGCGGGCTGCTGCTGCGTCCTCAGCCTAAGCAGCCTGGAGGCTTAGAGGGGGGCAGGTGGCGTTATGTTTGCATGCTGTCATTTGCAACAATATGCAATTTGCAATTGTTTCTCACAAAGTGCACCCTCGGCCCGACTGCAAGTTTTCTGGAGCTCGAGCACCGCATTGTATCAATTTGCAGTCGCGTCTAAATTGTGAAGTCTGTGTATTGAGGTAGTCAGCTGCGAGCACTGCGGCAGCCCCACCTCGCCTCGGAGCCTCGACAGCGTCAGGAAGCGGCACGACTCCACCGGCCTATTTAGCTCTATGAGCCACTTCAAGAAGTTCACACCTGACGAGATCTCATCGCAAAACCAGGTCAAGTCCTCAGTGCAGCGAGCAATCAGAGGTGCGCAGCAGGCCAGAGCGGCATCGCTCAACGCACTGCAGTATGCACTTCAGCCCGCGTGCGGGGCGTAGTGTCGCTACGACTAGACTGAGAACATGCCGGGTCCAATGCAGCTAAAGTGCTGGACTCATATCCATGGCTGGAGGAATCGGGCGTCATTGATATCATCCTACCAAAGAAGGAGCAGGTCATGATTGGCAAATGGTGCGCCCTGCTCTTGCTGCGAAACCTGCGCATGCACAGTCATGCACTCTGCAGCATACTTGACGCACCATGATGCTTGCGGCGCAGCCCAGACCACGTGCAGCTGGTGATCCTCGGCGAGGAGCCGCTGTTCTTTGCTGCGCGAGACGATCCGTGGCTGCCCACGCTGCGCCTGCTGCACAAGTATCCGCTGATGATGAATCGATTACGCGTGGACACCGGCGCCATCAAGTTTGTGCTGTCTGGCGCAAACATCATGTCCCCGGGGCTGACATCCAGCAGGCGCAACGATTCATACAGAGGTGCGACCTACGAGAGAGTAATTGTACAGGCGAGATGCTGACACTGCAGATGCAACGAATGCACGACGACGAGAGTGGTTCTGCCTCCATGACGAAGACCTTGGAATCCTGTAGGTTGAGGAGGGTGCCCCAGTGGCCATCTATGGCCAGGACAAGGAGCACGCCATGGCGGTAGGCGTCACAAAAATGTCCACGAAGGCGATGCGCGAGCTCAACAAAGGCATAGGCGTCGATAACCTTCATTACCTGAACGACGGCCTTTGGAAGACCCCACGATTGTAGCAGCAATGTGTGCATACTTGACACACGCTGTGCTGCCTGACTCTAGCTGGTGACCCTCGGACTATACAGCTAGCGTGTGCTTTCGCAGACGTGCTGCAAATGCTCCATCGATACCGTGCTCATGCGGCATGATCTTGAGCATGCCAGCCTGACTTAACTCCCGGAGCACCCCACTAGATGGCTGCTCGAGCGTGAATGCATCATGGCGGCTGAGGAAGGCTGCGACTCTATCTTCGTTCTCCTCCGGCTCAATGGAGCATGTTGAGTACACGAGTAAGCCGCCGGGCGCTACCAGCAATGCTGCAGCATCGAGCATCTCATCCTGTACTCAGCAGGATTGGTGTCACGGCGAGCAGAGATCAGCCTAGCCTTGGCGTGGCAGGACAATGCTGCCACCTCATCACATGTCATATGCACCCGCACAGAACCCACCTGCAGGCATGTCAACTCCACGAGGTCGCTCAGCTGTCGTCTCCACCGCATATCAGCGCGCTTGGCAAGGACCCCAGTCCCCGAGCACGGCACATCAACCAGGACGCGGTCAAAACCTGGTAATGCCGGCGAAGCCGTGGCGGCAGCTGCTGCATGGTGCCTAACATCCATGACCTGCAGAGCGAAGTAGCGGTGCTGATCCAGCTGGGCTTCAATATGCACTGGACACACAGCGCAAAGGATGCACACCTGCACTTGGACCAGATCTTCGAGGTGCTGCTGGGTCACAGCGTCTCTCAAAGGCTGCAACCTTGCATCTGAGACGTCCATAGCCACCAAACGACCCTGTCCGCAGCCAGACGTCGTCTTGTGTATTGCCTTGCCTATCAGTGCTAGTCTGGGCTACATAAACTCGCCATTGCCGTCACCTTGCCACGCATGCGCTGAGCTATAAAGGTCGTCTTGCCCCCAGGAGCAGCACATGCATCGAGGATCGCTTCCCCTGTTTGCGGTTCCAAGAAGGCAACCACAGCGCCTGCTGCCTCGTCTTGCACCTGTTGTGACGCCGTGTCAGCTCCCGGTGCACGAGGGCAGCAATAAACGCTGGACAGAAGAGCATGCGCACCTGACACTCGCCGGTGGTCAGGTAGCCCCTCTGAATAAGTTGCTGCAGCCGAAGCCGTGTGTCAGCCGATTTGTAGCAAACGGTTATCAGCTCCCTCTGCGTCAAGCGAGCCTCACCTGCATTCCGCTCTCGACCCGGATGAATTCACCTGGAAGGCAGGGGGACTGGCCCGCCTCAACTTGCAAGGCTCGTAGCTCCTCCAACAATTGTTCGACAGAGATGCCACGCGTGCTGCCGTTGAAACGGACACCGTATGCAGGTCTCCTGCGCTGCGTACATGCCGTATCAAGATCTGCGTGGTCTGCCAAGCTAGCAGCTTTTGTTAGCAGCACTGCAGCACAGGAGGCTGACCGAATCTGGGCATCGCGTGCAAGGACGACAGTGAGCACCTGTTATTGTGCTTCAGCAGGGCGATAGTGCCGGCTTTGCCGTGCTGCGTCAACCACCTGTCCACCATCCAGGTCGGATGCGAGAACCATGTAGCAATCTGATCAGCTGTGGCACTCCCATCCTCAACGCCTTCTGGCGGCAGGAACAGCGTGCCCGCTGCACGTCGCCTGATTGCAGTCCTGAGTACGCCTGTGTGATTGCCAGCGCGAGTGAGCTGCACAGCTGAAGCAGCATGATGACCAGACACACAGTGCACCGAGGTGCCGGCGTACGGCCTGCTGATGAAGTAGTTCACCATTCACGAAGCTGCCAAGGTGAGGTTGCGCCAGCGCCTTCGTGATGTCGACATGGGCACCGATTGCGTGGTCTGCAAGGCCCAGCTCTCCAATTTCGTAGATGCCGACGCGTAACACCTCCCGCACCACTGGATCCAATTTGGCAATTGGACGGCCTGCACAAGCCAGGTCGGTATCGAGTAGTTTGATGGTCATGCGCGAAAGCCTTGCTGGCACAGCTACGCAACAGCGGTGATCAGCAAAGTCGTGCAGCCGGTATCATTTTATCATCTGAAGATGTACTTTCGCTCGTTCGCACCTGTCAGCTGGGTGATGATCAGATCGAGTCGCCGCCGATACCGTGTGACTCCAGCAACAAGTTCTGTGACAGCGCGTTGGATCCTGCACGGATGTTATACTGACGTATGACAGCAGCTGGATTGACATCTATTCTCGGTGTCGAAAGCAGTCACTTGCGTGGCGAGGCTTTCCAGGAGTGCACATCAGCAGCTGCAGACTAAAATGGTTCACCTGCGGTCCGCTGTATCGTGTCCTGAATCCAGATCCGCCAAGCCGCTCACTTGCTTAATGTATGCGCCCTCATCCTGGATCCGCACGAGCTGGCGAACTGCTGTCGCGCGTGGACTCGCGGAAAACTTGTCGCTCGAAGACCTAAAATGAGACCCATAGCAGAGGTGGTCACGGTGTGACGCCCAGCAGCCTCTACAGACGTCACAGCGTAGCAGGGCAGCGGCTACGCGGGTGAGCTGTACGCCACACCTGCGTGGTCGTTTGCGCTGGTCGCGCGCAGCCGTTGGCCGGCTTGCAGTCTCGGACTGGGCCGCCGTAGCTTTAAGCCGCTGCTGACTGCGGTAGCTGACACTTTGTGATGCCCGTCGCTGCAGGCTGAGGCTACAGCGACAGCAATGCTCGCTGAGGTGCAGATGAGCTGTCAACAATCTCAGCCATGCACAGTCTGATGCTGACACTGGTCTGCTGAGACCGTAGCTCAACATGGTCGAGCTGACAGCGCGTTTGCCTGGGTCTCAGTCCGTGCCCGACACAGTGCCATTACAGAACTGCTGAGTTGTGCTTTGTGCAGGACACGAACGACGCCGGCTTCAGAGTCATTTGAAGAAGGGGCCAGCTGACTCGCTGTTCAGAGTAATATAATCAGCTTGCCAGTTGTAAGTGCATACTTGACTCGCAACGTCATGCATGGAATGCTGCCGGCGCCCGGTGCAAACGTCAGATGTGTGCCATGCTGGTCGGGGCTAGCAGTAGGGACGCCTTTGCCGCTCAGGAAGCGTCCTTGTCATCGACTCGTAGTCAGTAACAGTTTGGCGCAGAGGCACGTCGACAGCCAATGGTCAGGCAACTCCGTCGGCGCAGCGCAGCTGCTCAGCCTGCTGCAAGCCAAGCGCGCAGGGTCAGGTGCGCAATTTGTCGCACAAAATCCCCCCACGTCATGCCCGAGTTGACCTACTTGTGCTGTTGAAGCCGTGCTGTTGCTCATGCTGGGACGTTTGCGCGCATAGGGCAGCAACGCGGCCCTGGCGATGTGTACCTGGTCGGCACTGGACCAGGCGATCCCAGCCTGCTCACGTTGAGGGCTGTGCAGCTCATGCAGAGCGCCGATGTGGTCCTGTATGACAGGCAAGTGGCTCTGCATGAGGCGTCTGCTGTAAGTACCTCCGATAGGCTGCATCGGTTTCAATCTCTCATGACACTCCCTGTTCGTGCTGATGCAGGCTGGTGTCTGATGACATCCTGCGCCTGGTGCACGGCGGAGCTCGCATGGTCTACGTCGGCAAGCAAGCCGGCTACCATACAGCGACACAGACGGAGATTCACGCCATGCTCTGCCAGTTCGCGGAGGAGGGCAACACGGTGGTGAGGCTCAAGGGCGGCGATCCGTTCATTTTTGGCCGGGGCGGCGAGGAGATGCAGTACCTGGAAGAGCGGGGCATCAACGTGCACACCATCCCAGGTGCTGCTGTGACTGCGATCGTTCGCGCGCCTCAGTGTTGTGCCCATCATGTGCTGTGTATGTGTATGTCATTGCGCCTTCCAGAGTGGGTCGTTTGCAGCCTCCATGCTCGTTTCCCAATCGCTGATGTCATGCTGCAGGCATCACAGCGGGAGCGGGCATCTGTTCGGAGCTCGGCATCCCCATGACCCACAGAGCCGTGGCGACCAGCGTCCGCTTCCTGACCGGGCACGCGCGTGCATCTGGCGAGGCAGACCTCGACGAAGCCGTCGCCGCAGCGGCAGACCCCCACACGACGCTCATCGTGTACATGGGGCTCAAGATGCTACCAACCCTGACGGCACAGCTCCTAGGTGCGTTGGATATACATTGTGAATCGCGCTGTCCCTGCTGCCTGATAACAATATTGTGGCGATGGCCTGGTGTGTGTGCAAAGGCTCTCTTCATAGACTGCAAAGCTGTTCAGCTGTCTTTGCTACGGCTCCATTGGATGGCCCTGTGCTTCAGTATGTTGATCGTCGTGCGGGCTGTGTAGCGGCTGGCATGTCGGCTCGAACGCCGGCTGTGGCCGTCGAGCGCGGTACCACGGCGGAGCAACGGCCGGTGTATGCCAGGCTTGAGGATTTGCATGACGAGGTCACGAACCATCAGCTGCAGTCGCCGACGCTGCTGATCATCGGCGAGGTTGTTGCTTTATCGACTGGCTGGCAGGCTGCTGTGGAGACTGGTCAGAGTCTGGTGCTTCCCAAGCATAGGACCAGAGGCTTAGCTCTCTCCAGTGGGGATTACTTGGTGCATCCCGCGAGCACCGTCAGCGAACCTGCTGCCATCTTCGAGCGTTAGGGAAGTGGTCTACTTGGTTGTCAAGTTGTTCGAGTTGTGTAATCGAGTTGTGTGCAAAGCCTGGTGAACGTATGATCGTAGCACGTAGTTTCTTGGCCTGGAGCTTTTTGTGATGCGATTGGCGCTCAGTAAGTGGTGGCATGGTTCAGTCAGGAAAGCTGTGCAGGGTTGAAGACGTACACGCGTGAAGCTATCGACCACAGCCGTGCCGGCGTAGCTCGCATACGACTGCACGCCCGCTCATAAGTCCACTCACAACCCTATGTGCCTGCCTAGGGTTGCCGCCCAACACCCAGACTGAACTAGCAAATTCTGGAGATAGTGTGCTCGCATCGTGCATAACGCGTCTGCATGTCAGAAGGTCCTGCTCGTTGCACCGACGATCAGCGCTTCTTACTGGAGCTCGAGTTTGTCCAGTGCCTTGCAAATCCGGACTACCTCAACTGTGCGAAGCAGCCTTGGGCGCAAATACCAACCCTGACCCCCTCCACCTCCTACCCCGCCTTTGCATTTGCTGCTGGTGCAGTACCAATGGCTGCCTCTGCGCAGACTTGGCTCAGAACAATTACTTTGACGACGCTGCCTTCGTCAACTTTCTCAAGTACCTTGATCGGTACTGGCAGCAGCCAGCATATGCCAGCTATGTCATGTGCGCACCGCTGTACAGCACACTGCACTGCACTGCACCGGACAATTTACATCCTCCATGATCCGAGGCTTAAGCTCTCAGCAAACTGTGTGTGCATGCAGCTACCCACACGCATTGTTCTTCCTCGACCTGCTCCAAAGTGCTGAGTTCAGGACGGCCATTGCTCGGACATCAGTCAAGGCAAGGCTTCAACCTCCGTCTTCTTGTGAGACTCTTGCAGCAGCGCCGTGGCCTGCCGCAGATGCTGAAGCCGAGCGGCGCCGCAGGAGATGATCCATTCGCAGCAGTTCTTTCACTGGCAGCACTGGAGGGGCAATCGTTTACAAGCAAATCAACCTGGAAGTGAGGTCCAGCTGACAGGCCAGTAACCGTGTATCTGGGAGTCGTCAGTGTGATGTGTCTTCTGCTCCGTTTGCATGCCGTGCAGCTGCGGATACGAACCAGAGACAATCGATCAGGGGCTGCACACGCCCGCAATGAAGCGCCACATTGTCGTCTGTCATGTGTCATGACACTGCAGAAACCTGCAGCTGGTAAGCTGCTACTCTCGATGCGCACGGTGAGGATGCGCCTGCGG
>JAABUX010007490.1_pt1 | contig 12800 bp, 11 predicted proteins | sample 5561851 | NCBI WGS metagenome assembly JAABUX01 (sample SAMN10711883, study PRJNA513361) | rock metagenome | isolation source: Antarctica rocks | place: Antarctica: Victoria Land, Richard Nunatak red sandstone | collected 2016-01-03 | reverse complement strand
GGGTGAGGGACGCCTGCCCCCCTCTCCCGCAGCTGGGAGAGGGGTTGGGGGTGAGGGGTACCAGATCATCCGATCCAGCCTCCGGTCAGGTAGAGGTCGGTATAGACGGCCAGGCTGCCGGCAAAGAAGATGACCAGATAGCGGTAGTAGCGCTGCTCGGTGACCACGGCCAGGTAGGTGAACAGGGGGAACATCATCAGCAACAGGCGTGGCAGCGACATCAGGACGTCGCGGTGGGGCTCGCCGATGGCCTTGTCGACCAGCATAGAGGGCGAGCACAGGATCACCGCCCAGATCAACCAGAGGTACACGCCCTGCACCCGAGGCAGCCGCTTCGCGGCCTTGTAGGTCAGCCACAGGCCCACAATTTCATAGAAGAGGTCGTGAAAGGCCGAGGCGTCGCTGTCGGCGAACGTCCAGTGGAAGAGGTCGCCAAGAGGCCAGGCGACGCTGATGTAGAGGGTTTCCCAGGGCAGGGCGAAGGTACGCCACCAGGCGCGCTGGGCGTGGCTGAAGTACAGCGCATCGCCGAAGAGCTTGTAGAGGAAGAGCATGAAGAGGCCCAGTCCAAACGGGATGACCACCACGGGGAGCGCGTTGTAGAGGGCGCGGCGGGCATCCTCGGGCCAGTGGCGGAGGTCGGGCACGCGTGGGCGGCGTCGCTGCGCTCGTCGCGCACGGGGCGCGACCGCCACGACCCGGACGGCGGGTTGCCGCGCCCGTCCCATCTGGTTGAGGTCGCCGGCCCGGCGACGCGGGGTACGTCCAAGGCTATCGGCGTGGGTCGCGCGGAAGGGCAAGGGCGTGGTCTCATTGGTGTTGCCTCCCTCCCCGCCAACGCGCACGGCCATCATGCCCGGACGGCGCCTGTTCCGCTCCTGACGCAGCCACATGACGGCGCTGCGCCACGGCTGACGCGCGCGCGCCAGCAGCAGATGTCCGGCGCGGAGGAAGCGCGCCGCCAGGGATTGCGCGGCGGCGGGATGAGCCTGCGCCCAGACCATCAGGAACGGTACAACCAGGACGGCGCCGGGTGGGCGCGCCACGGCGGCCAGCAAGCCCCACAGGCCGGCCTGCCACCACCGCTGCAGGCGTAGGGCGTAGAAGCAGGCGATGGCGCACATCAGGAAGGTACCCTCGCTGTAGGCCGTGAACAGGTAGAACGAGAGCGGACACAGCGCCAGGAGCGTCACGGTACGGCGCGCAATCTTACGCCCATGGTCCAGCCGCACCAGGCCATAGAGAAAGGCCATGGCGGCGATGGAACAGATATTGGAGACAAGCAGCCCAATCGCCAGGTAGGGCGGCCACGGGTTGCGACGATCCGGCGGCGTGTTGCCGAGCACATCCTGGGAGACGAAGGTGATACCATCCTCGACCGAGCGCATCAGCAGGGGATAGAGCGGGAAGAAGGCCACGTTCTTGTAGCCCTTGGGGCCGCGCACGTTGTAGCCCAGGCGCGCGATGTCATCGTACCACAGGGTATCCCAGCGGTTCCAGGCGTCGAACGCGGTCCCGGTGGCGTTCTCCGAGGGCTTATCGTTCAGGACGAGCGGAGGCGCGCCCGTCTGCTGACGCCAGATGGGCAGCGCCAGCGTGAACAGGACGAACAGTAGGCGCGTGACCATCAACAGGGGCAACACATCGCGACGCATCTCCCGCCACCACACGGGGCCGGGGATGTCGCGAGAGGCCGGCGCCGAGGGCATGGAGGTCCTGGTACTGATGGAAGTTTCTCCTCGCGGACGTGGTGTCCTCTCACTATAGAGAGCCCCACGCCCTCGTGTCAAACGGCCGGAGCCATTAGCCATTAGCCATTAGCCATTGGCTACGAACCAACGGCCACCGGCTAATTACTAACGGCTAACGGCTAATTAGGTACCACCCCACTCAACCGTGGTCAGGCGACGGCGTCCGTGGCGGGTGGTGTGGCCCGTGCCCTTGCCGGCCCGCGTCGCTCGCGCCCGCCCAACCTCATCGGTCTGGCGCGGCGCGGGCGCACGCGTCACGGGGAGGACGCGATAGCGCAGCATCTCCTCCAGGGTCCAGACGTGGTCGGTCAGGCCAGCGGCCATGGCCGGGGTGCGCTCCTGCCACGTGCGTCCCCCAAGGGCAAGGAGGCGGAGGCTCTGGTGGGGCCAGCAAAAGGTGTAGGCCGTGTGAGCAAGACACGGCTCGCTTCAGCATGCCGCATGCGACCCATTCCTGTCACTATCCCCCCTCCTTCACGGTTGAGCGGGGTGGTACCCTGGTGACTACAGCCGTGTTACTGAGCGAGTATCTCGACGGGTTTACTCGCGTCGATGGCGCCATGCGCCTGTGAGAAGAGCCGTAAGGTGTAGGTCATCTGACGTTCACATGAGGGCGATACACTGTGTTATGCTCTCTATAAGACATGCGGGTTGCGTATCCAATCGTCTATGGTGGGGGCCGGCGATACACAGCACGACGCCTGAAGGCGCAAGGACAAAGGGCAAAGGGAGGTGAAGACGGAGCCGTCAGGTTTAAGCCTGTCGCATGGCGTAGCGGGCGCCAGAGACCCGCTCTAGACGCAGCCCCTAGTTTATTCAACCTTTCTTCCGATGAGGTGCAGCATCATGGTCCGTAAACGTTTAGTCCAGCAAGCGGTCGGCGCCGCGGCGCTCGGCGCCGTCGTGCTCGGGGCGTCCGGCTTCTCCGCGGCGCGTCAAGCGCCACAGGCAGCTCCCGCCACGCATACGTTCGCCACCACGGCGCACGTGTTGAATTACCCCAACATCGACAGCGGCCTCTTCCCCAAGACGTTCGATCCCGCCAACGTCACCGACTCGCAGTCCATCCAGGTTCTGCCCATGCTCTACGGCAACCTGGTGAAGCTGACGACGAATAACGTCATCATACCCGATCTGGCCACCTGGACCATCGGCGGCGGCGGCAAGGTCTACACCTTCAAGATCCGCGGCGACGCCAGGTTCTCGGACGGCAGCCCGGTGACGGCGAACGATGCGCTCTACTCGCTCGACCGCGCGCTCAACCCGCACGTGTTCAACGGCAAGGCCTCACCCGTGGCGGGCCTATACCTGGGGCACATCGTTGGCGCGGCCGCATACAACGGCAAGGGCGATGTCGCGGGTCTGAAGCGGATTGACGAGCACACGCTACAGATCACGCTGGACAGCCCCATCTCCTTCTTCCTGCAGACGTTGAGCTACCCCACGGCGGACGTGGTCAAGAAGGGCACGCCGATCAACGGGCTGACCACGTCGAACCCCGAGCAGAATCAGATCAGCAGCGGTCCGTTCAAGATCTCAGGCTACCGCTTCAAGAGCCTGTTGAGCTTCACGCCCAACCCGTACTGGTACGGCGCCAAGGCCATGAAGCTCACGCGCGTCGACATGCCGTTCATCCCGACCTTCGACACGAGCTACAGCGACTACGAGAGCGGCCAGTACTCGATGGGCAACGTGCCGCCGAGCCGCCTGGTCATCGCCCGGTCCAAGCCCGACTTCCACGAGATCCCGATCCTGGGCATCGACTATATCTCGTTCAACTTCAACAAGGCGCCGTTCAGCAACAAGAATCTGCGCCTGGCCATGAGCTACGCCATCGACCGCGACACTATCAACAACGTGGTGCTGCACGGCGGGCAGACGACCATCTACAGCCTGGTGCCCAAGGGCATCCCCGGCTACGACGCCGCCGGCCAGGGCAAGGTGCCCTACTACAATGTGACCCTGGCCAAGCAGTACCTGGCCAAGGCCAAGCAGCAGATGGGCGCGAGCTTCCCCACCGGCCCCATCGTGATCAAGTACCAGAACAGCGGCCCCGACCTGACGCGCGAATACATCGTGCTGCAGAGCGAGTGGAAGGCCATCGGCCTCAACGTGCAGCCGCAGAACCTTGACTTCAACTCGTGGCTCAATCTGGTGCAGAAGCCGACCGGCAACGAGTCGTGGGTCGAGAACGCCTGGATCGACGACTACCCGGACGCGCAGGACTTCACCACCAACCTGCTGACCCCGTCCTCTGGCTACAACATCGGCAACTACAACAACCCCCAGTTCAACTCCCTGACCAACCAGGCGCTCACTGCCAAGGGCAATGAGCGCGCTCAACTCTACGTCCAGGCATCGCGCGTTGCCCTCAACGACGTGGCCTGGGCCATGATTGGTCAGAACGTCTACGCCTGGCGCTGGGTCTCCAACATCAAGGGCATGACCATGTGGAGCGGCGAGATCTACCCCGTCCCGGTCAACAACGACTGGACGCAGGTGGACGTGCAGTAGGCGGTAGGGGGCGTATCGCATACGCCCAGCAGTAGGGGCGTATCGCGACGCCTGGAAGCGCGTGGAATGGGCGGGGCGCATGTGCCCCGCCCATTCCGGCTATACTGGACGTAACGTACCCACGGGGTAGAATCGCAACGTCGATACCACGGTCATACGACGGGGGAGGGTAACATGGGATTGGGCGCCTTTGTCGTCAAGCGCCTTGTTGGAGCGGTCGCCGTCCTGGTCTTTGTGAGCGCCATCACCTTTTTTCTGGTGCACCTCGCGCCGGGCAACCCCGTCGTATTCGCCCTGGGGCAGCGCGCGGGACAGAACCCTCAGGAGGTGGCGCAGCTCACGCATCAGTTCGGCCTGGACCAGCCGATTTACATCCAATACGTCAATTACATCAAGGACTTCCTGCACGGCTACCTTGGGCCGTCGTATTTCGATCCGGACCCAACGCATAATGTGAACACTATCCTGGGCCAGGGGTTGCCCATCACCCTGTGGCTCGGTTTCCTGGCCACGCTCGTCGCCCTCATCATCGGTATCCCCCTCGGCGTCCTGGCCGCGGTGCGCCACAACCGCCTGCTCAGCGATAACTTCAACATGGGCGTGATGATGGCGTTGTACGCCGTGCCGCCGTTGTTCCTGATCGCGATCCTGCGCTTCGGCGTCATCGTCTTTGGCCTTAGCAAACACGAGCCGTTCATCTACGGGTCAGGCTGGGGCGGCTTCACGGACTTCCACTACCTCATCCTGCCGGTGCTGGTCTATGCCAGCGGCATCGTGGGCCTCTTCGCCCGCTCGATGCGCTCGTTCATGCTCGAGGTGCTCAACCAGCAATACATCCGCACGGCCAAGGCCAAAGGGCTGGCCTACTGGCGCATCGTGTTCGTACAGGCGGGGAAGAATTGCCTCGTACCGTTCGCGTCGGTCTTCGGCCCCACGGTCGCCTTCCTGGTCGTCGGCGCCTTTGTCGTCGAGACCGTGTTCGGCATTCCCGGCATCGCGCAGCAAACGGTCAGTTCAACGATCAACAACGACTACAACGTGACGCTGGCGACGACGATCCTGCTGGCCATCGTCGTCGTCATTGTCAACGCCCTGACCGATCTCTTTTACGCCGTCGTCGATCCGCGAGTGAGGTTGTGAGCTATGGCCAATGACGTGAGTTACAGCAGTGGACTGAACGCGCCGCTCGTCGAGGAAGAGTCGCGCCGTACCGAAGCCGCCATCCAGCCCCCCGGCGACAACGAGGCCATGGCCAAGCCCCTCTCGCCGCGACGCCAGGCCGTGCGCCGCTTCTCGCGCAACAAGCTGGCCGTGGTCAGCCTCGCCACCCTGGTTTTCCTGGTCGTCCTCACCCTGATCGCGCAGTGGCTGCCCTTGATCGATCCCACGGTACCCGACCCAATCAACCAGGACGCGTTCCCCGGTGGGGCGCACATCCTGGGCACCGACAGCAGCGGCCACGACCTGTTCAGCTCGATGATCTATGGCCTGCGCACCCCGCTGTTGGTGGGCATCTCGGGGACGGTCATCAACACGTTCATCGGCGTCGCCCTCGGCGTGATCGCGGGCTACTTCGGCGGATGGCTCGACAGCGTGCTTAGCCGCTTCACCGAGCTGATGTTCGCCATGCCGGTGCTCGTCATCGCCCTCCTGGCCGAGGGACTGTTCGCGAACCCCGGCCTGCCCATTGCCGTCGCCCTCGGCGGATCGGCGCGCGTGATCGTGATGGTCGTCGTGTTCGCCCTGTTCGGCTGGCCGCCGCTGATGCGCTTTGTGCGCGGCCTGACCCTGCAGTACAAGGAGATGCAATTTGTCGAGGCGGCGCGCTCACTGGGCGTCTCCAACCGGCAGATCATCATTCACCACATCCTGCCAAATACCTGGGGCCTGGTACTGGTGCAGGCCTCGTTCCTGGTAGCCGGCTTTATCTACAACGAGGTCGTGCTGACCATCCTTGGGTTCGGGGTGCAAATCCCGACCCCCGACCTGGGGTTGATGGCCGACTCTGCCCTGGGGCAACTCGAAGTGAACTGGGTAGAAACCATGGCCCCCAGTATCCTGCTCACCATCCTCATCGTGGCCTTCGCCTTCCTCGGCGACGGCCTGCGCGATGCGTTTGACCCGCAGACCAAGCTGACCGGGTAGCAACCCTCACCCCCAACCCCTCTCCCGCGCACGGGAGAGGGGAGTACGAGCCGCTGGTGCGCCCCATGATTGTGGTCATGGGTACGCCAGAGCCTGCTGACCCAAGTCGCATGGCAAATCACGGACACTGAAGTGTCTCTTTCGGCCGTGCCGTCTGTCTGATCTGTGACACTCCGGGCTTCACACGAAGCGTCCGAGCGACTTTAGTCGCCGTTGTTTGCCATGCGACTTTAGTCGCAGGCCCGTCCCTACGACGGGGTAGGGGTAGGGGCCGCCGCTTGCCCCGCGTAGTTTAGCGCAAGCAAATAGAGGCTGAGCGGCTGGTCACCGATCTCCGTGGGGACGGCGCCGCCCAGGATGTAGACCGGCTCCAGGTAGGCGTGCTCTATGCTGCCGTCTCTGTTCTTGAATCCCTGCACGCCGACGTAGGCCAGCGTCAGCGTGCTGTAGACGGCTGGCCCGCGGATGATCGAGGGATCGGGGCCCTGGTAGAGTTGCTGGTTGTCGATGACCTGTTGCAGAGCGGGAATGGGCTGTTGCGCGGACTGGAACTTTGGGTCGCCAGGCACGACGTAGTCCCAGCGCAGGTCGCGCAGGACGCCCCGCGAGTCGAACCCGATGCGCACGCCGGCCGAGCCCAGGATGGCCAGGCCTCCTGCGGTCTGTCCGTAGATGGCGTCGCCCCTCTGCACACCAACAGGGTACAGGGCGGGGCGCCACAGGCCGTGTGCCTGCAGCCAGAGCGGCGCTTGTTTGACCAGGCGGCTGGTGAGCAGGCTGTCCGTGCCCGGCTCGGCGGTCTGTAGGGAGAACCATGTCGCGCCGTAGCCGCCGCTCACGGTCAGCGTATAGGGCATGCTGTCGAACTGAACCGTGGCCACGACATTCCCATTGCCGTCCTCGGCGGGCTCACTGAGGAGGTCCTGCACGCCCAGCTGCGCGGCCACCGCGGACAGGTCGACGGTCGTCACGGCCGTGCGCGTTAGCGGATAGGCGGCCAACGTCGGCGTCATAGGCGGATTCTGTGCCAGACCCAGGCTGTACGGCGCCGCCGCGATGGTCAGCGACGCTGCGAAGGTGTAGCTGACCGGCTGTTGGTTGGCCACGGAACTGCCCAGGGGCGAATCGAGCACCCCATTCAAGGGATTGGGCACGGGCGCCGAGACCTGTGCGATGTTAGGGTTCTCCACGATATAGCGGCGGGGCGTGGCCGTGGCGGTCGGCGAGGCCGTGGCGGTTGGCGAGGCCGTAGGGAGCGGGGTGCTCGTCTTCGTCGGTCGCGTCGTGGCCGTGGCGGTTGGTGAGGCCGTGGCGGTCGGCGAAGCCGTGGCCGTCGGCCGGGCCGTTGACGTCGCAGTCTCACTGGGTGTAGGCGTCAGGTGGGCTATACTTGTCGCTGTTGGTAGCGCGGCTTGGCGCGTTGGAGCCACAACTGTTGCCGCAACCATGGACGTGGCTGTGTCAGTAGCAACCGCTTTACCCATCGTTTGCGCCCGTGCCGTCGCCGTGTCTACGGCCACGCTGGGCAGATAGATGGGCAGCGAGGGCAGAGACATAGGGTGCTTTGTTGCGGTCGCCAGCGGTTGAGTGGCGGTTGGAGCGGGCGCCGTGGCGGTCGGTTTGGGAGTTGGCATGGTGAGAGTGGCCGTCGGTGTCGCCAATCGTGGCGTCAGGTTTGTCGTGGCGGACCGCAGCGGCGGCGTGGGTGATGGTGGAATCGCGGTTGCCGTTGGCGGCGCCACGGGCGTGGGAGTTGTCGTTGGCGCCGCCATGGGCGCGGCGGTTGCCGTTGCCGTAGGCGCACTGGCCGTTGCCGTCGCCGTGGGCGCGACAGCCGTTGGCGTTGCCGTGGGCACGCTGGCGATGGTCGTCGGCGCGACCGTGGCCACGGTCGTGGGCGCGGCGATGCTCGTCGTCGGGACGGGCCTTGCGCGCGTGCTCGCGGCCGTTGGGATAGACGCTGTCCGGGTAGGTAGCGACGATGGCGCTGACAGCGCCGACGGAGGCGATGGCACTGGCGCGGCCGACGGAAGATGCGTGGCGCCGGTGATGGGCGTTGCCGGCGACGGAACCGGCGACGACGTGGCAAAGACGATCGTTGCGGTCGCGCCTGACTGCCGGGTCTCCGCCGTTGGCGTTGCCAGCGGCACGGCGACGATAGCGGTCGATGGCTCCCGCGTTGGCACGACCGTGGAGACTGCCGTGCGCGTCGTGGTTGGCGGCCGAACGGCCGGTGTAGGAGACCGTTCGATGCCGGTTGCAGTGTGGATGCCGGTGTTGAGTGCGGAGACGAGGAGGATAACGGCGGCGATGGCCAATGCCGCGCCGATGGCCGTCGTGGCGCGTGGGTGCGCGACGATGGCGCGCAGAGGCAGAGGCAGGGGCAGGTTGCCAGGGGCATCGCCGCCGCTCCCAGCCGCCGGGGCGCCGCGTTGTGGTAGGAGCACGAGGCGACCCGATCTATGGTCGGCGTCGGACACCAACTCAGGCACGACTATCGGGACGCCGTGGCGGTTATAACCGGGCAGACCCGGCATCGTCGCCTGTCCCTCTCGCTCTGGTTGGGTCTGGCCTCGTGGGTACAGGCGCGCGTGGGCGCGATGGAGGTCGGCCTTTAGCCGGTCACAGAACTCTTCGGGCGCGGGGACGGGCGCGAAGGCCGCGCGCAGCTCGCCTTCGAGGGCGGCGAGGCCCGTAGGATTTGCCACGTCGGGCTGTTGCGGCTCGTCGCTCATGAGGCATCCTTCGCGCCGAGGCGCCGTTGGAGTCCCTGCATCGCACGGTGCAGCAGTTGCTTGACGGCGCCCTCGCTGCGCCCCATCATCTCCGCGATCTCTTTGTTGCGCAGGTCATGGCCGTAGCGCAGGATGACCACTTGTTGTTGCTCGGGTGGGAGCCCGGCCACGGCGGCTCGCACCTCATGCCCCCGTTCGCCGCGTAACAACTCCTGTTCGGGGCCGATGGCGTCGTCTTGCACATCGCTGGCGACGTCGAGCGGCAGGTGCGGCTCGTGGCGGAACCGCGCCGCGATGATGTTGCTGGCGATGCGATAGAGCCACGAGGAGAACGGGACGCCGCGCCACTCGTAGCGATCCAGGTTCTCCAGAGCGCGGTAAAAGGTTTCGGACACGACATCCTCGGCCGCTGTGCGGTCACGTAGGCGTTGCAGGGCATAGGCATAGATGGCGTCGACGTGTTGCTCGTAGAGAGCGTCGAAGAAGCACGGGTTTTCTTGGGCCGCTTCGACCAGTTTGCGCTCGCTATCCAGGGTATGCGGCAACGATGCCATTTAGCTCCACCCTGTTCGAGGAGACACCGGCGCGACCGAACTACTGTGCCGACACTTATATAATCGGCTGGGCGCCACAAAGTTACGCCCTATCCCCTGCGCCCGGCCCCTCACCCCCTGCCCCTCTCTCGCAGTTGGGAGAGAGGCAGGGGGTGAGGGTTGCCCATGCAGGAGGGTCTGTGAATTGTCGGTCCGGGAGCGCGGGCGTCTTGCCCGTTCCGGGGGCAACACGGGGACGGGCGAGACGCCTGCGCTCCCAGAGACACCACTCCCATCGTCGCGGCAGTGACTTTTCACCGACCCTGGCCCGTGCGCCGCGGTTCGTGATTTTGACGGGTGCGAAAAGTGCGCGGTATACTGCCACCTGAGCGCGGAACCCTGACTGTCGTCGCGCTGTCTGTACCGCGCTCGCCGGCGCGGCCCGACCCGAGGAGATTGACCGCGCATGCAAGCCGTTGCCATCGTTGCCTCCGCTGCCGTTGCCTACATCGCCATGCTGTGGTTCGCGTTGCCCATGTGGGCGTTCAACGACATTCGCGCGCGATCACAGAATATCGTCACGCAAATCCTGGCTACCCTGGTCGTGCTGGGAACGGGTCCCTTCGGTCTCCTTTTATACTACATGTTGCGGCCACAACAGACACTCATTGAGGCGTACGAGCACTCATTGGAGGAAGAGACCCTGTTGCAGGAGATCGAGAACCGTCACCTCTGCCCCAACTGCAACGAACGCATCCAGGATGACTTCCTGGTCTGTCCCTCATGTCTCACCAAGCTGCGCCGCCAGTGCCACTTCTGCAGCCACTTGCTCTCCCCCGAGTGGAGCGTGTGCCCCTACTGCGGGCGCTAGCCCTTCTCCAGGGCCATGTAGTTGTCGATCGCGTGGGCGATTCTCGGGGGGTAGGGGCGTGTTGCATACGCCCAGGGCACGCGCCACCGGGCGTATGCAATACGCCCCTACCCCCGGTTCGGCTGTCCTGCCCCGAGAACTACATGGCCCTGGCCCTTCTCATTCCCTGTACCCTTTTGCGTTCGCCGCACGTTATAATAGTGGGTGGATAGGCGCTCCGTCCGCGACGGTTTGGACGTCCCCTGATCACGTGTCCGCGCGGAGCTACCTTGCCTGCTCCTTCCCCGTGATCGTCTGCTCAGTGTTCCCTATTGCCGCCAGGACCTCGCCGGTCCAGGCGATGCTATGGCCGGAGCGGTCCAGCGCGGTGAGACCAATCGGATGGTAGCGGCATCATCAGTATAGCCGGCGACAGGTGGTCGAGAACATGCGCCGTGTGTATGACCAGGCGCGTCGCACGATGGTTAGTGTAGGCGTGAGCGCCTGTCTGGCCAGGACCTCGGCCGGCCTGTCGGCCTCGAAGGACGGGGAGAGACGGTGGTAGAAGGGTTTGTGACGTGGCGCGTGCGCGATGTCGTGCTGGCGCTTGTTCTGGGCATCGGTGTGGCGGCGCTGTCGCTGGCCGCTGCGCGGAGCCTCTACCTTCCGCAGGGAGGACCGGATCATCCACCGGCCGCGCTCACGACGCTGGCCGCAGTGGCGCTGTATCTCGCCCTGTTCGCGGCCGTCTGGACGCTGATTGTGCGCCGCTACGGCGCCGACTGGGCCACTGTCGGATTACGCCGGCCGCGACTCGACGCGCTGCTGCCCACGCTCCTCCTTGCAGTCCTGCTCGTGCTCGGTTCCGCGTTTATCCTCCTTGGCTTGAGCGCGCTCCTCAACGCGGCCGGGCTTATCCCCAACGTGCGCATGGTCGGCGACGTCTCGGGTCAGACTGGCCCGCTGCTCGTCCTCGGTCTGGCCGTCTCGCTGCTGCTGGCGCCATTGGTTGAGCAGGTTGTCTTCCGCGGGGCGCTGTACCAATCGCTGCGCAGGCGGATGGGCGCCGCGTGGGCCACGACGGGCAGCGCGCTTGCCTTTGCCGCGCTGCACGCCCAGCCGGCACTGTGGCCGCGGTTCATTCTGCTGGGCGTTATCCTGGCCCTCGCGTTCGAGCGAACGCGCTCACTCTACCCTGCGATATGCTTGCACGCGGTCTATAACGGCGCGGTCATTGTCCTCGCGTGGAGGACGGTGTAGGTGCGCAAAGGACGCCGCGCGGGCTGTCTGTCAGCTCTTGTCTGTCTATCAGCGGTATCATCGTCATTTATTATAGTCGCGGGTAAGAAGGACGAATCGTGAACATCGTGGTCGGAGCGAAGACGGCTTGGGGCGCGCCTCTGTGGACGGGGGACGACGCGGATTGGCGGCAGCAATGAACGGGACGGATAGCGCAAGAAAACGGGCAGCGGCGCGCCCGACGCACAAGGCGCGACGGCGCATCCTGGTGTCTGTCGTGTCGGTCGGGGCCGGGGGGTTGGCATTGGTGTGGTGCGGCGGGTCGGGCGTCGCCGCGCGTCAGGCCACGCCGGCAGATACGGCGCATCCGGCGCGATCGCCGTCGGAGCGTCGCGCTCCCGCGTCGCGGGATGTGACGATCCTCTCGCCGCGGCCGGACTTTATGCCGATCAACGGGCAGGGACCGTCCCTGTCCGGGACCCACGTGGTCTGGGCGGCCACGAGCGGGGAGGGCGCGACGGGGTCGGAGGACGACCGTATCTTCAGCTACGATCTCGCCACGGGGCGCATCGGCGTCGCGGTGCGCTCGTCGTATGGGCCGGTCGGCCTTATCGGGGGCTACGTGCTAGCGGGCGACCAACTGGCCTACGTCGACACCGGATTTTCACCCGGCGGCATTTTGCCCTGGAAGGTAATGATCCTCGACCTGAGCAGCGGACGCACGCGGACGATCGCGGCGCTGGAACCGGACCGCGGCGTCGGCGCGCTGCCGCCACAACAGATCGCGCCGCAGATCGCCTTCGACGGCACACGCCTGCTGTTGGTGCAGACGGTTAACCGGGGCAGCGCGGGGATTAGTAGCATGGCCATCCTCTTCACGCCCGGACAGCAGCGGCGCCAGGTGCTGCGGGACACGTCCAACGCGCTGTTCGCCGACCCGGCGCTGGCCAACGATACGGTGCTCTGGACGACGACGACGATCGGGCCGCGCACCGGCGCTGTACCCCCGGTCTACGATGCGCTGACCGCCTAC
>JAABUX010007489.1_pt1 | contig 12800 bp, 20 predicted proteins | sample 5561851 | NCBI WGS metagenome assembly JAABUX01 (sample SAMN10711883, study PRJNA513361) | rock metagenome | isolation source: Antarctica rocks | place: Antarctica: Victoria Land, Richard Nunatak red sandstone | collected 2016-01-03 | reverse complement strand
CGCGCTCGCCTTTGCGGGTGGTCTCGCGGTCGGGCTGCGGTTGCCCGATACCGAGTGGGAAGACCGGATGATCGGTCCGGCACGCGAGGCGGTGCGCGGCACGGTGCAGAGTGCCGCCCAGGACACGTTGCAGAAGGTGCAACACGTCGCCAGTGACGTGGGGGAGAGCGTGAAGCAGGAAGTGCAAAAGCAGACACCGGAGCTGCAGAAGCAGTAGCCCGCCATCTGCACCCACGGTACCCGGCCCGGCCTCCCGGTGGCTGGGCCGTTTCCTGTCCGTGACGGTGACATCAGGCGATGCGTGGTTGGCGAACGGGAAGGGTACTCGATTCGCCAGTGCATGCACCGCTGCCAGCGGCGTGACGGCGGATGAGGCGCCGGGCAAGGAGGAGTGCGGCGGCGCCTGACCCAACCTCAAGCACGAGCATCAACGCGCACGGTAGGATGCAGCAACAGCTGTTGCGCCCTGTCGGAATGACGATGGCGCACATTGGCACGAATAGGCCTTGCATCTCTCCCCTCTCCCTATCCCGATTTACCCGTGGACATCCTTGACGGCATCGTCCTTCGCCTTGTCGTAGGCGGTTTGCGACACCCCCGTTACCGCGTCCGCTCCTCCCTCGTCACGCGAGGGCTCCTCTTTGGCTGTCGCTTTGGCGGTCTCTGCTCGCTCGTCGCCGTTATGTGGCTTGCGCGTATCTCGTTCCATTGATCGTGCTCCCTTTCCCTGCGGGACTGCTTCCCACCGCGTGCCGGTTGCGACCGGTGGGGAACACGGGAGATGCATGACGGGTGCCATGCGGCGTTCGAGGAGGGTCAGCAATGAGGGAATGGGCAACGCGCAGGGTGAGATACGTAGCTCAAGTGGCTTTTGGGGACCTATTTGCGACATCACGAAGCGGCAATTACCCTTTATCGAACGTTGGCTTCAAGGCGCAATCACTGCGTCCTCTGCCGCTTCGTCCAACAACGCCAACAGCGCGGGAATATCCACAGGTTTCGGATGGACACGGCAGGGAAGCTCGCGGAGCCGGTGATACTTCTTGTGCAAAAACTCGGCTTCCGCAGATACCACAATGATGGGGATTCCCTGAGTGTCCGGGTCGCCACAGAGTGCTTCGGCGACTTGCAACCCGGCATCAGGGGTTTCCATATTCATATCAAGCAGCACCGCAAACGGTCTGGTCCGCTTCACGAAGGCGCCCGCGCCCGCGCCACGATTCCACAGTACTGGTTCGTATCCTTCGTCAATCAGCAAGTCTTGGAGGAACGCGGAGACCGCAGGGTCATCATCAATAACGGCGATACAACGATTCATGCAACAATGCCTCGGTTTCACACTTCAGAGAGGTAAACAGGATGGTAATGCGAGTTAAGCAATATCCACGCCTTGAGAACAATGAATAGTATGAACTAATACGCACACAAATGTACCCCGACTTCCTGAGAACGACAAAACACTAAAGCTTTATACTCAGTTCTTTGCAAATCGTGTCGCTGTCGCTCTGCGGTATTCGCTCCATTTTGAGCGTTACCGATTCGGTGCCTCCTGCGTCAAGTCCTTCGCGGGCGGCTCGCAATCGAGACCTGCCTCGATGAATCCCCGTACGACTTCGCTGATAGTAACCTCCCGCCGATCGGCAATGCCCTCGATCCGCGCACGCTGCGCCGCTGTGACCGCGATTGAGAGCGGATAGACATTGCGACCACGGGGTTTGGGACCTCTTTTGACTCTGGCTGTGGCGGGGCGATCATGCGAGGGGAACATCGGCGCGTCCTTCCGTACCTTATGATTTTGTTATGTGAATGTTGCGCACCACTTATGTATACCAGAGAAATCAGAAACCGCACTCCGCGCCGCCTTCGACGGGTTTGCGCAATGAGGTCCAGCGACCACAACAAATCGCTCATCACAAGGTATAGGGTATACCCGCGTCCCCCTGTTGCTGTTTACGAGTGGTTTATCGCCTGATGGGCCATGTGCGCCACTCAGAGACGCATTTGGGGAGGTATATGCGGCGTATTCATCGACCTCTGCCTGCCTGCGACCACAAGAGCCCAAGTGCGTCATGGCTCTCGGCGCAGGAAATGTGGTATGCTCACGTCTGTCTCCTGCCGTTGCTGTGGTTGGCGTTGGGTCGCTCGCAGACGGAGAAACATTTATGGCACAGGCATCGCCATCATCAAGTACCGTTCGCCCCGCGATTGCCCCCCTCACCCTTGCGGCCATCTTCCTCAAGATCGGGGCAACCGCCTTCGGTGACACTGGCCCCGTACTCGCCTCCATTCAGCGCGCACTCGTGGATACGCGCGGGGTGCTAACCCCCGATGACCTCACCGCCGCCCTCACCTACACCCGCCCCCTTCCCGGTTCCACCGTAGTGCAGATTGTTGCCTATCTCGCCTTCCTGCTTGGTGGGTGGGGCGTCTCGGCACTCTGTACCGCCGCCTTCATCCTGCCGTCGGCGCTTGCGATGATCGTGCTCGCGGCGGGGTACGTTGCCGTCTCGGCCCTGCCCGCGCTCCAGCCCATCGTCACCGGCATCACCGCTGCCGCCGTCGGTCTCTTGCTCGCCACCGCCTACCGCCTCGGGCGGCGCAACCTCGACGGCCCTGCAACGATTGCCCTTGCGGTGGTTGCCTTTCTCGCGGCGGTCTTCCTCAAAGTCAACGTCGCCCTGCTCGCGATCGCCGGTGGACTGATCGGCATCCCGTTGTTCTCCCGCACCACCCCGGCAAAGACGGGAGCGAAGCGATGATGCACCTGCTCGCACTCTTCTGGCGCTTCGTCGTCATCAGCCTGCTCGCCTTTGGCGGCGGACAGGCCGCCTTACCCCTCGTCGAGCGGCTGATTGTCGGGGGCGGGTTGGCAAGTGGTGCCGACTTCTCCACGGCCCTCGCGTTCAGCTATGTCACCCCCGGCCCCGTGCTGATCCTCGCGACCTTTATTGGCTACCGGGTAGGCGGGATTGCGGGAGCGGCGGTGGCCACGGTCGGTGTATTCGCCGCCCCGTGGTTTCTCGCGGCGGGGGTGGCGCGGCTGATGCGCCAGCTTGCGGGGCAGCCGTGGCTGAAGGCCTTCGGCAAGGGTGCGGGCGCGGTTGTGACGGGCTTGCTGCTCGTGACCGCCCTCAGTCTTGCACGGGGAAGCTTCACGGGGTGGGGATACCTCATCATTGCTCTGATTGCCTGCCTCCTGGCAGTGCGAACCAGAATGCACCCGTTCCTGATCCTCGCGGGTGGGGCGATTCTTGGTGTGCTTATCGCCGCGCTACCCATCACCGGCATTCACTGAAGGGCACCTTCGGACAGCGGCGATGGTGTTTGGAGTCTTTTAGAGGAAGTGCCGCCCGGTCGCTTCGCTCACGATGAGCGCAATGCCGAGGAGCATCAGCACTACGCCTGCCACCACCTCCGCGCGCTCGCCGACCCGCACCCCAAGCCGTTGTCCCAGCGCGAGACCGAGGGTGGTCACGGCGAATGCCTGCACGGCGATGTAGACGAGCGCGAGACCGAGCGGCACCGCGAGTGACCGTGCATCACACGAACAAATCGGTCACAATACTCAAAGCAATGGCCATGTTACGATTGCGGAGGCATGAGGCGCGCGATCTGCTGTTATTGTATTGGCAGTGAAGCAATAAACACGAAAGGACGGCGGTATGCCGACCGACGCGACGCTCCTGGCGAGTATCCCATTTTTTGCGCCGATGGACGAGGACGAGCGGGCCGCGCTCGCGGCGGTGCTCGAAGTGGTTCATGTGCCCGCCGGTCAGGTCGTGTTCGAGTATGGCGACCCCGGTGACGCGCTCTATGTGATCCGTGCGGGCGAGGTGGAGGTCTTCATCAAGGATGATACGGGCACGCGGATCGTGATGGAAACCGACGGGCCGGGGGACTTCTTTGGTGAAGTTTCGCTCCTACATCCTGGCCCACGCACGGCGACCGCCGTCGTCATGCGCGATCTGGAAGCGTTGCGTGTAGACCGCGAAGACCTCGACCAATGTTTGCGGTATCATCCCACCCTCGCACTCGACTTGCTCTCCATCGTCGGTGGGCGGTTGCGCGACACGAGCAACCGCCTGCGCCACACCGCATCACGCAATGTCAATGACCAGATGCCCGATACCCGCTCCGGGGTGCAACGGGCAGCGGACTGGATCGCCGAGTTTAGTGGCAGCATCCCTTTTCTGCTCCTCAATCTGGGCATCTTCTTCGCCTGGATCACGGTGAACACGAACCTCGTGCCGGGCATCCGGGCCTTTGATCCGTTTCCGTTCGGCCTGCTGACGATGGCGGTCTCGTTGGAAGCGATCTTTCTCTCGATCTTTGTGCTGATCAGCCAGAACCGGCAGGCGGCAAAGGATCGCATCCGGTCGGACATCGAGTACGACGTGAACCTCAAGGCGGAACTGGAGGTGGCGCAGTTGCACGAGAAGGTGGACGACCTGCAGTGTGACCTGCTCGCGCGGCTGTCGGAACTGGAAGCGCACCTTGTGTCACGCACCGACCTGCCCCGCCGTCTCGATAGCCGGGGGTAACGGATCCCGCAAGTGATGGCGATGATCATGCCGTGACGATACAAACCGCACGGGGTCGCATAATGGCTCCTATACGAGGCATTTGTCGGATGCAAGTGCGAATGTGTCTGCGCTGCTCATCGAGATATAATGGCTGCGCATCGGTGGAGTTCGAGGGTTGCACGATGCGCAGCTTAGAGCAGAAACTCGCTGCCGATACGCACTTTCAGATTCAAGGCCACGCGCTCGAAATCTTCGGCATCTGCCCGAGTTGTCAGGGATAGATCGGTTCGAGGAGACCGCCCGCATACGCTCACGATTGCCCCATACACGTAACCAGGGGCAATTAGGTCGTTTGGCAATCGGGGCACAGTCCGAACATCTCTAACTGATGCCCCGCGATGCGGAAGTGTGTGCGCGCCGCGAGATCCTCTGCGAGCGCCGCAACGGTGCAGCCATCGAACTCCAGCACCTGTCTGCACTGAGTGCAGATGAGGTGATGGTGGTGCCCGGGCGTAGCGCGGATGAATTGATGGCAACTCGCTTCCCCATGGAGACGACGGAGATACCCGAGCCGCACAAGTGTATCGCAGGTGCGAAAGACCGTTGCTCTGCCAATGCCGGCGACGCCCTTGAGCCGGTCATACATCTCGTCTGCGGTGAAACCGGTCGGCGTGTTCAGAGCCGCGTCAATGATGGCGATGCGGGGTTGGGTGACACGATATCCTTCGGCCCGCAGCAATGCGAGAATGCTCTCTCGATTGATCGTGGTGTCTGCAACGGTGATGCTCACGATTTTTGGCTCCTCGTATGCACACTTGAACATGTAATCGAGTAATTGTATCATTAAGCGGTGACGGCGACGAGGGTAACGACCCGCGAAAATCAGGCGAAGACCACCGTGAGGGTTCGTAATGGCAGACAATGACGTATGTGCAGTCGCGCATATCCACCCCGACGGGGTCAACCGCGCGCGTGCCGCAGTACCGGCGGCACGGCATGTGAATGACCTCGCCATGCTGTTCGGCGCATTCAGCGACCCGACCCGGATTCGCTTACTTACCGCGCTGGCGACTGGACCCCTATGTGTGTGCGATCTTGCCGCCGTCCTTAGCATGAAGCAACCCGCAATCTCTCACCAGTTGCGCCTCTTGCGGAACATCGGCCTCGTGCGCACGCGACGTGAGGGCAAGCTCGTCTGGTACGCGCTCGATGACGACCATGTGCGTGACCTCCTCGCGGTGGGGGCCGCGCATGTCACCCACCGGGAACCGCAGCGCGATATGATCGCGCAGTCCGCGTAACACGGCTGTTGCTGCGCGGAAGCAGGATCTGCGCCATCCAATAGTTTACGCCTCGCTTTAGGAACATAGGGCTGTTCCGCGTGTGTCTCAACCTCCATGTCCTGCCTCGGCTCGTTGGGCTTTGCCTGCTCATGTACGCATATATTTCATCTCGGGCGTATCGCTCTCTATGTCATCATGCAAGCGGTTACGACGGGATCGCAACCGGGTGTTTTCGCGCGTACAAGGCGCGGATGAGGGGGAGATATGCGGCTCTCCCCCTCATCTCTCCACCCCTCGTGGTCCCGCTAAGTCAGTGCGGCAGTTCCGTGAAAATCAGCGCATTATTGAGCGTCGCCCCCGCCAACGTTCCCTCTACCACCGCCATCGCCAGATTCTGGATCAGCAGATGTGCCATGTCCCCCGCCGCGTATATCCCCGGCACGCTCGTCTGCCCCTGCCGGTTCACCTGCACGGAGCCATCCGGTGTGTGTTCGCAGCCGAGTTGCGCGGCGAGATCGCTATGTTGCCGCCATCGTGGGCTGAAGAACAGGGCGCGACGCGGCAGGCGCGTGCTATCTGCAAACACGATCCCCTCCAGGTCCCGCCCCGCGCCTTCGAGGCGGGTGATCTTCTCCTCGATCACGCGGACCTCCCGCGCCGCGAGCGTGCGCTGCTGATCCTCGGTCAGTCCGGCGGGGCCATCGGTGCAGTACACGAGGTCCCGGCTCCAATGGGCGATCATCACCGCGCCGTGAAATCCCTGATCGCCGCTGCCAAGCACCGCCAGTGGCTCGTCGCGCACCTCGTAGCCGTGGCAGTACGGACAGGCATTGACACTGACCCCCCATCGTTCTGCCAGGCCCGCGATGGGGGGAAAGCTCGCGGTTCCCCCGGTCGCAAGGAGCATCGCGTGGGTACGCAGGGTCGTGCCATCAGCGAGGGTGACGTGGAATCCGTCACCGTCTCGCGCGGCACCCGTGACGGCAATCGGTCGCAGTTCCACGGTGGGGTACGCGGCCAGTTGCGCGCGCCCGATGGCGAGGAGTTCGGCGGGAGGCGTGCCGTCCCGCGTGAAGAAGCCGTGCGTTTCGGGTACCTGCGCGTTGACCGGTTTCCCCGTGTCGCACACGAGCACCCGCCGCCGCGCCCGCCCAAGCTGGAGGGCGGCGCTCAGTCCAGCGTTGCTGCCACCGACGATAATTGCGTCATATGAAAGTTGCGGTGAGGTGGAATCCATGGGTTCGTACTCCTTGGTGAAAATGCATACTGCGGCAACCACAAGGGGTTGCTGTGCTGCACCGCAGTGTCACTCATGCGATTTTTGTAGCCGTTACCTAGCTTCGGTAAAATGTCAAAACCCTTGGACTGCGTCACATGAGTCTGCACGAATAGTGTCAATGGCGCGTGGCAAGATTTCGTGCCGTCTCTTCGCTGGCATGATGCGACTGACCGAGCCACAGCAATGGTTCGTGACGAACCGACTCCGGTTCGAGCCCTCGATTCTTTGTCATCCCTGAGTGACGGTATTTGTGTAGGATCATAAGTCCAAGTCCAAAACCCTTAACTGGAATCGTGCAGTTTGCCCCGACAGCGCCCACACCGACATCCGCGAGGACGCGGAAGCATCTTCCTCGGTGGGTGCCTACTGACGATGGAACGACCCAGCATATGCGCCACAAGGCAGGACGCGCCATGTGCGGCCTGGTTCAGCTGATTCATGCGGCTTGACCGCTGCGGGTCGAATGCCATCTGGTGCGGATCGGGCGCGCGAGCACGGAGACGACATAGGTCACGAAGGCGACGCTCGTGATCAGCGAACTGACGGGCAATGGCGTGTAAAAGCCGACGAACAGACCGATCCAGACGAACATGAGCGCGATCCCCGCCGCAAGCGCAATGCCCACGCCGGGCCGTGCGGTCAGGCGTTGCGCCACGGCCGCTGGGGTGACGAGCAGCGCGAACACGAGGAGTGAGCCGACCGCAGGCACCGCATTCGCCACCGTCACCGCCACGAGCACGAGGAATCCGATATTGAGCACTCGCACCGGCACGCCCCGCGCCGCCGCCACTTCGGGCAGGAATGATGCGAGCAGCAGTGGACGCACGATCAGGAGCAGGGCAACCACTACGGCCCCACCGAGCAGTGCGGCGAGAATCGCCTGCCCACGGTTCAAGCCGAGGATCGAGCCAAACAGGATGTTCACCCCCGCGCTGCCATTGCGCCCACGCCGCGTTGCGGAATAGAGGCCGAGAAAGAGCACGCCGAGGCCAATCACCCACGCGTACACCGTGCCCACCGCGATATCGCGCGCACGCACGCGCTCACCGAGCAATCCAATCACCACCGCCACCAGCACCGTGATGCCGATCAGCCCCACGCGGAGGTCGACCCCGAGCAAGAGCGCACCGAGGGCAGCAGGAAAGGCAAAGTCGCCCAGCGCATCGCTCGCAAAGGTGAGACCGCGCAGGGTCACGAAATAGCCGACCATGCCTGCGGTCACTGCGGTGGCGCTGCCCGCAAGGAGCGCATAGCGCATGAAGTCATACCGCAGTATCTCGCGCACATCCACGAGCAGGTTCGGGGAAAAGGGCGGAATTGCGGTGGCGGCGAGGAGGGCGATCATGTCGCCTCCCGTACGAGCGGGGCAACGGGGCGCTTGCGCGGGCGGAGCATCCCCTGTGCGAGTCGCACGAGCAGGTAGGAGCCGAACGCGATGGAGGTAAGCAGGAACCCGACCGGATACGGGGTGTAGTACGCGACCGCGAGGGCCATCCAGGTGAAGAGCAGTGCGAGGCTCACCGCGAGCGCCACCCCACGACGGGGGCGATTCGTCAGCCGCTGGGCAATGGCGGCGGGCGTGACAAGCAACGCGAAGATGAGCAGCACCCCGACGACTTGCACCGCCTGTGCGACCGCAAAGGCAAGCAACACGAGAAACAGCGCCGCGAGGCCCCGCACCGGCACTCCCCGCGCTGCCGCGACTGCCGGTTGCACCGACGCGAAGAACAGGGGCCGCGCGACGCCGACAAGCACGACCAGCGTGATCGCTGCGGTTGCGGCGATTACCCGTACATCGCGATCGTTTACCCCAAGGATCGTGCCAAACAGCACGGCGTAAATGCCCGCGCCATATGACGACGATGCGAGGCGCAGAAAGAGCAACCCGAGGCCGAGGCCAAAGACCTGAATCGTGCCGATCGTTGCGGCCTGCGCGCGTGCCGCCCCCCGTTGTGCGTTCGTGAGCGCACTGATACCGAGCGCGGCGATCACGCCGATCGCGATCACGCCGACCACGGGTGGGAGGCCCACGAGCGCCGCACCGGTCGCCCCTGCGAACCCCACTTCAGCAAGGGTGTGGCCGGCAAAGCTCTGCCCGCGCAACACCATGAACCAACCCACCGCACCCGCCACGATGGCGATGAGCGTCCCGGCAAGAAACGCATTCACCATGAAGTGGTTGGCAAAGAGTTGATGGAAATCGGCAAGGAGGTCGAGCGTCGGGCGTGGCTCACCGGCTCCCTTAGGGGGCATGGTACGTCACCCCTTCCGGTTGCCCGACCACCACGAGTCGCCCGTCGCGCGTCGTCAGCACCTCGATGGGTGCGTCGTACAGATGCGACAGGGTTTCGGAGGTGATCACTTCCTGTGGCCTACCGACTGCCGTTTGCCCACGGGCAATGTACACGGCGCGATCAACATAGGGAATGATCGGGTTGACGTCGTGCGCCACCATCAGGACGGCGATGCCGCGCTCCCCGCTCACCTGCCGGATAAGCGCGGCCACCGACTGCTGGCTGCGCAGATCCAGCCCCTCGAACGGCTCATCGAGGAGCAAGAGGCGGGGCTGCGTGACGATGGTCTGCGCGATCAACAACCGCTGTTGCTCGCCCCCCGAAAGCTCCCCCACCGGACGGTTGGCATATGCGCTCGCACCGACCCGGTCGATTGCCTCGGCAACACGCTGTGCTTCCACCCGCGCCCGCGTTCGCGCGGTGCCGACGCGCAGGGCATCCGGTAGGGGAATTCCCCAGCGTGTGCCATCCAGCCCGAGTCGCACGAGGTCCTGGCCCCGCACCCGCACATCCGCGTCGAAGAGTTGACGTTGGGGCAAGTAGCCAATCGCCGCGTTCCCGCGTCGTACGGACGCCCCGAACACGGTGAGGGTTCCTGCGGCAAGGGGAAGCAGGCCGAGTATTGTCTTGAGGAGGGTGGACTTGCCCGCGCCGTTCGGGCCGAGAATCGCGAGAAATTCACCGGGGCGCACGGCGAGGTCCAATCCACTCCAGATCACCCGCCCGCCGAGGTGCACGGCGGCGCCCGCGAACTGCACGATCGCCGGGGCAGCACATGCCGCTCCGACGGCAAGGGGCGTCGTGACGTCCATGACCGGTGCGCAAACCGATAGCTCTGCCATGAATCCCCCTCGCGTTCCCGGGTCAGTTTCCCGTCGCCTGCGCGAGGGCGTCAATCAGAGCCCCCAACTGCGCCGTCTGCCAGTCTTGCAACGATTGGGTGGGCGTGTCCGGGGTTTCCGTGATTGCCACGATGGGAATGCCGAGTCCTTGCGCCTTATCGCGTTGCGCGTCAACGTCGGGTGTCGTGTTCTGAGAGTTGTACACGTAGACCGCGATCTGCTTGCCGGTGATCTGCGCGTCCGCCGCCGCTTTGTCCTGCGCGCTCGGGTCGCTGCCATTGTTCACGGCTTGAAGGAACCCCGGTGGCGTGATGAGGTTCAAGCCCAGCGCATCCGCGAGGTAGGCGAAGATGCTCTCCGACGCCCCCACCGCAGTGTTCGCGAACCGCTGCCGGATCGTGCTGATCGCATTGGTGTAAGGTTGCAAGGCGATGTTCTTGAAGTACGTGCGCTGGCTGTCGTAGAACGCCGCGCCGTCCGGGTCGAGCGCTTGCAGGTCGGTCGTGATGCGGTCGGTGGTTTGCAGCACGTAGTCCGGGCTGTACCAGAGATGCGGGTTGTCGCCGTCCTTCTTGCCGAACTGCTCCGCAACCGTAAGAACGACCCGGCCTGCCACGGGATTGGCCGCGATCAGTTTTCCTGCCCACGGGTCGTACCCCGCGCCATTGACCACGATGTACCGTGCTCCCGCAAAGAGACGCGCATCGCTGGTCTTCGGCTCGTAGTCATGGGGGTCAATCGCCGGATCGGCAATAATATTCGTCAACGCAACGCGGCGATCACCGATCTGCTGAACAATACTGCCCCAGAAGTCTTCGCATGCCACCGCAACGAGGGATGATTGTGCGCTCACCGCACTCCCGCCGCCGTATGCGGCGATCAGTACCCCGGCACCCAGTCCTGCCACCGTGCGAATCGCTGTCCGGCGCGATAGCTGCGCCGTTTGGCTCTGTGTCATCGTTTCCCTGCTCCCTTCGCAATCACGAGACAATATCTCATCTCCATCTATCGAGACGTTATATCATCATTCCTCGTGTCTGTCAGCGATCACCCTTGCCAGATTCGCGCGTTGTTGATACAACATACCAGTAATTTGTTGGCTTACGACCGCGTGAAAGGAATTGGCACATGGCGAAGAAGAAGGCGGACCGCACGGTCGTGACGCTCGAATGTACCGAGACGGGTGACCGTAACTACACCACGGAAAAGAACAAGCGCAATGACCCGCAGCGGCTCGAGCTCTGCAAGTACAGCCCCCGCCTGCGCAAGGTGACGCTGCATCGGGAGACCCGTTGACGATCCTCCCGCATTTTGTGACACGGAACATTTCAAAAGGAGGGGTCTCGATGATACCGGGACGACATTGCATCGATTGCCTCACGCGCATCGTGATCGCATTCTTGCTCGTAGCCACGGCGATCGCTGCCTGCCCGCCCGTTGCAGCGGGTGCGGGGCAGCCGATCTCACCCACTAATGCGCGCATCGTTACGGAAGCCCCCCACGTCATGGACACCACGGGCGCGCCAGACGCCGATGCATCGGATACCACCGACACCTCAGACACCCCCGATTCGCCGCGCGTGCAGCCGAACATGCCCGTGCCTGAGCCGCATGTGGGAGTGATCCACGACCCGCACGACCCGAATGACCCTGCCAACGACCCGGGCAGCGACTCATCCAGCGACAATACTGATCCCCCCACGCCGCCGGCGGTGGGCATTATCGGGCAACTCGGAAAGGGGTAAGGGGGATGGTTGCGTCACGCACGCTCGCGAAAGGAACGGATCCGATGAAGGTCGCCTACATCTTTGCCACGAATGGGCACACGGCGAGTTACAAGCTCGGCAAGATGATCCTGCCGCAACTCGAAGCGGGTATCCACGGGGTAGAAGTCGTCGGCATGTTCTTCTTCGACGACAACACCTATGTGCTCCGACAGGGCGACCCCTTGGGCGAGCGACTGGCAAAGGTGGCGCAGGAGCGGGGAATGCTCCTGATGATGTGCGATCAATGCGCGTTGGAACGCGGCCTCGCACGGGGCGTTCCCGGTGATTGCACCGTGAGCGGCACCGTGCCGGGAGTGACGGTGGGGTGCTTCCCCGATCTCTACGCCGCCCTCGCGCCCGCGATGCCCGATCAGGTCATCACCTTGTGACACGCGATCGCCGCTGCGGTTCATGCCGCCGTCTGCCCGACCGCGAGAAACCAGGTGCGCGACAGAAAGAAATCGGGATTGGTGAGGAGATCGTCCGGGGAACCGGCGGTCACGAGCGAGCGGAAATGATCCCAGTCGTGTGGGGTCAGGTGCGGGCGCAGGCGCATCCCGAAGGAGTCCACCAGCCACCGGCGCAGGATTTCCGCGCGGGCAGGTCGCAGGGGAGCGCGATCCATGTCCGCGAAAGCATGCATCTGAATCTCGATCAGCCCCGCGTCACGGAGCAGGCGCGGTAATTGGTTCTCAGGCACTCCTGATGAACGCCGATCAGGCAATTAAGGAAGGTGGAGCATCCGTTGCCGCAGTAGGTCAAACTTCGCCCGCCCGTACATCGCGCGCTTCGTCGTTTTGAGGCGATTCACCT